>Ga0307408_100001858_pt1 | contig 15390 bp, 10 predicted proteins | sample 322Cmetagenome_FD_202116 | JGI IMG/M metagenome (GOLD analysis project Ga0307408, IMG submission 202116) | Maize rhizosphere microbial communities from greenhouse at UC Davis, California, United States - 322HYB-C-3 | ecosystem: Host-associated > Plants > Roots > Rhizosphere > Soil | place...
CAGTTCCTGAAGATCAGCGATGACCCTGCGAACCGGCCGATGTTCATCCACTGCACCGCAGCGATCCGGGTCGGGGCGTTCTGGGCGATCCGCCGGGTCCTGCGTGACGGGATGACGATCGACGCGGCGCTCGAGGAAGCGAAGAAGGTGGGATTACGCGAAGCGCCGCACCTCGACCAGTTCATAAGGGCCTACATAGCATCACACAAGAAGTAGGAACATCTTCCGCTCCCACGCCCGAACGGCTGGCCCTTCGGGCTGCACGAAGCGCTATCGTGGCCTTGTCCCAGCATGACGGCTTGACTTGCACTTCCCCCCGCCTTTGACATTCAATGCCTGAATGTCCAAGCCCATCTTCATCTCACGGCGCACCTTCCTCGGCCACTGCACCGCGATCGCCGCGGCGACGGGGTTGCCACGGTGGTTCGTCGAGCGTGAGCTCTCCGCGGCCACGCAGACGCCGGCTCCGCGAAGCGCCAACGATCGTCCCGGGCTTGCGCTGATCGGCTGCGGTGGGATGGGGCGTGGCGACATCAAGAACGCGAGCCGGTTCGGCGACGTCGTCGCGCTGTGCGATGTCGATACGAACCAGGCCGCAGCTGTCGCGAAGCAGTTCGCGGGCAACGCGAAGCTCCCCGATCAGGTGGCCGACTTCCGTCGCGTGCTCGATCGCAAAGACGTCCAGATCATTGTCAATGCGACGCCGGATCACTGGCACACGCTGATCAATCTCGCCGCCGCGTCGGCGCACAAGGACATCTACGCCGAAAAGCCGCTGACATTGACCGTGGACGAGGGAAAACGGCTCGTGAAGGCGGTCCGCAAGGAAAACGTGGTGCTCCAGACCGGGACCCAGCAGCGGAGCAACAAACTGTTTCGCCTGGCCTGCGAGCTGGTGCGGAACGGCCGCATCGGCAAGCTCACCCAGGTCACGGTCTATCTGCCGGCGGGCCTCCGCGAAGGTCCGTTCAAGCCGGTGCCGGTCCCGGATGGATTCAACTGGGACTTCTGGCTGGGGCAGGGACCACAGGTCGAGTACCTCAAGGAACGGACCCACCAGACGTTCCGGTGGTGGTTCGACTACTCGGGCGGCCCGGTGACCGACTGGGGAGCGCACCACAACGACATCGCGCGCTGGGCGATCGGGCTCGACGGCCCGACCGAGATCACCGCAAAGGCGCTGACCGAGCCGATTCCGGGCGGCTACACGACACCGTCAGAGTTCGAGGCCACGCTCACCTGGGCGAACGGCGTGAAGCAGATCGTCGAGACGACTGTCGACGACAGCCCCTTCGGCGTTGCCCTCAAACCGGACGGCCAGCGGAACGGCGTCCGGCTGGAAGGCACCAACGGCTGGATCTGGGTGAACCGGACGACCATCAACGCGAGCGATCCGGAGATGCTCGACACGCCGCTGACCGATCCGGCGGTGAAGCTGGAGGTCAGCGACGATCACATGGCCAACTTCTTCGAGGCCGTCCGCAGCCGGAAGGATCCGATCAGCCCGGTCGAAGCCGGCCACCAGTCGGCGGTCGTCGGCCACCTCATCGTCATCGCGCTGCGCACCGGCAAGCCGCTGAAGTGGGACCCGGCGAAGGAACAGTTTGTCGGCGACGGCGCGAAGGACGCCAACTCGCATCTCGCGCGGAAGATGCGGAAGCCGTACGACTACAGCTTCGCTGGATCAAAAACCTAGATCCGCAGCCCGCGATCCGCGGCCCGCGGTCCGAAAACCCGCAGGCCCGCCGTTTCGGTCGAATCCGGATAAACGCTCCGGACTGCGGACTGCGGACCGCGGGCGACTGGCCACCAACATCCGCCACTCAAACTGCACCTCGGGTGTATCATCCGGGCGACGTCACGACGGGCCTGTGCACTCACCATCGATCGCCGCAGTCCTCGAACCTGCACGGCTTCGCACGATACGTCTCACAGCGCGCCTCCGACTCCCCTGAACGGGATAAAGAGGCAAGCGGCCCGCTTCCTGAGTCAGCAGCTGAGGCACGCTCCGGCCAACGCGACACAGAAGGAGGAATCATGAGGCATCCATCCAGGTTTCTCGGTGCCGCGCTGCTCGGCGTGGCACTGTGGACGTCGCCAGCCCTGGCACAGTCCGTGGACACCGGCATCCTCGGCACCGTTTCGGACGGCAGCGGCGCCGTCATTCCCGGATCGGACATCACCGTGACGAGTGTGGCCACGAACGTGGTGCACAACACCGTCACGCAGCCGAACGGCACCTTCGAAGTGCGCTACCTGGTACCCGGTGATTACGTCGTCCAGGCGTCGCTCACCGGATTTCGCACGGAGCGCACCACCGTGAGCTTGCGCGTTGGTCAACTCGCACGCCTGACATTCACGCTGCAGGTCGGCTCTCTGGGGGAGGTCGTCGACGTTCAGGCCGAGGGGCTGCTGCTCGAGACCCAGAGCGGCGTCACCGGCAACGTGGTCACAGCCGACGCGCTGGTCAACATGCCGTTGAACGGCCGGAATTTCACCACCCTCGGTAACCTGACGGCTGGCGTCGTCGCATCGAACACGCAGTTCCGCGCCAGCGGCGCCCGCGGCATGTATCAGCAGGTCTCCTTCGACGGCGTCAGCGCCCTCAACAACCGCGGCAACAACCTCTTCATGTATCCATCGGTGGACGCCGTTGAAGAGTTCAAAGTGCAGGCCACCAATTACACGGCGGAGTACGGCGGGCATGCCGGCGCGAACGTGCAGCTGCAGCTGAAGTCCGGCGGCAACACCTTCCACGGATCGGCCTTCGACTACGTCCGCAGCGACGGCCTCGATGCCCGCAACTACTTCGCTCCGGCGCCCTCGCCGAAGCCCCAGCTCGATCGGCAGCAGTTCGGCGGGGTGGTTGGCGGCCCGGTCCGTCGCAATCAGACCTTCTTCATGGCGTCCTACGAGGGCGTTCGGGAAACGCGCGAGACCGTCGCGCTGACGAACGTGTTGACCGCGGCGATGCGCCGAGGAGACTTTTCAGAGGTCGCCGGTGTGGTGATCAGGGATCCGTTCACGAATCAGCCGTTCCCGAACAACACCATTCCGCAGAATCGCCTGGATCCCCTCGCGATCTCGATGATCAACGACTACCAGCCGCTGCCCAACCAGACCGGCGCGAACAACTTCCGGGGCCTGACCCGCACCGAAGACACGCAGAACCAGATCGTCACGCGGGTCGACCATGTCATCAGTCAGAAGCAGAAGATCTTTGGTCACTACCTCTATCAAGGACGAGACAATCCCTCCATCCCAATCAACCCGGCGTTTCCGGCGCCGCGCGTGTTCAACAACCACAGCATGGCGGTGCAGCACGTCACGACGTGGAGTTCCTCCGTCCTGAACGAGATCCGCTTCGGGTACATGCGCGGCGACCTGAATCGTCTCAGCCCGCGCCGGTTGACGTGATTCAGCGTCGAAGAGGATCTGGGAATCCACGGCATGCTCGTCGGCGGTCCCAATGGCCGTCCGCCGAACGAGAACGAGATCGGATTTCCGACGATCAACATTCAGGGCTTCAATGGGTTTGGCGACAACGTCGGCGGCGAAGGCATCGACCTGAGCCAGACCTACCAATTCGTGGACAACCTGACCCTCATCCGGGGACGCCACGCGCTCAAGGTAGGCGGCGACGTCCGGCGTCTGCTGGGCGACGCGACGAGCACGAACGCACCGTTCGGCGCGCTCGACTTCACCCGCGACATCACCGGCCACGCTGCGGCAGCCTTCATGATGGGTTTTCCGAGGACGTCGCGCACGCCCGAGGGCATTCCTATCGGCGGAATCCGTCAATGGCGCACCGGGCTCTACGTGCAGGACGACTGGCGGGCGACGCCGCGACTGACCGTCAACCTCGGTCTCCGCTACGACCACAACTTCGCGCCGAAGGACGTCAATGGTGTCAGCCGGACGCTGCGGTTCGACCTCGATCCGAGCGGTCCCGTTCTCTGGCCTGGTCCAGGCGAAGTGGTTGACCAGCTGTACTTCAACGAGCACCGTCACTGGGCGCCGCGTCTTGGATTCGCGTATCAGCTGAGCAACCGGCTGGTCGTCCGCGGGGGATACGGCGTCTTCAACATGGCCCTGCACCTCGACAACATCAATACGCTTGGCACCAATCCTCCGACCGCCAGCGTGCAGGTCACCAACCCGACCACGAATCCGCAGGCGACGATTGCCTTCCCGTTCCCGCCCGCGCTCGTACCTGCCAACACGATCTTCAACGTCACCTCGGCGGAAGTCGATCGCAATCACAAGGATGGCTACTACCAGAACTGGAACATCGCGGTCGGCTACGAGTTGTCCCGTGCCGCTGTCGTCGAGGTCCGCTACGTCGGCTCGAAGGGGTCGGACCTGGATACGAGCCTGACGAACTTCAACAGCCCCGACCCCGATCCCAACGCTGGTGGAATCCCGCTCCAGTCACGGCGTCCGTACCCGGCGTACGGCCGAATCCGCATGTGGGCCACTGACGGCGAGAGCGACTATCACTCGCTCCAGACCGAGTACAAGCACCGAGGCCCCTGGGGGCTGTATTTGTCGGCCGCCTACACGCTGTCCGAGCTGAACGACAACCAGCAGGGAGGCCTCAACGCGTCGCGGGCCCGCCGGCAGAACCCGCGCAGCCTCGAAGGCGAGTACGGTCCGTCAGCCGACGATCAGCGCCACCGTCTGGTCCTCGGCTATGTGTGGGACATTCCCTTCGGCGACAGCCTGACGGGCTTTGCCGGGGCGCTCGCCAAGGGGTGGCAGATCAGCGGCATCGGCATCTTCAATTCCGGTTCACCGCTCTTCATCAATCAGGATGGCGACACGTTGAACGTGGATTCCGAGGAGATTCGTCCGAACCTGGTCGCGGGACAGGATCCGACGCTGCCGAGCGATCAGCGGACCATCAGCCGCTGGTTCAATACCGGCGCTTTCGCGCGGGCGACTACGACCTACGGAACCTCGACCCGCAATCCTGTGGTCGGTCCGGGCCGGAAGGTGCTGGACATCTCTGTGGCGAAGTCGTTCCGGCTGAATGCGGACCAGCAGCTCCAATTCCGCGCCGAGGCGTTCAACGCCTTCAACTGGGTGAACTGGGGCAATCCGAACGGCACCCTTGGAAACACCAACTTCGGGATCATCAGCAGCGCGGGGGCCGCACGTGAAATGCAGCTCTCGCTCAAGTACCTGTTTTGAAGATCACCTGGATCGCGGCCCGCTGCCCGCAGTCCGGTCGAATCCGGATGGCCTTTCGGACTGCGGACCGCGATCAGAATTGATAACGCAATTGCAATTGAAACATCCGCGGCGGATCCACGTTCGCGAACGCCGGGAGCGCGTTGGTCGTCGTGCCGACGCTCACCAGCTGGCCGAACGTGTCGTTCACAGTGGCGGTATCCCCGTAGATCGTCTGGCCGCGGCCGAGATAGTTGCCGTGGTTGAAGATGTTGAATCCTTCGAGCCGCAGCAGCAGCGCCTGGTGATTCAGTTTCAGGCGCCCCTCCACGAAGATCGACACGTCCTCCGTCCGTGTCCCGCGGAACGCCGACTTGCCGATGGCGCTGCCGTTGATCACCGGGCGGTCGTTGTTGGCGCCGTCGCCGTTGTTGTCGATGCCGGTCGTCGCGTTGAACGGTCGCGCTGACGCGAGCTGGGTCACGGTGCCGGCGGTGATCTCGTAGGGAAACCGATAGAGGAAGCTGATGACTGCGCGGTGCCGCTGATCGAGCAGGCTCGGGCCGCGCTCGACCTCGCCCAGCCGCGCGATGTTGGTCTCGTTGGGCGCGACGCCGTTGCCGTCCGGCTCGCTGGTGTTGGTGGCCTTCGAGAGGGTGTAGCCGATCGAGGCGAAGACGCGTGAGTTCCCGCGATACGACAACTGCGTCTGCAACCCGTCGTAGTCGGCGACACCGAGATTGGTGAGCACGCTGACCTGGCGGACCCCGCCGTTCACCGGAAGAATCGGACGCGTCGCATTGGCTGCGGCAACCGTTCGGGTCTGGCCGGGTGCGGTGCGATCGAACGGCGCAGCCGCGTTCAGATCGACGGTGCGATCCAGGTTCGTCCAGTGCTGGTGCACGTAGTCGGCGCCGGCGAACAGCCCTTTCATCAACTCACGCTCGGCACCGATTGACGTGACCTGGCTGCGCGGGTTCAGGAACTCGTCCGGGTAGTTTGGCAACAGGTCGAAGTTGAGGCCGTAGCTCGCGAACTGTGCCCGGTAGAAGTCCGCCTCGCCTGCACGGATGGTGATATCGCGCGCCGGCAGCTGAGACGGCGGCAGGGTCTTCGGATCGAACTGCAGCGGTACGCACGGAGCGGTCAGGCAGGTCGGGAAGCCAAGCTGGCCGGCGATCGCCGTGTACGTCGTCAACCCGTCGAGCCCGCCGGTCAGCGAGTTGGCGATCGCGTTGGATCGAATCTGCGTGTAGTACATGCCGTACCCGCCGCGAATCGAGAGCCGCGGATCCCCGTTCGGATGCCAGCCGAAGCCGACCCGCGGCGCGAAGTCCGTCGTTGAATCCGTCAGCGTCTGGCGGTCGTAGCGGAGCCCGAGATCGAGCGTAAGGTCATCCCTCACGCGGAAGTTGTCCTGGACGAACCCCACCAACAGCCATTGTTTCAGCTCGTAGGTCGTGATCCCGTAGCTGATTGGCTGCGTGTACTGCTGGACGTCAGCCAGGGTCAGTTGATCGAGCGGGGCAGTCGTGGTGTTCCGGAACTGGAAGGTGCCAAGCACCGCCGTTCCAGGCTCGCCGCCCTGACCGCCGGATGTGTGATGCGCGACGCTGCCGCCGACGCGCAGGTTGTGCTTGCCACGGTTCCACGACAGCGTGTCTGCGAACTGCACCTGATGACCGAACAGGTCCGAGACGCGGGATTGACCGACCGTGAACGGCACCGTACCGCCACGCGTGTAAGTGGTCGACAGTTTCTGAGCTTCCCAGAGCGTGACCGGGTCGCCATTCAAATAGGCGAACCGCGCCTCGTTGAGAAGGTTGGCGCTGAGTACCGCGGTGTGATTGGCCTGCGCAGTCCACGAGCTGCGCGAGTACTTGCGGGCGACGCTTGGCGCGTTGGTGCCGCCGACCGCGTCCTGCGGGTTGTTGTCGTAAAAGGTGTCGAAGTTCGTCCGCGCCATCAGCGTCTGCGATGGCGAAAGCTTGTGATCCACGCGGCCGTTGAAAAGCGTCTGCCGGTAGTTGCCTGTGTAAGCGAGATTGCCGTCAGAGGGCAGCACGAATGTCGGAAGCGTGCTCGACAGGTACGTGGTCCTGTCCTGCGCCGTGTAATCGGCCGTGGCGAAGAGGAAAGTCTTGTCCTTCACGATCGGCGCGCCGATCGACCCGGAGACCTGGTGCAGCTCGTCGGGGATGTCCACCGGGTTGATCGCGTGGAGCGTTGCCGGGGTGCTGCAGGTCGACACCGATGGCGCGCAGAAGCCGTTCGTCGAGAACGTCTCGGCCTGCCACCCGCCCGGGCGCCCGAGATACAGTCCCTCGCCATGGAGCGCATTGGTCCCCGACTTGGTGACGATGTTCAGCGCCGGGCCCGACGTCCAGCCGAACTCGGCGGAGAAGGAATTGGTCAGCAGCGACATTTCCTGGATCGCGCCGATCGGCACGGTGGCGATCATCGTCTGGCGGCCCCACGCCTCGTCGTTGTTTGCGCCGTCGAGCGTCACCGTCGTCTGGCGTCGTCCGCCCGCGCCGGTGACGAAGTACGTCGCGTTCACGAAGAGATCTCCCGTGCCCTTCGCCTGCCTGAACGCGGCGTTCATCAGCGGCAGCGTCGTCGTCTTCCGGCCGAGGATGGGAATCTCATCGATTTGGTGGGTCTCTAGCGAGCGGCCGATCTGCGCGTCGGCGCGGACGCCCTCGGCCGTGCCGTAGACCGTCACTTCGGTCTTCTCCGGGCCCACGAGCAGCTTCACCTTCAACGTTGCGGTCTCGCCGGCGCGAAGCGTGATGTCGCTCCGCTCTTCGTCGCCGAACCCCTGCTTCGACACATGGACGGTATAAGTGCCGGTCAGAGACAAGGCAGGGATTGAAGCGCTGCCGTCCGTGGCCGACAGGGCTTCGCGCAGGGCACCGGTCTGGTTGTTGGTGACGGAGATCCTGGCGTCTTTCACGACTGCGCCGCTCTGATCGGTGACCAGCACGACGAGCCCCGCGTTGTTGGGCGACTGTGCCCCCCCGCCTCCGCCAAGGCTTCGGCGAGGCGCCGTCGCTTTCGCGACGGCGGGAGTCGGTGCAAGAAGACAGAGGAGCAGAAGTGCAGTTTGGCGCACGGAGAATACCTCGTCGTTACTTCGAAACGATCACGTAATCTTTGAAATAGCTGGTGCTGTCGGTCTTGGCCCAGAGGCCCCCTTGCCCGACACGGGAGGACGAAGGACCGGGTTGTTCGCCGGGAACAGGTCCGGATTCGGTGGAGCGCCGTTCCGGCCGGGCCCTGGCTCGCTGCCAAGGACATATTCGAGCGCGAGCTCGCCGTCGAGATCCGCCTTGAGATTCGCCTGGTCCCACGGTCAGCTTCAGCTCGTGCCACGTGCTTCGATCGAGCATGAACAGTCGACGGGTGATCGGTCACCGCGGCCGTGGCGCAGGCGAGCGCGACGGTCAGGCCGGCATTCAGCACATGGCCGGCAAACACCGCGGTCAGCTCCGGGGCGTAGGTGGTCCCGCCGTAGAGTCTCCAGAGGACGATGCCGAGCAGGGGGGGAAGCGAGGCGATGATCCAGGCGGCCAACAGGACGATCGCTTTCGCAGACATGCGCGCCATCGCCGGCATCGGGTGCTGCAGCTCCAGCTTCAACGCGCCGCTCTGACGATCGCCCGACACCAGACGGATCGTGACGAACGGCAGCAGGAACGCTGCCGCGAGCTCGCAGGCGCTGAAGGTCGGCGCCCAGATGCCGATCAGCGGCGAGAAGGCTTCGCCAACACCAGCCACCGTCCCGTTGACGCCGCTCAACTCGCCATACGTGCGCACGGCGCTGATGAACGCCATCCCCACCAGTGGGCCGATGAGCAGCAGCATCACCCACCACGAACGTGAGGCCATCAGCTCGCGCCACTCTTTGCGCAGCAGCCAGGTGAACGGTCCGCTAGGTGAGCGCAAGGACGACCTCTTCGAGCCCGTTCGGGTCCGCGCCCTGCCTGCGCCCAGCGTCATCGACTGCGAGGCGGGCCCGGGCGAGTGCCGTCAGTTCGTCGAGCGTGCCTTCACCACAGACTCGGCCTGCGCTGAGCAGTACGAAGCGATCGCAGACACGTTCTGCGTCGGCGATCTGATGAATCGAGAGGAACACGGTCCGGCCCGCCGCCGCGTGCTCCCGGAGCGCGGTGCCCACTTCACGGCTCTGGCGGAGATCGAGCCCGTCGAAGGGCTCATCGGCCATCATCAGCGGCTGCGGAGTCAGCATCGCGATCGCGAGGAGGACGCGCTTCCGTTCGCCCTTGGACAGCGTGCCCGCACGGCGCCGCATCAGCGGCTCGATGTGCAGCCGCTCGATCACACCAGCCAGGCGCGCCGCATCGCCGCCAAAGAAACCAACGGTGAAGTCGAGCGCCCACCCGACGGTCTGCGATGCCCAGGGGGCAATGCCATCGGGCATGAAGAAGAGGTGCGAACCGCGATCCGGCCCGGGGACTGGCTGGTCCTTCACCATGACGGTCCCGGAATCGGCAGGAAGCACACCCGCAATGCACTCGAACAACGTGGTTTTGCCAGCGCCGTTGGGCCCGATCACGCCGAGGACTTCTCCCTCGCGCACGGTCAACGAAACATCAGCCAACGCGGCAATGCTGCCGTATCGCTTGTGGAGCTGATGGACGTGGAGACCGGGGATCATTCGCAGGGGTTTGGTCCGCGAATTGGCAATGTATCGGGCGGGTGAGGACTATTACCAGCGGTCGTAGGTGGCGGGGGTTCGGGGGTTCGGCGGCTCGGGGGTTCGCGGACCGGGTGATCGGAAGCAACCGATGCCAATTCGAGCGGCTCGTTGCCTCTGATTACTAAGGACTCCGAGCCGCCGAACCGCCGACCGCCCGGCTAATACTCTGCGAACGCGTCGTCCGGGAAGCAGTAGAGCCATCGCTCGCCGGCTTCGGCGGAGGCGACGACGGGGTGCTGAGTCGAGCGCGCGTGCTTACTGGCGTGGCGGTTCGGGGATGAGTCGCAGCACAGTGTGACGCCGCAGGTCTGACAGGTCCGCAGGTGCACCCAGCGCGAGCCGGTTTTCACGCAGTCCTCGCATTCGTGCGCCTTGGCGGTTTTCAGGGTCTCGATCGCGTCGATGTGGGTGCAGGTGCTCTCGCTCATGCCTTCGATTCTGTCACGACTACCCGGCTGACCGAAGGCGAGGTACCGGGCTTGACGGTGTCGAAGTTCGCGGTCCGTAGTCCGCGGTCCGCCGTCCGGGATCGGGCCGCGGGCAACGGACTGCGGGCTGCGCTCTAGGGTTTTCCGACTGGGACGCACTCAACGGTGAAGCGGCCGGACGGCCGTTTCCCGGTGGCTGCCACTTCCAGACCTGCCCGATGCGCGAGCGGCCGGAACTCCGACAGGCTGCGCGCCCGGCCGCCCACCAGCACCATCATCAGCAGTTCTGGTGCCGGACCACCATGACCATCAGGCGACACCTCGTTGTCCAGCACCACACGACCTGCGGGCCGAGCCGCCGCGGCACACCGTCTCAGGATCATCTCGGCCTCGCGATCGGGCCAGTCGCCGAGCACGCTCTTCAGCAGGTAGAGATCGGCGCCGGCCGGCAGCGGGTCGAAGAAGCTCTGTGCCGCAAGCGTGACTCGATCGATCAGGCCGGCTTCGCGGAAGCGCGTTTCGGCCCTGGCGATCGTGGCTGGCTGATCGACGAGGATTCCGTGAACTTCTGGATGCGTGCGCAGCACCTCGGCAAGGAGCGCGCCCGTGCCGCCACCGATGTCGGCGACCGTACGGACCTTGCTCCAGTCACCCGATACCAGCACCTCGGGATCGGGAATGCCGTGGCCTTGCGGTCCCATCAACGCATCGAAGCGCTCGGCGAGTGCCGGGTGAGCCGCCAGGTCGTCCCAGAATGGACGTCCGAAGACCTCGTGATAGGCCGGCCGTCCCGTCCTCACCGCGGTGAGGAGCGTGTTCCACGCGTGCGCCATCCGCCCGCCGAAGCTGTCGAGATCGAACCCCAGAATCACCCCGTCGTCGAGCAGCGGCCGGGCCGCGTCGTTCAGCGCGAACGTGCCGACCGCTGGCTCCTCGAAGATGCCTTGACCGACCAGATGCCGCAGTACCCGATGCAGTGAGTCGGCGTCCGCGTCGGCGGCGCGAGCGAGATCGTCGATCTGCTGACGGCCCGACGCGATGTGCTGCGCGATACGCAGCGTCACGACGACGTGAATGGACCAGGGAGTCGCGAGATCACCGAGGGTCCAGATGTCGGCGGGTTTCGACTGGTTCGCGCTCATGGTGCCCATTTCATCCCAGCATCGGTACCTGCGCAACCGTGTGCTCCGGAAGATTGGAGGACGCCGTGCAGATGGATGGATCGCCCCGCGGTGTTGGGCCGCTGATGGTCCATGAGCCCGGCCCGCCCTCCGTTCGCTCGCCAGCCGCGCCCGACCGCTCGTCACTCCACCGTGGTCCTGCGTACCAACGGGCATCGCGCGCGCGCGTGACCCGTGTGTGCGGAATCGCCCTTGCTCAGACGCGAGCCGGCAATCACACGAGAGAGATCTTGCGTTCGACGCGGGTGCGCGATCGGCCGCGATCCGAAGGAGGCTCAATGACCAGTTCATTCGCTGCGGGAGCGCGCGCGCGCCGGCTGATCGGCTTTGCCCTGGCGCTTGCGCTCGTCGGCGCCGGACCGGCGGCCGCACAAACGCTGTTTCAGGGCCGCATCGACATCACCGTCCAGGATCCGCAGGATCGGGCGGTCCCGGGGGCGACGGTGGAGATAGCCGGCCCGGCAACGCAGCAGCAGGTCACCGATACGAGTGGCGAGGCGCACTTTCTGAACCTGGCTCCTGGCGTCTACACGGTGACCGTCACCCTGGCGGGATTCAACACTTACCGCAACGAGACGGTGCGCGTCGCCGCGGGCACCAGTGTCCCTCTCAAGGCAACGCTGCAGGTCGGCGGCGTGACCGAGACAGTGCAGGTGAACCGCGAGGCGCCGGTCGTCGACCCTGGACGCCAGACGGTCACGACCGGAGTGTCGTATGAGGAGTTGCAGCAGCTGCCGAGTGCCCGCGATCCATGGGTCGTCCTGCAGACAGTGCCCGGCGTGGTGGTCGATCGCGTCAACATCGGCGGAGCGGAGTCGGGCCAGCAGTCGAACTACCTCGCCAAGGGTGCCGGGCTCGCTGACAACACCTGGAACCTCGATGGCATTCCGGTGACCGACCTCGCCGCGACCGGGAGCTCTCCGACTTACTACAACTTCGACATGTTCCAGGAGATGAGCGTCACGACCGGCGGAGCGTCTGCGACCAACCCGACGGCCGGCGTGCAGCTGAACATGCAGTTCAAGACGGGCGCGAACCGGGTGAGCGGAGCGGCGCATCTCTACGGAGCCGGTGAGGGGCTGCAGAGCACGAATCTTCCCGACGAGCTCGCCGAGCTGGCCGGTGAGACCGGCAAGGGAAACCGCATGAAGGATCTCACCGACTACGGTTTCGACCTCGGTGGCCCCGTGATTCGCGACCGCTGGTGGGCCTGGGGGTCGTACGGGCGCACGGAGAGTACGCTGTTCACGCTGAATGGCGACCCGGACAAGACCACGCTGGAGAACGTCGCCCTCAAGTCCACTGCGCAGATCAGTCCGCGCGTCCGCCCGGAGTTCCTGTTCTTCCGCGGCAACAAGACCAAGATCGGCCGCGGCGCGAGCCCGTTGCGCGCCCCGGAAACCACCTGGAACCAGAGCGGCCCGACACCTCTCTACAAAGGACAGGTCAACCTGATTCTCGGCAACAACGTGTTTCTGACCGCGCGGGCGGGCTATGTCGGCAACGGATTCACGTTCGATCCGCAGGGCGGGCTCGACGTGTCGGGCTATCGTGATGCCGGCCGCGTACGGCACGGGTCGTTCTACTACTACGCCACCGATCGACCCGACTTCAGCACGCTCGTCGACGGCAACTGGGTGCGTGGCGTCCACGAGGTCACCTTCGGCGGCAGCTGGCGCAAGACGCGCGACGACGAGACGCAGATCTTCCCGGGCACGGGCGTGGACAGCCTCCATTCAGCTGATTTCGCAACCACCCGCAGCATAGCGGCGTGGATCTGGCGGCCGTTCTTCGCGTCGAGCGAGACCGTGAACCAGAGTATGTACGTGGGCGACACGATCAAGACCGGCCGGCTGACCACACAACTGGCGCTGCGCTACGACCGCGCCTACGCGTCGATGCTGGAGAGCCCGCAGTCTGCGAGTCCGGGCTTCCCGGACCTCCTGCCGGCGATCACCTCCCCGGCGGAGAGCAAGATGATCGATCTCGGTCTCTGGTCTCCGAGAATCGGCGCCACCTACGCGCTCGATGACACCGGTCGGACGCTGCTGCGCGCGAGCTACGGCATGTTCGGGAGCCAGCTGGGGTCGGGGACCGTGCAGGGATTCTCGGCGGCGTCGCTGGCGGTACTGATCTACTCGGCAACGGACCGCAACGGTAACAACATCGCCGATCCGGGCGAGCTCGACGAGCTCGTCAATTGGGGAGGAGTAGACCCTGAGCATCCAGGCTCCGGCATCAACTTCAATCGTGTCGACCCGGATCTGAAATCGCCCAAGACCCACGAGCTGGTGCTCGGCATCGATCGCGAGCTGGCGCCGGATTTCGGGATCAGCGCGGCGATGACCTGGCGGCGGTTCAACGATGTGATCTGGAGCGGCATCGATCTGACGACCGGCAACACCGTCTATCCGCTGGTCGGCGTCACCCGTGCCGACTACGTGCAGGAAGGCATCGTTGAAGGCAATGTGCCGCCGCTCGGTGCCTACAGCCAGCCGTACTACATGCCGCGGCCCGAGAGCCTGCCCCTCGGCAATGGCGCCGAGTACCGGAACCGGCCGGATTATCACCAGCGGTATCTCGGGCTGGAGGTGCAGGCGATCAAGCGGATGTCGCACCGGTGGATGGGACGCGTCGGCTTCTCGACCAACACGCACAAGGAGTACTTCGACGATCCGTCGACCGCCGTGCAGGATCCCACACCATCGACGACCTGGCCGAACATTGCCGGCGGGTCATATGTGACCCAGACCAATGGCAGCGGAAAGAGCGAAATCTACCTGCTGCTGCCGCGTTACCAGTTCACGGCCGGCGGCGCGTACCAACTCCCATATCGCATCAACATCGCAGGCAGCATCGTCGCCCGTGAAGGATTCGGTCAGCCGTTCTTCTCGACGGTGGAGTCCGCGGATCCGGGGCTGCCGGAGAAGCGGGTGCTCCTGGTGGATCCCGACGACAACCGTCTGCCCGGTGTGTTCACGCTCGACCTGCGGGCAGAGAAGGGGTTCGCTTTCGGCGGAGGCTCGCAACTGATGCTGACCATGGACATGTTCAACGTGCTGAACTCGTCCACCACGCTGGGCCGGCAGTACGACGTGACCGCGACCGGATCGACGGGGTTCAACAAGACGCTGGAGATCATGAATCCGCGGCTGATTCGGCTGGGGATGCGGTTCCAGTTCTAGGTTTCAGCGACAGCCGGCCCGACGGGGGACGGTTCCGCTGGCTCGTGCTTAACCGCGAAGCGGAACCGTGCCGCCGTCGGGTGGCGATCGGTCGAAGTGACTTACCGCAAGTAGCGCCCGAGGTCCTCCAGAAACTTCTCGATCGTCGCCGTGTGCCCGAACACGAACCGTGACATGAATCGAAACAGCGGGTTGTAGACCTCGCCGTTCTCGGTAATCACCAGCCTGGTCCCGCCATCCTGCGGCGACAGCTCGTATGTCCACGAGCCGCCGAAGGCCAGCGTTTTGTCCGCGATGCGGGTCACTATCTTCCTGGGCGGCTCCACGGTTTCCATCTCGAACGTGATGTCGTTGTCGCCGCGCTCGCGCCAGCGGAGCGCTGGAGTCGTGGCCAGCACCTCCACGCTCTTGACGTCCGATCGCCACGCCGGGAATTTCTCGACCTCCCGCAGCACCTCGAACACTCGTTCGGGAGGCGCTCCCAAGCGCGTCTCGCGGGTCGCAACGTGGCCGATCGGGAGGGCATAGCCAATCGCGATCAACAGCAGCAGCAGGGCGACGAGGACGCCGAGGACGAGGATCAGGGTTCGCAGCACGTGTCGCTCCCGGGCAGAAAACCGGCTACCGGAAACTGGACACTAACATCCTTAGCCCATCCGTGTATAATCCCTCGCGCTCTTTCAAGGGGAGTTCGTCCATGC
>Ga0307408_100001859_pt1 | contig 15390 bp, 15 predicted proteins | sample 322Cmetagenome_FD_202116 | JGI IMG/M metagenome (GOLD analysis project Ga0307408, IMG submission 202116) | Maize rhizosphere microbial communities from greenhouse at UC Davis, California, United States - 322HYB-C-3 | ecosystem: Host-associated > Plants > Roots > Rhizosphere > Soil | place...
GAACGCAGGTTGACTGTGTATCGCCCTTATTCTAGGGAATATAAGATAAGATACAGAACGGTAATTCTTGTTGATGACGGTATTGCTACAGGAGCAACTATGATTGCAGCGGCAAGATGGATAAGAAAACAAAATCCAAAACAGCTGATAATAGCCGCCCCTGTTGCGCCAAAGCTGGTTGTCGAGCGTTTGAAGGAGGAGGCGGATCAAATTGAGGTTGTAAGGAATCCTTCAGAATTTAAAGCAGTGGAGCAATTCTATCAAGAGTTCGCTGCTGTTTCCGATGATCAAATTGTACAAATTGCAAAAAGGCGATTTCTTTCTTAGTTTTTAGTATCACCATTTATCGCTCTACAATTAGAAATAGAACAGTCAAACTTGTCATTATGCTTAAGCAGTAGCTAAACGTCATGAGTCATTCTGGCGATATGAGGACATCTCTTTGTTTGTCCTCGGTATCGAGTCTTTCATTGGGTTGTCCAAGGTGAGAAACATTTCAAGTGATTTTATAGCAATGAATGACTGTCAGATAGCTATGAATGTGATAGAAATCGTTAAAGTTAAAAGCTAGCTCAGGATCCTACACGTATGATCAAAACTATCATCATATTGGCAGCGATCTTAAGGCGCACGGTTGTTCTGAGATCTGCACATATGGATTATCCTGGTTCGAACTAATAGGATTAGGCAAATCCATTTTGTACAAGAAATGAAATGGTTTCACATAAGATGATACAAGTTATTAGTGTGATTTTTTCTTCTCTCCTTCAATCTTTAATTCTTTTAGAACGTCTTCTAGATACTGCTTCAGATCATCTTCTCCGAGAGACGGCCTGATACCTGTCTCCTCAGCCAAGATATCCTGATTTTCTTTTGTGGTAATCATAACCTTCTCTACAATTTCATGTTCCATTTGCGCCGATGCGATACTCTCGACTAATCTAACCTCATTGGTAGCGGCTTTTCTCATTGACTGGCGTAGTTTCATATCATGCGATACTGATACAGCAGAAGAATAGATCCCGACGAGAATCAAATATGATGATAAACCAGTGAAAAGAACAGCAGGGAATCCAAACGGCGGAAAGGGAGAAATGGGCAATGCAGTTCCAACTATCTGGCTTGAAATGAAGAATAGTGTAAAACCAAAAGCTGAGGTGAGCATATATCCTCTAACTGCTTCATCTTTAACCCTTCTTGATGTATCCAAAAAAGCAATGCCAAACACAGCCCCACCTATAGGCCGGCTTAATGAAAAGAGTAAGGTTAGTAAAATAATAGAACCAACGGGGTCTCCGAAAGGTAGGATCTGTTCTGCAGATAGACTCAGAAATTGACTAAGAAAATATACCAAAGGTATGGACATTATGAACCAATAAAGAATTTTCCCAATTTTTTTCGAATAATGACGTAAAAGTATTGCGGTAGCAATCCAAGTTATTATAAACGAGACTACCGTAGATACTAGATATGCCGTATTAAAGAAGATAGTTATAGCGAGCGAACCAGGGACAAGATTTGGCCGAAACCAGGCCGCTGTTGAATATATCTCTGTGGGTAAAACCGGTAACCAAATGCCAGTCAGAATAATTGCTATGCCCAGATTAATGCATATTGATGCTGAAGATAATGCGTACAACAGAACCGCGCTATGTCTGTTTATTTTAAACCATGAAAAAAAAAGTTGGGCAAGGTACAGGATTACTACAAAAGCAAGCGAATATGCGATTAATGAAGCGGAGACTGCTATAGAGGAGTTATAACTCGCTGTCAGATGTACCTGCAGCAGCAAAATCACAAAAAGCGTTACAACAAAGTTTTGTCCTATTAGCACTGAAAAGTATGTGAGCCTTAGTCTTCTTATTTTTCGAAGAACGTCTTGACTCTTGTACCTGACAAACGCTAAAATTAGATATTGTCCTACTATACATATTACTGATATAATGGTGAAAGCACTAATACTTTCATTAGTTGCATTTTGAGAAAATAGAAATTGTTTAGCAAAATATGTGTCTATAGCCAAAGCAAAAGCTACTGCGATTAGTACAACTAGAGCTACAGTATTATTTCCAAACAGGAATTTTTTTCTGGAAATCTCGGATATGGTCATTATATTCAATACACCTGTTATGCCTTAGTGCGTCGCTCCATCTCGTTCTAACCCATATGACTCGCATACGCGATTGTTACCTGATATGTTGTCTTTCATAAACCCAGGGATATAGATAAGTAATTCGCATTGGAAGTAAGGAAGGACACAAGAATGAGCATATTATGTAATCATCCTTCCGAAATACTAATTAATAATCTCAAGCCACTTTGAGCATAATGAAAAGTAGAAACGTCGCAATTATCGCAGGAATTGTTGTAGCTATTGCAGTTAGCGTGTCTATTGCTGTGATATTTAGCATGCAATCTGCAAATATTCGTAACAGCAATATCGGTTCAGTTTCATCTGATGTTTCTACTGCGAGTGAAAATGCAAGCTCGCTAGTTTTTCCTAGGGATTCTAGACCTTCTGGTTTGAGTTATGAGGAATGGGCGGCAGAGTGGTGGAGGTATTTCGTAGCAATTCCCGAGGTGAACTCTCCTGCTGCGGATCCAACCGGAGAAAAATGTTCTATAAACCAGAATGATGAGCGTGTTTGGTTTCTTGCAGGAGCTTTTCAGGGACAAGAAACGCGTACATGTGAGGTGACAGCAGACAAAGCTCTGATGGGTGTTTTTGTTGGTATCGCTTGCAATGAGAAGCAGGATGGCCCGGTAGATACACTTACAGAGTGTGCTCAAGAGGGTCCGAAGTATCTGAGGCTAGCAGAACTTACAATCGACGGAGCAGAGGTTCCTAATGTTGAAGACTATAAGGTCACTTCTCCACCAAGCAACGTGTCTTTTCCACAAGGGGCTGTATGGGGAGCTCCTCAGGGTAATTATGTGCTTGTAGGCTCGGGTGTAATGCCCATTATAAAACCTCTGCCGCCAGGAAATCACACTATGACTTTTAAGGGAGTTTTTGATCATCCTACGAACGACGTATATGATGTTGCAGTTGATGTGACGTACAATTTAGTAGTAAAAGAACCATCTATGGCCTAAAGCGCTAGATCCTATTGCAGTTATCCTTGCTACATTTTTTGCATTTGTTTGTCCGATTTTCAAAATAATGCAGTGTATACTATACAATAGAGACCAACTTAAGGTTCTGATGCAATGATTCTGCTACTATGTGCAGATGATATGGTTTACCCTTTCTTTAGGGAATGATCATTACATGATTTTATTTTCTCGATTTTTATCTAGGAGAACCAGAAACTATTTCATAAACGTCATGCAAATTATTATAGTCTTTGCCTCCTTGATAGTCGAAATGATAATTAGCTATCACATCTATACGATAGGTTTGTTGTTCCTGGGGTTCAAATATGGCCATAAAGGCAGAAGAAGCAGCCTTATTCTTTTGAGTCCCTGTATTACCCGGCTGTCCAAGTAATGGAGAAGAGAGATCTATCTGATCTGATTCACAGTAATATTCCATTGCATTATTCTTGTTTATTTTTATTTCCTGATTACTATCTGTTTGCTTGTCACCTTCTTTTAAGTTAGCGTTAACTTTGAATGTTATTTCGACAGCTGATTTGAGTGCAAGGTTCTTAGCACAATCTCTCAATTCAGCAAACGAACTGCCGTCTCCATCGCTTTCCAATGCAATAAACTTGACGAATGGAAGTACAAATCCTCGAATTGTATTTGTCATTTGATATCTCTCGACTTGTGTGTTTTCTAATTTGCTATTTTCTAATTTTACTAATCTTTGTGGGTCGTTAAAGCCGTGAGCGTACTTACCTAGTGCATACATCACCGGCCCAGCCTGGCCCTCCTCGGCAGCACGGGAACTCGCTTTTTGTGTCGTCAATGTTAGAGGGTAAGCATATTCCCAATAATTTTTCAACCACCATCCTTGCGAATGACCTGCATACGGTTTGTCCGGTTTGATTAATCTCATACTTGCCATGCAATAACTGACGCGCAGATTTATTTAAATTATTCTTCTATTTCAATGCAGAATAATAAATCCTGAACCTGTGGCAATACTTTTATGAATAATTGTAATAAAAGCCATGGCCTCTTCAAAAATTGCCCTCTAAGGGTGTTTAGTGATTTCCGCACCAAAAGTGGTGTCTTTGTGGACTCGGATACAGTATTAATGTGAAATCATGTTTCTTAGTTAGGCAGACCCGTCGATGATTCATATAGCTCTCTCATAAGAGTACTCTTACCGAACTGTATTCAGAGAAGCTAAAGTTTTTATTGATTAGCAGGAATGACAATAATTCTTGCTGCCATATGCGTGCAATACGGTTTAGTTGAAGAGCCAGATAAGCAATCTCAGGTAATCCTTTTTCTATATCCCGGAGTTTTTTCTATAGGAGGAGCAACAACTATTTCATAATGGTCATCCAATGGGCCATAATCTTTGCTTTTACCTCTAAAGCGGAAAAGATAACTGGCCGTCACATCAATGCGATAGGTTCCCTCCCCCTGAGGTTCAAATATGGCCATGAAGCTAGATGAAATAGCTCTATTCGTTTGATTCCCGGTATGGCCGACCTGTCCATATAACGGAGCAGGCAGATCTATTGGATAAGATTCACAGTAATATTCCATTGCATCTTTTGTGTCTATATGCATTTCACCTTCTATTTCCTTCCCATTATCTATTATACTTCCACCACTAACTTCGAATGTTATTTCGACATCTGAGTCGAGGGACAGTGACTGAGCGACATTTCTTAATTCAGCAAACGAACTGCCGTCTCCATCGCTTTCCAATGCAATAAACTTGACGAATGGAAGTACAAATCCTCTGTGAATTGTATTTGTCATTTCATATCTTTCGGTTTGGGTATTCTCATGTAATTTTACCAATCGTTCTGGTTCAGCGAAGGCTCGAGCGTACTTACCTACTGCATACATCACCGGCCCAGCCTGGCTCTCGCCGGGAGCAGGCAGCTCTTCTTTTCTGGCCGCTCTTAATATTAGAGGATAAACATATTCCCAATAATTTTTCAACCACCATCCTTGTGGAAGGCCTGCATACAGTTGGTTCGGTTTGATTAATTTGATATTTGCCACGGAATAATTACTAGACAGATTTATTTAAATTATTCTTCTAAAACGTTAGACTACTTTACTTCAAAATGTCATAACAGCATATGTTCACAGTTACAGGAATAATAATAGACGAACATCAGTGAACCTAATCAGAATGTATGTATCAGGCGTGTGAACGCACTATTATGATGTCATGTTTGACATTGAAACCCATTTATTCTTAAACTGCTACTTCTCCAAATAACATATGACAGAATTTTCAAAGACTGTTGTGAGCTGCATCATAGAGTGGAGCAAGAGGTCTGCAACCTGCAATGGCAACAGGGAGTGCTTGGAATACTCTGCAAGGCAACTGAGGCAGTGCCTTGACGCGGCGTTTCCAGACTCTGAAAAGGTGGGGCTTGAAAGCGACAAGGTAAACTATATGCTCTCATCAGTGTTCTTCCTTGCAAACAGGCTTTCAAAGGCCACTGAGGGACTAGCTGAATTTGACAGAGTTATGAATAGCATCGGAAAGGTCGGCAAGACAAGCCTAGAAGAAAAAGAGAACCAGGAACAGCACACCAAATTCCGAAAAGAGCTAGACGACATCCTGTCCAAGTACTTTTAGAAGAAATGACGAGATCTCATCATACGGCTCCCTTTTCAAACTGCTCATAAACTTGAGGGTTTGCAAGCAGCCATCCATAATGATGCTCGTCGTGGATATAGCGCACTTCGCGCACATTTGGCACGACATTTCTTTTGCGCAATCCGAGCAAAAACTCTCCTTGAAATGCAAGCCCTATCATCTTTGCTTTTCTAGTTGATTTTTGATCCCGTGGTAGCAATATGCGATAGCTAAATTTTCCCAGAGGCTCCTTTGCCAAGTAGTCTTTAACCATTCTGTCGACTGCTTGCCTGATTGCAGATGTCCCGCCTAGGTCTATTGTCTCAATTACAGGGAACTTAGCATAGAGTGGGTGAGCCATATTTTTTCCTTACAGAAAAATAAAGATGCAAAAGTGAGATATTAATTCATTCTTCTTCTTACGTAAGTATTATGATGGTCGCGTTGTTGTTCATGTTGCTGAATGACTGCTACTGATTCTTCCTGGAGACTGAGCAGCAGTAGAGCTATTATCTTTGTATCTTAAAAATGCATTCTCAAGATGTCGAATTAGGATGCTGTGCCACTCAGGGAACCCTTCAGGTGTAGCTGGATAATTGTGGTAATGATCAGTCAATATCCTATTAATGCTGGCACAATACCTTAGGTCCTCTGCAAGTTTCTTATTCATTGCCCCTCTGATTATCATGCCCAGCTTGTCTACAGTACTGAACTCGGGATGCTCGCCTTGGGTAATTTTGTCGACATCCATCTTGGACAAAAAGTGCTTCATGCCATAGTCGATCTGCTCGTTTGTCAGCCCTTGTAGCATTCTGCGGAAGACTTCAAGGCCGGCAGTCTTGTATCCATAATCATCGACAAAATGCTTGTTGTACTGCCAGAGCCCTTTTTCAGAAGTATCACCTGCCTGTATCGCTTCTACTGCATCCTTGCCTGCTATTGTGGCAGCAATTATCGCCGGCCCGATGCCTCCGGCATCTAGTGGCTTAGGCATCCATGCCGAGTCACCAACCAGCATGTAGCCGTTTGCCACAAGACAGTCATTCTGTCGCCTTACGGACACCTGCCATGTGCCCCAAGCATTGCCCTCATCATCAGAGCCGTCTGCAAGGCGAGGATTCTGAATAGCAGGGTTAATTTCAACATACTCGTCTATGAGCGTCTTTAGGTCAGTGTGTACTCCCATTGCCTTGTTGCGAATATCAAAAGCCTTTTGCTGAACGCCAAGACCAATGTTCACCTTGCTCTTGCCTTTTGGAAATACCCATGCATACCCACCTGGAGCTATTTTTTGGTCTAGGTGTATGATGCAATAATCCGAATCAAAGTACGTGTTGTCTTCATGCGCAAGGTCAAAGTTGTAAATGTACCTTCCGGTGGCTTCAAGGTCATCACGGTCGATCCTGCGTTGGATAAATGACTTGACTGGTAGGTTTGTTCGCATCACAGATGTAACGCCTGTACAGTCGACTACTAGATTTGCTGTCTTTTTAAACACAGTCTTGTTAGTCAAGTCGTCCCCCTCCACTCCAATGACTGTATTATCCTCTACTACGAGTGAGCGAAGTGCCACTCGCTCTTTGATCTCGACGCCTGCCTTTTTTGCATCCCCTAGCTGCTTCTGCGGGAGGAGCCGCCTGTTAAGCATGTAGCCCTCGCCGTCAAATGAAATGCCAGTTTCATGATCAGGTGAATATGCAATTACTCCCTTGACTGGGTGCTCTATTTCCGGCTGGCTCCATGTGATATTGATTCTACTTGTCATGTAGTCAACAGTATTTTTGCCCACTGCATCGCCGCAGATCCAGCCAGAGACTGTTTTTCTTCCCTGCGTAGAGAGCGGATTTCTGTCGACAACTAAAATCCTCAGCGACTGCTTGGAATAATATGCCGCTGCTGATGCTACTATAAGACCAGCAAGACCGCCACCTGCCACAATAATGTCATAGTCCCTTTTCATTAGCGCAAGACAAGCGGTGAAAGCAGAAAACTCTATTTAAAATGTTGCCTTCTAAGCATGGACGATAGAGTGGCGAATAATAAGACAATAATACTAATATTATATAAATAACAGTTGCTGAAATATTTTTTCAGACCGGTTGCGCACATAGCATGACAACTCCTCCTTCTTTTATATTCTTTGATCTTGGCCAGACTCTTATCGATGAATGGGACTTTATCGCATACTTTGACCATAAATTTCTCGAAATGCTAAATGGCTTTGGTGCAAGGATCGACCAGCGCAACTATCATGCAATCCGTGATAGCATTATCCGGGACCGCAAGATAGGGCATGGCAGCGTCAAAGAGCTTATCATTGAGGTCTGCAGGCTACTATCTCCTCCGGGATATGAAGAGGTCATCGCCAGCAGGCTAGAACCCCACATAAAGCAAGGAAGACACGAGCTATTCAGGTTTTTTGATGACGCCGAGCCGACGTTAGAGGCACTCTCAAAATATTGTGAAATGGGAATAATAGCCAACCAGTCAGAAGATGTTGCGGAGCTGATCGAAAAATCCGGTCTTAATAGGTTCTTCAAGGTGCAGACAATATCATCATCTGTAAAATTGAAAAAACCAGACACTAAGATTTTTGAGCTTGCCCTCAAACAAGCAGGACACGATGCAAAGAACTGCATGATGGTTGGCGATAGGCTAGATACAGACATTTTTCCAGCCAACACGCTTGGTATGACTACTATTCGCACTACCAATTCGCTCTTCGCTTTGCAAGTACCTGCCAAGGTATGTGAGTACCCAGTATATACAGTAGCGCGCCTATCAGAAATCCCCAAGATCCTAGAAAGAATTATTATCAGTTAATGCGCAAATATCTTCCATCGTGCAGACGATTATAAAGATTATAAAAAATACTCACAGACACCCCGTCAACCAAGCGCTGCACTCTCTGGGCGCTCCCTTCTACGGATTAGGGCTTGTGATGATCTTTGGACATGTAGCAGGGATGCAGACTAACCTTGCTGCTGGCGGCGCAATGTTGCTTGCAGCGATAGCAATGTTTGTGTCAGGCCACAAAATAGAAGGAAACCTCAGATCGATGGCGCCGGTATTACTCTTCAGATTTCTAGTAGTAGTAGTATTGGTATCAAGAAGAAAGGTTGCTCGCTATCCTTTCGCAAAGCGAGTCCATCTCCTGCGGACTTAGTTTTGGTTTAACTTTGAACATAGAGTGGATTGCGCCTGCGCCATCGTCTCTCTTTCTAGGAACAATATGCACATGTACATGGGGTACCTCCTGCCCCGCCTCGCTTCCGTTGTGGATTGCGATTGTAGAAGCGTTAACTTGAGAACCCGTCTCGACCGCGCCGGCAAGCTTCCAGACGATTTCAAAGACAGCCATTGCGTCCTGCTCGCTCATTTGCTGCACCTTGGCATAGTGTGATTTTGGTATGACAAGGGCATGACCTGGGGCTAGCGGGAAAGCGTCTAGCAGTGCCATTGCCTTTTCATTTTGCATTATAACTTTTGCAGAGATGTCGCCGGCAATGATCTTACAGAAAACACAGTTTGGGTCTTGCATGCCTTTTTTCTTCTCTGCGTTAGCATGATTTAGTACCTATTATATTATTTCACTATTGCAGAGTCACCCATAAAAGGTAAAAATTGATTTGGGTTGCAACCGCCGTTTGATTGTTGTCACCCGACATTGTATATGTGTCTCTCTCTATTATCTGTCTACATCTACAAATGAAAAGTCAATCTAACAATAATTTTTTTCAGGACACCACTGATCCATTTGAAGGAGTAGTAGGAGAAGGAGGAGTCGTAGTTGGAGAAGAAGGAGAACCCGCCGCAGCATCATCATGTCGCTGAGGAGTTCCCGTCAGTAGCGCAAGCTTCACCTTTGAAGCCACAAATTGGCTAAGATCTGTAGAAAAACTTACTGACCAGGAGCCTTTCTTTTCTACAAATCCAATCCTCTCGGGGACAAAGTTATGCTTCCTTAATTCCTCCATGATCAGATTAGTCACATCCTTTGTTGCGACTATGATATGGCATCCATTCAGTGATGCTGTTGCATTTTCTACGAGAAATTCTCGGGTTACAAACTTGGCGAACTCTTCGTTTCTGATTGGAAGCTCCTTTATCATCAGTTGGACATTTGCAAGCTCTGCAAGTGTGCCAAGTGCCAATACCCCTTGCGGCCCGACAGGGTAAACACCAGTAATATGTACTTGCTTGTCATATGCAGCGCCAAAATCAGGGCAATATTTTGCAATTATCTTCCCAAGAGCAAAGTGCGGCTCGCTGAGGTTCTTCAGTGCTTCATCCTTTGCCTGAGTAATGTTGGCATATGGCATGCCATTCTGTTCGTACTTGGAGATGTTTTCAGAATTCATACAAGCTAGAGTGTAGAGGCCAAGTGCGGAAAGGCCGCCAAATTTATTGGTGATAATGATTTCCATTCCTTCCTCGATCTGGTCGTATTTGGTAGGCAGATCTTTTGTAGTGGTTCCCACAGCACTTGTGCCATAGAACAGCTTACCTAATTTGAGCGAGCTGTAATCTTCCATCGCAAGGTTGTACCGGGAAGTGAAGACATCAAGATTAGATCTTATCTTGTCAAGCATCTCTTCGGATGGCGCATCATAAATTGGAAATAGCTTGGATGTAGGTGAAGATTTCATATCACAGCCAAGCAGGTTCAAATGTTCGATAGCAGATGTCATCGCTATATTGCTATGTATGTCAGCATCTGGTGCTTTTGTCACGTCAGTGACCTGTGTTACTGAAGTTACCGCAGGCATGTATCCTATTTTGTCACCTCTGTGGAGCAGGATATAATCAAACATCCCAAACTCTGCAGCCTTGTGCTCTGTCAAGACTGCAGATGTACTCGTGACTGACACCTTCGAGTTGAAGATTTTAAGAAAGTTCTCCAATGCTTTAGATAATAACGGCGCATGTTCCCCAGAATCAGTATGGATGCGGAATACTGCAAGGGCTCGTTTCAGTTCGACCTCCTTGTCCATAGCAGGAGTTACAAGACTATATACACGCCTTGTCAACTCGGGAATTTTCCCTTCAATATGGTAGAACGAGTCAAACCATGAAGGAGATATCTTAATGTGAGTATGTTTCACTTCCTCGAGCGCACCCTTGAGGACATGAGTGTCCACCTGATTTGAGCAAGTTGGGATCCAGCGGAGTGGGTCAAAGCCAAGCTTTCGGTATAGATTAATATGTTCCCAAAAATTATCAGACAATCTCCATTATCTCTCCTAGCAATCACTCTAGTAAATCGACTATTCTATAGAATATACAGAAAAGCTTGTTAATAAATGAGTACTTTTCTGTGCTTGTTCTTGGTGAAAAAATATACAATTTAACCAAATTATATGAAAAGCTGGAAACAACTATTATAAGGAGTCTAGAGCTCAATTTCTGCATACATATGGATTCACAAAGTCCGACCATGACCTCTATGCATATTGAAAAACTGGCAGATGAATTTGACAGCAAGACCGCCCAAGAAGTCTTGAAGTGGGCGCTTGATACTTTTGGAACTAAAATTGCTTTAGCATCAAGTTTTGGTGCAGAGGATGTTGTCATAATAGATATGATGGCCAACCTTGACAAGAATAGGGCAAGGGTCTTTACCCTTGATACTGGGCGCCTCAATCAAGAGACCTATGATGTGATGGATGCAATTAGAGCAAGGTATTGGATTCCAATTGAAGTGTACTTTCCGGACCAAAAAGAGGTCGAAGAGATGGTCAGACCAAGAGGCATGAACCTAATGTATGAAAGTGTAGAGAATCGTAAGCTGTGTTGCGAAATAAGAAAGGTCCACCCGCTCAATCGCGCACTTTCTACCCTCGACGGGTGGATCACCGGGCTTCGCCGCGACCAAGTCGCAACAAGAGCAACTACTAAAAAAATCGAGATCGATACCGGCCATGGAGGAATAGTGAAGGTCAATCCACTTGCGGACTGGACGTCTGACATGGTATGGGATTATATCCACAAGAATAACATCCCGTACAATACGCTTCATGATAAAGGCTTTCCAAGTATTGGCTGCGAGCCGTGCACAAGGGCAATAAAGCCTGGTGAAGACCCACGAGCAGGCAGATGGTGGTGGGAAGACGCTGCGCAAAAAGAGTGTGGCCTTCACTTTGATCCATCGAAAAAAAGACACCAATAGTATAATAGTAATAATAGTGTAGTTGTGACCCAGTTTGGCAGGCTCTATTCCATCGCCTCACGGAAATAAGCTCATAGACAGATTTGTCATTTCTGAGAAAAAAAATATGGACGGCATGTATACGCTGCAAGTAAGCAACGATCTACGAAACGACATTGAAAACATTGCAGATGGAATCTTTAGTCCTCTTGAAGGATTTGTAGGCGAGGACGATTTTCAGAGCATTGTCAAGACAGGCCGTCTGAGCAATGGTCTTGCTTGGACAGTTCCGATAACTCTTGACATTGATGAACAAGAAGGACGTAAGATGAAGGATGCAGGTCAAGTCGCGCTTACATCAGATAATAACGAAAAATTTGCAATACTGCATGTTGAGGAAGTTTATTCATTTGACAAGATCGCATGCGCAAAATCGATCTATCAGACTGATGATATCAAGCATCCCGGCGTCGAAAAAATGCTCAATATGAAAGATAGGCTGGTGGGTGGCAAGGTGGATGTCATTAGAAGGCTAGAGCAATCATCGCTGCGAAAGTACAGAATGACACCGGCTGAAACGAGGGCAGAAATATCACGTAAGGGGTGGAAGACAGTAGTCGGTTTCCAGACAAGGAACGTGCCACATGTTGCCCACGAAATGCTACAAAAGGCAGCTCTTAATCTCTACGATGGTCTTTTTGTCAACCCGCTCATTGGTAAGAAAAAACAGGGTGACTTTAAAGATGAATTAATTCTTTCTACCTACCTTGCGCTGATAGACAGCTATTACCCAAAGCAGATGGTCATGTTCATTACACTCCATACAGATATGCGGTATGCTGGGCCCAAAGAGGCAATTCATCACGCAATAATGAGGAAGAATTTTGGATGCTCCCACTTTATCGTTGGAAGAGATCATGCCGGAGTGGGCAACTATTATCACCCATTTGCAGCACATGAGATATTCAAAGAATATAATGACCTCGAAATAGAGCCGGTATTCTTTCCTGCATTTTATTATTGCAAGAGATGCCTCATGTACTCCAATGAAAGGAATTGCCCCCACGGACCGGAGTTTAGAGAAGAGCTCAGTGGAACCAGTATGAGAAAGATGGTAAGTTTGGGTGAGATGCCTGCGAAGCACCTAATGAGGCCAGAGGTTGCAAAGATAATCGTTTCCTATAACGAACCATTTGTGTAGATAGAAAAAGGGAAAAGGGGGAGTGTGTGTGCGTCAGTGCATGTTTGTCCTTATACAAGGGCCTCTGCGGAATAGCAAGGATAATTTTAGAAAAGTAGAGAGAGATATCCAGTCTAGCTACTTCTCCGCCTTCTCCAATTCTCCCTTGAGTGTCCTGTATGTGTCCGAAGCCTCTCTAAATGTTTCTTCCATATTATGCACTGTACCTGATTTTTTTGACTCTGCCACCGTGAGCCTCAATTCCGAGGCCAGAGCTTTTACTGCTTCCAGCATTTCTTTAAAGGAAGTGCTCAATTCTTTCAAGTCTTGACCACTGATACCACCTCCTGCAGCGGCAGATTCCTGGCCGTCACCACCACCAAATGAACCGATCTTGCTTCGGACGATAGTGATTAGCTCCTTTGCATCATCAATGATACCTGTCTCCTTTAATTCTGCAGTAGCTTTATCCATCCTAGAGGACAAACTGTTCATATTTTCAGATATGAGGCGGAAGTTTTCGATATTCTGTTGCCATTCTGGCGTCTTCAATGTCTCCATGATTTCTTTGGCTGTTACCGTAATCTCCCTTATCACTTCAAATGACTCTTGAACGCCAGGTGTCCCTAGCTCGCGCATTATCGCTACTGCGTCAGAAGCAGTCTCTTTGATGTCGTGCAGTTTCCCTCCTTTCTCGGTCATATCCGTAAATACCACTACAATACTGATGTAACAAGTTAAGTGCAATACTGCAAAATTATATGACTATATGATTGCAAATTTTGTTATAGATCTAGCTTATTAAATAATCAACTCTAGCTTTTTTCTCACGAGCTAGATTTTTAGTTATAAGAGACTCGGATATAGCTTTTTCTTTGCACTTTCAACTCATATCCATCTTTCATATTGCAGCCGACTTTTGGCACTCATTTTGTTGGATTCTCTTTTGAGGTGGTTAATTGAATTGATTTTACTTTTATACAATTCATGATGCCTCCTTGTAACTCATATTCTTCCATGCTCAGATCTATCCTCTACTGACGCTATGGATATGTAGTTGGCACCATAACTACCAAAAGAACAGAAAAAAGAAAAGTAAAGTATTGGGAGGGGAGGAATAATTCTACCTATCAAACACCAATCGCTGGCGAGGCAATTATTCCGCTGCGTGAAGGCTGGCTGCTATTGTTATCGGATGTTCCGCCTCTGTCATGATTTCCCCAATGGTTGCCAAAACCCTTGTGGTGTCCAACACCACCACCGCTATCACCGCATCCTAGACCACCGAAATGTAACGGCATATCCCCAGATGTGTACAATACTGCACCATTCCCGGCATCAACTATTACAATACTGCTTGTTTCAGCGTCAAAGTTGGCAATTTTGAAGATGTAAACCAAATATCCTTGTACCACTCCTAGCCGGCCTGAAATAGCAGTTCCATTTCCAACTTCAGCCTGTGCGGATTCTAATGCAGTAGCAAAAGGCACTTGCACATTATCTTGTATGAATTGATCCGCTTGCTGCTGTACGTTTACAGAGCCGTTGAGCTGAGGAATGTCCGTCCGCATTGGATTCGGTTGAGTACTATTGGTTTCTTGGGCAAATATTTCGCGCAGAGGAAAAGACATAACAAAGCTCGCTAGTGCTAGTGATATAGTTATGCCACCGAGCACTAATACGAATTGTTTATTGCTGTTCTTCGTCATTACCTTATTTTAGGGCATTTACCTATATAGATGTTGCCAAAAATGTCCTTATTTTGTGATGTTTTTGTCGGTACATACCCCCTCCTACGCTGACAGGAAAAAATAGATTCGCCAAAGCGTCCAACTACTAGTAGGCGTAATAGCGTCATAATTTTATACAGACCGCGCAGTCAAGATGAAGGATAGATCTAATGTTGTGTTTATCCATGTAAATGCATATACTAGGTTTGCTTCTGTTGTAATGGCTCGTCATTGCAATCTTTTAAAGCTACAAATGACGCCCAAACAGGCGGATATCTTGTGCTGGAAATCTTGTCACCTTCATGACCATCGGCTCCATGCGCGCTGCTCCACTCCTCATGTGCAGTATATTCGGGGTAGGCTACGAACTCTGAGTCTGGACTTGTTGTTGTAGGGATTGAGATTTCTATGGCACTGACCAAGCCAACGATGAGCAAAGAGGAGATAGCGATGGCTCTAATCCCTGGAGAGATCTCATACCTTGCAGTGATCTGATGAGGACTTCTCTCTCGTTGGATTGGGATACTATTTTTGTCTTTGACAAAGGGAGTATCGGATTTATGCAAAGATATATCAGCATCGATAATCTGCAGGATTTTCTTTCGTCTCT
>Ga0307408_100001860_pt1 | contig 15388 bp, 11 predicted proteins | sample 322Cmetagenome_FD_202116 | JGI IMG/M metagenome (GOLD analysis project Ga0307408, IMG submission 202116) | Maize rhizosphere microbial communities from greenhouse at UC Davis, California, United States - 322HYB-C-3 | ecosystem: Host-associated > Plants > Roots > Rhizosphere > Soil | place...
GTCCCATTTTCCCGGGGCGCTGCTACAATCAATCGTTACCTTTTATCCAATGCTTCCATGCCCGCAGACAGCAGCCACCATCCGTCGATCCGGCCGGTCAGTCCTGATGAATTGCCGGCCTTTTTCCGCTACCTGAACGAGCACCTGAAAGACAACGGACACAATGGCGCGCCGCTGTTCCAGCCCATGCCGCGCGAGCGCTCATCGTTCCCGCAAGATAAGGAAACCGCCTTCTCGCGCGGCATGCGCACGCCGATCGGCGACGCGGGCTGGCGCCGCGCCTGGGTGGCGCAGGGCACGGACACCATCCTGGGTCACATTGATTTGCGCGCGCGCCCGGAAAGCGGCGCCGCGCACCGCGCGCTGCTGGGCATGGGCGTGCACCGGCTGGCGCGCCGCCGCGGCCTGGGCGGCGTGCTGATCGCGTCCGCGCTGGCCTGGGCGCGCAGCGCCACCACGCTGGAATGGATCGACCTGGAAGTATTGAGCGTGAACGAGCCCGCGCTGGGCCTGTACCGCAAGGCCGGCTTCCGCCAGACCGGGGAAATCGCCGACATGTTCCGCATCGATGGGGAGCAATTGGCCTATACCCTGATGTCCCTGAAACTGAGCCGTTAAGACTGCCCCGGGCATGGTTGGCCGTCTCGGATTACAATGGTCGTTTTGCTTAATAACGACAGAACACGATGGCTTACAAGACTATTGCCGATACGATCGGCAACACGCCGCTGGTTCAACTGGTGCGCATCCCCGGAGCGGATGCGGCGGCGCGCGGCAACATCATCCTCGGCAAGCTCGAAGGCAACAATCCGGCCGGTTCCGTCAAGGACCGCGCCGCCATGTCGATGCTGCGCCGCGCGGAAGAGCGGGGCGACATCAAGCCGGGCGACACGCTGATCGAAGCGACGTCCGGCAACACCGGCATTGCGCTGGCGATGGCGGCCGCCATCCGTGGCTACAAGATGCTGTTGCTGATGCCGGAAAACCAGAGTGAAGAACGGCGCCAGGCGATGGCCGCCTATGGCGCGCAAATCCTGCTGACGCCGAAAACCGGCGGCATGGAATATGCGCGCGACCTGGCCGAGCAAATGCAAAAAGATGGCAAGGGCATCATCCTCGACCAGTTCGCCAATGGCGACAACCCGCGCGCCCACATGGAAGGCACGGGGCCGGAAATCTGGCGTGATACCGACGGCAAGGTCACGCACTTCGTCAGCGCCATGGGCACCACCGGCACCATCATGGGCGTGTCGCAATACCTGAAACAGCAAAACGAGCGGATCCGCATCATTGGCGCGCAACCGGAAGAGGGCTCGCAAATCGCCGGCATCCGCAAATGGCCGGAAGCGTACCTGCCGAAGATTTACGACAAGGCGCGCGTGGATCAGATTGAATACGTGACGCAGGCCGCTGCGGAACGCATGGCGCGCCGCCTGGCTGCGGAGGAAGGCATCTTCTGCGGGATTTCGGCAGCCGGCGCCTGTGAAATTGCGTTGCGCATTTCCCAGACCGTGGAAAATGCCACGATCGTGTTCGTGGTGTGCGACCGCGGTGACCGTTACCTGTCAACGGGCGTGTTCCCCGCTTGAATCCGGGACGCGGCTTCCCCTCCCCGCAAGGGGAGGGATTCAGCCAGCGGCTGAAGTAAATCAGCCCTGGTTTTGCGAACCGCCTGGGTTTTCGCCTTCTTTTGGCTTGAACTGCTTGTCGCTGATGCGGAACTTGTTGCGGCGGTCGCCCATCAGGTAGCGCAGGTCACGGATCGACAGGTCGCTGACTTCGTGCATGCGGATCAGCAGCGAAGCGCCCACCGGCAGGCGGTGGTGGCGGATTTTGCTGATGACCGGCGGCGCGACTTCCAATGCGCGCGACAGGGCGGCATCGTTTTTCAGGCGCAGGTTTTCAATCAGCGTGTCGAGCAGGCGATTCGGATTGTATTGCAGCAGGTCATCGCCTTCCGAATCGTTGTTCATATCAATTCCGACTTGGTTTGTCATGATTCGTCTGTTCCTTGTAAAGTTTGTCCTGCAAAGTTGAAACACTCGGAGCCTGCGGCCATGTTCCTCCTTACTTGGGAACGTTTACACACGGACGGAATTCCGAAATAACAAGTTTCATAATATATACACAATTGTACAACATCAAGCAATCTCATACTCACGAGCAATAAAACTAACAGTGTCGCATGTTGTCCGACTGCAACAATGTGTGAGAATTAAGGCCGATCACTTGTGGTAGCATGCCTGCGCAGATCCCGCATCCGCATTTATCTTTTGGATAAAGTTGAGTATACGGCAAAAAGCGTTGTCATTGCCACACGATACGAAACATGCCGTGTTTCCAAGTATCAACTATACAATAGCTGCCACTGAGCAAGATTTCAAGCCCATTTACGCAAGCTTACATCAACGCAACTTTGCGACACATGGGATCCGGTGGTGCGATCATGCTGCGGGGCCACGGGCAGTCCGGATCGCGCGGCCCAGTTCCACCACCGACATGGCGTAGAAATAGCTGCGGTTATATTGCGTAATGGCATAGAAGTTATTGGTGGCGAGCCAGAATTCCGTGGCCTCGGCGCCGTTTTGCAAGTCCACCAGGCCAAATAACATGCCCGGCGGCAAAGGCGATGTGGTGACGATGCCGTCCGCCATCAAGTCTTGCTGGCGGAATTTGGCTTCCAATCCCTGGTTGATATAGCGCGTCCACTGCCCGGTGGACGATACCGTGGCGGGATAGGCCAGCGGTCCCGCATCGTCGCGGCGCCAGCCATGCGCCACCAGGAAGGCCGCGACGCTGCCGATGGCGTCGATGGCGGAACTGCGCAAATCGATCTTGCCGTCGCCATCGAAGTCCACCGCATATTTCATGATGTTGCTAGGCATAAACTGCGGCAAGCCGACGGCGCCCGCATACGACCCTTGCAGCGAGAACGGATCGATGCCGGCCTGGCGGGCATAGACCAGCGTGCTCTCCAGTTCGTTGCGGAAGAATTCCATGCGGCTGGTGCGCTGCGGCGCCAGCGGGTAGGCAAAGGCCAACGTGGCCAGCGCATCCATGACGCGGAAACGGCCCGTGTTGGCGCCATAAATCGTTTCCACGCCAATAATGCCGACGATGATGTCGGCCGGTACGCCATAGAGCGCTTCGGCGCGCGCCAAGGCATCGCGGTTGTCATTCCAGAAGCGCACGCCGCCATTGATGCGGCTCGATTCGATAAACATTTGCCGGTAAGCTTGCCAGTTCTTGGGCTTGCCGGGCGGCGCGGGTTTCATCAATTGCACCGCCGCATCCACATAACGGGTCTTGGCGATGGTCGCTTCGAGTTCAGCCCGGTCGAAGCCCTGGCGCACGGCCAGCTCGTCGAGGAAGAGTTTGACTTCCTTCCACTGGCCGAAATTGACGAATTCCCCGTCGTAATCGATCGGGGCTTTTTTCGGAGCGGGCGGCGTCCTGGCTTTCTTCTTCGGCGCCTTGGCCTTGCCAGTCTTGCTGGTTTTTACAGGCTGGTCCTGGGCCGCGTGGGAAGCGGAGGGGATCGCCAAGCCGGCCAGTGCCAGCGCCAGCAGGCAGGAAGAGGTGCAAGTACGCAATTTCATCAGTTCTTTAACTCGTTCAATAAAGCGTTCAGCCTGGTGGTGGACGCGGTCTGCGTGACATCGGGCCGCCCATATTTGAGCTTGCCATACAATTCAAGAAAGCTGCGCATGGCAGCCTTCTGGGCTTCCGGTAATTCCAGCTCCTGCAAGCGCAGCCCATAGCGGTGCGGGCCTTCATCCGGCCAACGTTCCCGGCCCCGTTTCGCCATCAGGCGGCAAAACGCGGCGTACGCCGCGTCGACCGGGTCCTGTGCCGCGCGCCCCCGCATCCGGCGCCACAACCATGCCAGCGCCACGATGGCCACCAGCCCCGCCACGCCGCGCCAGTTGAAAAAGCCGAAGCTTAATTCTTCGAGGAAACTGCGCTGCCTGTCGGGATTGTAATCGAGGACCCACTGGTTCCAGGCATTATTCAATGCATTGATGCTAAAACGGAGTTGCGACAGCCACGAATCGGGGTTGTTGCGCAAGCCGATCAAGCCATCGAGGCCGAAGGGCGCCGTTTGCGGCAGGCTGCGCGCCAGGCTGTGTTCGATCCTTTCCGGCGCCACCGCCGCGGTGGGGTCGATGCGCACCCAGCCCCGCCGCGGCAGCCAGATTTCCGCCCACGCATGGGCATCGGACTGGCGCACCGTCAGGTAGCCATCGACCGGATTCAATTCGCCGCCCTGGTAGCCATTGATTACGCGGGCCGGTATGCCCATGGCCCGCATCAGGACGGTAAACGCCGCCGCGTAATGTTCACAGAAGCCGGCCCGGGTACTGAACAGGAAGTCGTCGACCGTGTTGCGGTCCAGCGGCGGCGGTTCCAGCGTGTAGCGGAACTGGTCGCGGCGGAACATGGCCAGCACCGCCTGGACCGAGCCGGCGGGATTGCCGGATTGGCGCAGCGATTGCGCCAGCGCCAGTGTGCGCGGGTTATAGCCGGGCGGCAGGCGCAGCCATTTGGCCAGGCGTTCAGGCGGCAGGTTCGCCTGCCACTGGTGGTTGAGCCAGGCCCGTGCGCTGTAGCGCAGGCGCTCATGCACCGGCAGGCGTGCGGTCAATTCCAGTTCATCGCTGGCGATGAGGCCGCCCGGCACATGGAATTCCGGCACCGTCAACTCCAGGCTGAACAGCCAGCGCTTGCTGGTCGGCTCCAGCGTGATGTCATGCTGGAGCGCGTTGCCTTCGACCTGGATGGTCATGTCTTGCAAGCTTTCGCCCGTGGCGTACAGCGGGCGGCTGCCGCGGGTCCAGGTTTTGCCGTCGAAATCGGACAGGACGATGCCACGCCAGTACAGGCTCGATTGCGGCGGCGGGGCTGCCGCGAAGCGCACGCGGAAGGCGATTTCCTCCGACAGCGCCAGGCTGGCCACGGACCCGGGCGACATGGTGTCGGACATGCCGCTCTTGCCGCTGCGCGCATCGCCCGGCAAGCCCCACAGCGGTCCCTGGAAACGGGGAAAGGCAATAAACAGGAACACCGCCAGCGGCGTGGCGATCAGGAAGATGCGGCCGGTTTCGCGCAGGCGGCGGCCCAGTGGCGGGACGGCGCCGGTGTACTGGAAGGTCATCAAGGTGGCCAGCAGCAGCACCACGGTGGCGGCCATCAGCGCCGCCATCCAGATCGCCTGGGTATAAAAGAAGGTGGTCAGCAACATGAAGAAGCTGAGGAAAATCACCACAAACAAATCGCGCCGCGCGTGCATTTCCAGCAGCTTGAAGGCCAGCAGCAGCGCCAGCATGGCGACCCCGGCGTCGCGGCCCAGCAAGGTGCGGTAGCTGGCGTAGACCCCGGCCATGGCGGCCAGCGAGACCGGCAGCAACAGCCATAGCGGCGGCATGCGCTTGCCGCGCCAGGTGATGGCGGCGCGCCAGGCCAGCGTCCCCAGCACCACGGCGCTGGTCCATAACGGCAAGTGGCCCATGTGCGGCGCCAGCACCATCAGCGCCGCCGCCAGCAGCAGCAAGGTGTCCGCCTTGTCGCGCGGCAGCGCGCCGGCCCGCAGGCGGGACAGGGCGCTCACAGCTCCTCCGTGCCGTACAGCGCCAGCGCCCGCAGGCAGGCCGCGCGGTGCGCATCGCCCAGGCCCGGACCGAGATCGCGCCCGGCGATGCGCAGCGCATAGGGCAGCGCCCGCGCTTCCGCGTCCAGCACCCAGCGCGCCAGCCGCGCCAGCCGCATGTCCACATCGAGGCTGGGCGGCAGCGCCGTGAAATCGAGCAGGATGTCGGACACGGCGCCCCCTTCGAAATGCTTGGTGGTCAGTTGCCCGCCGAGGGCCGGATCGACCCGGGCGATCTGGCGCCAGGCCAGGTGGCGCATGGGATCGCCCGGCTGGTAGCTGCGGATGCCGGCAAAGTTATCCAGGCCCACCGTGCCATGGCCATCCTCGCTGGCCGCGCCGCGCATGGGTAGCGGCGGCGCGTCGGTTTCCGGCGCGGGGTAGACCAGCACGCGCAAGTCCGGCTGCCAGTAACTCCAGGCCCGGAACAGGCCCAGCGGAAAGCGCGTGACCAGCCGCACGCGCGGCGCCGCCAGCCAGCCCCGCCCCTCGGTGGCGGCCGCCAGGGTGGCGCAAGCGCTGGCGCCGGACCCCACGTCGACCGCATGGCGCGGCTCGCCGTCATGCAAAAAGCCCAGCAGGATGGCATAGCGGTCGCGCGGGGTATCGTTATGGACGTGCAGTTCGAATTGCGCCTCCTGGCCGGAAAACACGGGCTGGGCGCGGCCCGCGGCCAGCCGCAGCAGCGCCAGGTTTTTCGCGGTCATGACCATGTCCGCCACGGCGCAGGCCGCCGTGAAAAACGTCAGCGCAAAGCCCAGGCCCAGCGAGTAATTGACGGAGCCGATCAGCATCACCAGCAGCAAGCCGGCAAACGCCAGGCCGGGCCGGGTCGGCACGATGAAAACGCGCCGCATCACCAGCACCACGTGGCCCGGTTCGCGCTCTTTCAGCTGGAACAGCATGCTATTGACGAGGCGGCGCAACGGCGCGGTGAGCGGGGCCGCCAGGCGCTGGAACGGATCCAGCCAGCGTTTCCGGTGCGCGTTCGCCGCCATCGGCTTACACCGGGACGGATTTTTGCAACTGCAGCACCAGGTCGCGGCTGGCCAGCGCCACCCCGTGCGCCGCCTTCAGTGGCCGCAGGCGGTGCGCGCAGACCGGCACCAGCACCGCCTGCACATCTTCCGGCATCACATGGTCGCGGCCTTCCAGCGCGGCCCAGGCGCGCGCCGCCTGCAGCAGCGCCAGCGCCGCGCGCGGGCTCAAACCTTCGGCAAAGGCGCCGCTCTGGCGCGACGCCTGCGCCAGCGCCTGGACATAGGTGGCCAGCGCGGCCGAGACGTGGATCTCGCGCAAGCTGCGCTGCGCCGCCGCCAGTTCGGCCGGCGTCATCGCGGCCGGCAGCGATTTCAACAGGCTGCGCCGGTCGTCGCCCAGCAACAGGGCGCGCTCGGCGGCCGGGTCCGGGTAACCCAGGGACAGGCACATCAGGAAGCGGTCCAGCTGCGATTCCGGCAGCGGGAAGGTGCCGACCTGGTGGGTCGGGTTTTGCGTGGCAATGACAAAAAACGGTTCCGGCAGCGCCCGCGTGACGCCGTCCGCCGTCACCTGCCGTTCTTCCATGGCTTCCAGCAGGCCGGACTGGGTTTTCGGTGTGGCCCGGTTGATTTCATCGGCCAGCAGCACTTGCGTGAAAATCGGGCCGGGGTGGAACACGAAGCCGTTTTTTTCCCGCTCGTAGATGGAAATGCCGGACACGTCGGCGGGCAGCAAGTCGCTGGTGAACTGGACCCGGTTGAAATGCAGGCCCAGTGAGATCGACAGCGCATGGGCCAAGGTGGTTTTGCCGACCCCGGGAACGTCTTCCACCAGCAGGTGGCCGCCGGCCAGCAGGCAGGTCAGCGCCTGCCTGACCTGTAAATCCTTACCGACGATAATCTCGCAAACCTGGCGTGCAACTGCATGCAGTTTTGTGTACATGGGTTTATTATCCAGTGAGGAGACGTGCATCAACAATATTTACTATACATGACTACAGCAATCTATAGCCATCCGGAATGCCTGCTCCATGAAATGGGCGCATGGCATCCCGAGTCGCCTGCGCGCCTGCAAGCGATCCAGGACCAACTGATCAATTCGCGCCTTGACGGCCTGGTCGAGCAGCGCCAGGCGCCGCTGGCCGAGGTGTCGGACATCGCCCGCAACCACAGCGCCAGTGCGATTGCCATCGTGCGCGACAATATTCCCCCGGTGGGCGAACATTATCCGATCGATGGCGATACGTCGCTCAATGCCCACAGCTGGCGCGCCGCGCTGCGGGCGGCCGGCGCCGCCGTGGCCGCGACGGACGCCGTCATCGATGGGGAGATTGCCAACGCGTTTTGTTCGGTGCGCCCGCCCGGCCACCATGCGCGTCCGTCCGAACCCATGGGCTTTTGCCTGTTCAATAATGTGGCGATCGCCGCCCGGCACGCGCTGGACGTGCGCGGACTGGCGCGCGTGGCGATCGTCGATTTCGACGTCCACCACGGCAATGGCACCGAAGAAGCGCTGGCCGACGAGCCCCGCGCGCTGATGGTGAGCTTTTACCAGCATCCGTTTTATCCCTATACGCCGCCGCGCCCGGCCTCGCCGAACCGCATCAATGTGCCGGTGCCGGCGCGCTCGGGGGGGGACGTGGTGCGCCAGCTGGTGACCGATCAATGGCTGCCCGCGCTGCATGCGTTCAAGCCGGACATGATTTTCATCTCGGCCGGCTTCGACGCCCACCGCGAAGACGACCTGGGCGGCATGAGCCTGGTGGAAGCCGATTATGCGTGGCTGACGGAGCAGGTGATGGCGGTGGCGAAACAGTATGCGCGGGGACGCATCGTCAGTTGCCTGGAGGGTGGCTACAATTTGTCGGCGCTGGGGCGCAGCGTGGCAGCGCACGTCAAGGCGCTGGCGGAGCTGTAAGACCCTCGAGGGGAGGCTTCAGCTTGTCGGCGCTGGGGCGCAGCGTGGCGGCCCATGTGAAAGCGCTGGCGGAACTTTAAGCGGCCTGTGCGCCGCGCAGGGAACATGCATATGGCAATCCAGTTGGACCACTTCATCGTTCCATGCCGCGACCAGGTGGGCGCGGCCAGGCAACTGGCGGAATTGCTGGGCGTCGGGTGGGCGCCCACCGCCCTGGGCCCTTTTTCACCGGTGTTCATCAATGACGGCCTGACCCTGGACTTCCAGCAGAGCGGGGAACTGTACCCGGTACACCACTTTTGCTTCCGCGTCAGCGATGGCGAGTTCGACGCGATCCTGGCGCGCCTGAAAGCCGCCGACATCGCCTACCGCAGCAATGTCCACGGTCCGGTCGACCGCCAGGTCAATACCATGCTGGGCGGCCGCATGGTGTACTGGAATGTGCCGGAAGGACACCAGTGGGAAATGCTGACGGTCAGTTACGCGCGGCCGCAGGGAAGTACGACGTCGACGGAGGCACCGGCGCCTGCAGGGCACTGATGGGAGTATGCTGACGGTCAGTTATGCGCGGCCGCAGGGAAGTACGACGTCGACGGAGGCACCGGCGCCTGCAGGGCACTGATGGGAGTATGCTGACGGTCAGTTACGCGCGGCCGCAGGCGGATACTGCGCCAGCAGCGCCGCCACCGCGCTGATAGCGGAAGGCAGCGCGGCCAGCACGGCGCTGGCCTGGCTGCGCGCGCCGTCACCTATGCCGGAACCCTGTCCGGCCGATTCGCGCATGGCCAGTTCCGCATCGCCGGCCAGCAGCGCCAGCCGCTCCGCGCCGACCGTCCCTGCCAATCCCTTGAGCACGTGCAGCGACGCGCGGGCCGCCTGCGCATTGCCGGCATCGAGCGCGGCGCGCAATTGCCGCTGCAGCGACTGCGCTTCATCGCCAAAGCGGCGCAGCGCGATCTGGTACACCGGCAGCAGGCCGCCCAGCTGGCGCAGCGCGCCTTCGCTGTTGAGCCGTACGGTGATGTCACCGCCCGCAGCGCCGCCGGTGCCAGTTGCCGCCGCCGCGCCACCCATGCTACCCGTGCCATCCACGCCGCCCGTGCCGGCGCCGGCCATGCCAGTGCCGTGCTGTACTGCAACCGCCCCCGCCGCCACGGGCACACTCGCAGCTGCAGCCGTAGTCGCACCGGCATCCAGACCAGCATCATGCCCGCCAGGCGCCGCCACGTGCCGCAAGATGGTCTGCACCAGCGCCGATAAATCAAACGGCTTGCCCACGTGGTCCGCCATGCCCGCCGCCAGCGCGGCATCGCGGTCCGACTGCATGGCGTTGGCGGTCATCGCGATGATGGGCGGTGCCGTGCGGCCCTGTTCGCGCAAGCCATCGAGTATCAGGCGGGTGGCCGCATAGCCATCCATGTCCGGCATCTGGATGTCCATCAGGATCGCCTGCGGCAATTGCTCCGCGGCCATGACCTGGTCGACCGCATCCCGGCCGCCACCGGCCACGTCCACCCGCGCGCCTTCGTACGCCAGCAGTTCGCACGCCACTTGCTGGTTGGTGGGGTTGTCTTCCACCAGCAACAGCCGCAAGCCGCGCAGGCGTAACAGCGAGGTTGGCTGAAGCGCCTGTTCCCGCGCCGGTGCCGGCAGCGCCGCATTGCCGCGCCGCGCCAGCGCATCGGCAACGGCGTCAAACAGCATGGACGCCGTCACGGGCTTGATCAGCACCCCGTCCAGCACCGCGCGCTGCTGGTCTTCATGCTGTGCCTGGCGTAGCGCCAGCGGTTCGCGGTCATGCGCCGTGACCATCAGGATCAGTGGCGTGTGTTCTTCCGGCAGCAATTCGCGCAACTGCACGCTGGTGTCCCAGCCATCCAGCAAGGGCATGCGCCAATCCACCAGCAGCACGTCATAGGGTTTGCCGGCGCTGCGCTCCATCACCCGTTTCAGCGCATCGAGGCCATTGTTGGCGGTGTCGGCGCGCCAGCCGAAGGAGGCCGCCATGCCCGCCAAAGCCTGGCGCGCACCGTCGTGGTCATCGATCACCAGGCATTCCAGGCCGCGCAAATCGGCTACCCGCGGCGGCGCCGTGGCGGGCGCCGTCGCGGGCCCGAAGGCCGCCGTGAAGGAGAACCGGCTGCCCGCGCCCGGCGTGCTGGCCACGCCCAGTTCACCGCCCATCAGGCGCACCAGCCGCTGCGAAATCGCCAGGCCCAGCCCGGAGCCGCCAAAGCGCCGCGCGGTGGACGTTTCCGCCTGGCTGAAGCCGTCGAAGATGCGGCCGCATTGTTCAGCCGAGATGCCGATGCCGGTATCGCGCACGGTAAAGGTGACGCGCGTGCCGGGTGCGCCGGGATCGACGCGCACCGTCAGCGTGACTTCGCCCTCTTGCGTGAACTTGATGGCGTTGCCGCACAGGTTCAGCAGCACTTGTTGCAGCCGCAGCGGATCGCCCTGCAGCCAGTGCGGCAATTGCGGATCGACGTCAAACACGATTTCCACCGGCTTGCCGCCGGCATAGGCGGACAGGATGACGGACAATTCGCGCAGCAACCGGTCCATGCTGAACGGTTCGTGTTCCAGTTCCAGTTTGCCGGCTTCGACCTTGGAAAAATCCAGGATGTCGTTGAGCAGGCCGAGCAGGGTGCGGGCCGCCGCTTCCGCCTTGGCCGTGTAATCGCGCTGGCGGGCGTCGAGCGCGGTGTGCTGCATCAATTGCAGCATGCCCAGCACGGCGTTCATCGGGGTGCGGATTTCATGGCTCATGTTGGCCACGAAATCGGATTTCGCGCGTCCCGCCGCCAGCGCCGCATCCTTGGCCCGGATCAGTTGTTCGACCATGCGCTGCTGGCGCCGCAACGACTGGCGCGCCCCCAGCAGCAAGACCGCCGACAGCGCAAACAAGGCGGCCAGGAACAGCCCGGCGCTGCGCGCTTCCGTGCGCCACGGGTCCAGGAAATCATCGCTGGACAGGCCCACCACCACATACACCGGATACTGGCCGATGCGTTCCAGGCTGATCACGCGCTGCAAGCCGTCGCGCACGCTCTCGGTGGTGTAGGTGGCGTGCTGCGCGCCGGATTCCAGCGCGGCGCGGGTCGGCGCGGACAGCGGCACTTCGCTGCCCAGCGGAATTTCCGGCATTTCGGGGTAGCGATGCAGGATGCGGTGCCGGCTGTCGAGCAAGGTAATGACGCCGTGGGTGCCCACGTTCATCGACGCGGTGACGTCGGAAATCGTGCTGGTGGTCATGTTGACGTAGGCCGTGCCGCCAAAGCGGCCATCGGGCAGGGTCAGGGGATAGATCAGCGGCAGCACCACATCGCCCGTGATGCGCGACTTGATCGGCACGCCGAACACCAGGTCGCGCTCGACTTTGGCGCGCTGGTAAAACTCGCGGATACCCAGGTTCTGGATTTTCGCAGGGTCGATGTCTTCACCGTAAATGACCTGGCCATCCGCGTCGGAGCCGCGGATCGAACGGGCATGGGGAACCCGCTCTTTCAGCGAGCGCAGGAAGGTGCTGAATTGGGCGGGATCGAAGCGGTCTTGCTGGTGTAGCTGGCGGAATTCAACGGCGGCGCGGCGCACCGTCAGGTCCACCTCATGGAAGTGCGCGCGCAGGAAGTTTTCCAGGGCGATGGCCAGGTTGCGCGATTGTTCCTGCGCATTGGCGTAATAACGTTCGCGGCTTTGCTGCAAGGTATGCAGTACAAAACCCGCCACCACAATGAACACCCCGCAGACGGCGGTCGCCAGTCCGGCAAACAGCCGGCGGGATTGCTGCGAGGTCAATAATTTCATGAAGAAAGTAATGCGGGTAGGCAATGCGGTTGGCCATGAAGCCACACCTTATCATTGCCTGCCCGCTTTTTGGGGGCTGTTACGCGCCGACGCGGCGGGCGTTGTTGCCGGACCACTTGTACAGGCCCACCACCAGTCCCAGGCCGGTCACCAGGGCGATCAGCATGGTGGTGCCTTCGCCCAGGCTGTTGGCAATGGCCAGCGGTTCACCCTGGCCGGACAGCACGATCAGGCCGGCCAGCGCCACGTTGAACAGGCTCTCGCCCACGATGAAGCCGGACATGATCAGCACGCCGAGACGCTTGGCGATCTCGCCCCAGCTGTGGTGGTGCACGGCGCGCTCGAACAGCCAGCCCGCCACGGCGCCCACCACCACCGGCGCCGTCACGGCGCTTGGCAGGTAAATCGCCAGCCCGACACCGAGCGGCGGCAAGCTGTACTTGTCGTTGCTGAATTTTTTCAGCAGGAAGTTCACCACCACCAGCGCCAGGCCCATGAGCGCGCCCCAGCCGATCAGGTGCCATGGCAGGTTGCCGCCAATGACGCCTTTGGCCAGGGTGGAAATCAGGGTGGCTTGCGGCGCGGCCAGCGGTTCGTTGGAAATCGCCTGCAGGTTGGGGGCGCCGGCAAAGCCGTTGGCGCGGTTCAGCAATTCCAGCACCGGCGGCACCACGCAGGAACCCGCGAACACGCCGATCAGCAGCGCCACCTGCTGTTTCCACGGCGTGGCGTCAACCAACTGGCCGGTTTTCAAATCCTGCAAGTTGTCGTTGCCGATCACGGCCACGGCCAGCACCACGGTGGTGACGAACAGTGCAAAGGCGATCAGCGCCTGGCCGGTTTCCGGACCCATGATGTGGCGGCCGACCGCGCCGACCGACAGGGCCGCGCCCAGCACCGTCAAGATCGCGATGCCCGATACCGGCGAATTCGAGGAACCGATCAAGCCTGCCATATAGCCGCACACGGCGGCGGCAAATATGCCGGCGACCAGGATGTAAGCCACGCCGACCGCGATCAGCGCCGGCGCCACCGACGCCAGCACGCCATCCTGCAGGAACGAGGCCAGCAGCCAGCCGGCCGGCACCAGGGCGATCAGGGTGGTCAGGCCGACAAAGAAGATCGGCAAGTCTTGTTCGGTACGGGGCAGGACGCCGCCGGTTTCCTTGGATTTGCGCGACGCTTCCATCGCGGACTTCAGGCCGCCGATGACCGGCTTGGCCAGGCCCGCCAGGGTCACGATCGCGGCCGCGCCGATGCAGCCCGCGCCCATCATGCGCACGTCGTTTTTCCAGACGCCCAGCGCCAGATCGGCCGCCGGCATGTCCGACGCGGGCAGGGCCGCCGTCAGGATCGGCACCAGCACGCCCCAGGCGATGACGAGGCCGGCCAGCATCGCGATGCCGACCGTAATGCCCATCAGGTGGCCGGCGCCGATCAGCGCCAGTGAGCTGGAGGCGCCGATCCCGGTCGCGCCGCTGCCGGTGCGGAAGTAAATCGCCATTTCACCGGCCATCAGTTTCACCGCGGCGCCCGCGGCGTACAGCGCGGATGCCACGGCGCCCCAGATCACGGCCCACAGGCCGGCCTTGCCTTCGGCCGCGCCGCTGCGCGACTGGGTGCCGACTTTCAGCACTTCCGCCGCCGCCACGCCTTCCGGATAGGGCAAGTCCGATTGCGACACCAGTGCGCGCCGCAACGGCACCGTGTACATCACGCCGAGCACGCCGCCGATGGCGCACGCGCCAAAGGTGGGCCAGAACGGCACGTTGGCCCACCAGCCGATCATCAGCAGGCCGGGCAGCACGAAGATCACCGACGCCAGGGTGCCGGCCGCCGAGGCGATGGTTTGGACGATATTGTTTTCCTGGATGGTGGCGGTCTTGAAAGCGCTCAGCAGCGCCATCGAAATCACCGCCGCAGGAATCGAGGTGGCAAAGGTCAGGCCGACTTTCAGGCCGAGGTACACCTGTGCCGCCGTGAATACGAGGGTAATCAGTATTCCCAGGATGATGCCGCGCAGGGTAATCTCGGATGGAGACTGCGCCCCAGGCGTGGACGGAGAAGATTTGTGCATCTCTCGCTACTCCAGATAAAAAAGTGTTTATAAAATAGAAAAATTGCGGTGCCACATGATAGCCGACCTCCATGCAAACCGATACAGCAAATGGTAGGACGCTTGCGCTTCAAGCCGCGATGGAAAGTGCGTTCCAAGTGGTGAGCGGGCGTCCTGTCAGCGTGGCGGTGTTGATTTATTGCAATAACATTGTTGTCTTTCCAGTGTGAAATGGCTACCTCGCCACTGAGGCAGCCGCCTGGGAGGATATATGCCACAATCACCTGACGACCAACCTGCCCGCAGAGGACGACTGGGCAAGGCGGAATGCGTTACCGTACTCAGAGGCAGCCTCAACGAAATCTATACTGTCTATCTGCAGATGCCGTTGCCTGGCATTGTCATTTTTGTGCACGGGGTCAATTCCGACGGCGAATGGTTCGAGGCCGCCGAAGAAGGTTTATGCAAGGGACTCAATGAACGGCTGGGGCGGCGCAATGAAGACCTGGTTTATGCCGCGCCGGACGGGGGGCAGTTGGCACCGGCCCAGTATCTTTCCGAGCTGACTGCCGACGGATATATCAATCCCAAGATGCTGCCTGAGAATTTCATTCAGCCGGCCCCGCATTTTTCTCCTGTCATCCGTTTCCGCTGGGGATACAAGGCCAGTTCCAAAGAACTGCAGCAGTATGGCGGCAATATCTACCTGAACGAGCACAATTACTGGGGCGGCGGGCCGTTCGCCAATGGCTGTTCCGCCTTGCCGGATTTGTGGGGACTGGGGCTGTCAGATCAGTTGTTGCCGCTCGTCGAGGTACAGGACGTCAATCCGCTCAAGGACCGCCTCGTCTACTCGTGCCCGCCGCGGCCATACTTCGTGCTGGCGGCGCTCAGGCTGGCCAGGCTGGTGCAGGCGATCCGTCGCCTGCACGCCAATGTCCCCATCACGATGGTCTGCCACAGCCAGGGCAACATGATCG
>Ga0307408_100001861_pt1 | contig 15388 bp, 13 predicted proteins | sample 322Cmetagenome_FD_202116 | JGI IMG/M metagenome (GOLD analysis project Ga0307408, IMG submission 202116) | Maize rhizosphere microbial communities from greenhouse at UC Davis, California, United States - 322HYB-C-3 | ecosystem: Host-associated > Plants > Roots > Rhizosphere > Soil | place...
CGGTCGTAGTCCAGAAAATAAAAGCTTCCGGCGCCCATGATGACGTCATTGCCCGCGCCCCCGTGGATGAGGTCACGGCCGGGCCCGCCGGCAATCAGGTCGTCACCCTCGCCGCCGTCGATCTCGTCATCCCCGAGCCATCCCTGCAACACGTCCTTGCCGCCCCGGCCATTGATCTTGTCATTGACAAAGCTGCCAAGAATAACGTCAAAGAAATTTTCATCCTGCACCCCGCCCACTAAAGTTCCGTCAGCGCCCCAATGGGTGGACAGCCAGTCGTAGCTGTCACCCACAAGCTGGCCATGCTGGTCTCCGTTGTAGATGTTCTGAGCGACGGGCAGCGGCGAGGGGGCGCCATCCATCGCCAAGCCGAGTTGTCCATCCTGCCAGCCTTTGATATGGATGGCATCGAGCCCGTTGTCCTTCATGATGAGAAGGCTGCGGTCTGCGCCGCCACCCGCCAGCGTGAAGGTGTAGCCCTGCTCCTGGTTTCGCCAGACGTTCTCCAGCCCTTCCACCTTCTTGCCGCCGTACAGCGTGCCGCCATCCACCTGGATGCTGCCCATGCCGTCGCTGTCGACAACGGTGTCGGATCCGAAGCCGCCGGTGAATTGGTAGGTATCGTTGCCATTGCCGCCTGCGAGCATGTCGATACCGGCGCCGCCATTCAGGGTGTCGTCGCCCTCACCACCAATCAGAATATCGGCGCCACCACCGCCGCCCAGCACATCGGCCTGAACACCCCCTACAGCCACATCACACACGGCGTCCAAACCGCCGCTCCAGACCATGCCGCCGGCGCCACTTTGGATGTGCCAGCTGGTTTGATCCCGGAGCGTGCCAATGGACAACAGGTCACTGGTGTTGCTGTCGAAGCAGGCTCTGATGGCGCGATCCAGAAAGTCAGGACTCTTGAGGGGCGTACCGTGTTCACCCACATCGCTGTAATTGAAGTGGATGCCGCCGCCGTTGACGGTGAATAGTGTCATGGCAGACGCCGCGTCTTTGAAGTAGTAGTACTCCATGGCGGCAACAATCAACGCCTTCCGGATTCCGCTCTGCGCGGCCATGCCGTCATCTGAATCAGCGATCTTGTTCAGGTCGGCTGTGAACTTTGTGAGCAGTTGGGTCGGGGCGGTCTCTTGCGCGCCTGTCACTTCGTCGTAGACGCCGACTTCGCCGCGCAACAGTTTGACCAGCAGGTTCTGTCGCACACCCAACGCAATCGGCCCGTAGAGGCCGTGATCGAACAACAGCGGCAATGCATCAGGCAAGGCTGTTGCGACTTTCTCGAACGGGGTGCTGAGCAATACAGCAGCCAGAAGATCGATGCTGTGCTTGTCCCCGCCGGACAGGCCCGGCGCGGCGCCGACCAGCTTGGGTGTGCGGCTCGCCTCAATACGCGGCAAGAGCAGGTAGTCCAGCAGCTCCAGTATTTCGCCCTTGACCGCATAGCTGACGACGCGAGACTCTCGCGTCGAAAAGTCGATCAACGGACGGTAGTTGTCAAACTTTGCATCGTGGTAGCCCTGTGCTGCCAAGGCGGCCATGACAACGCTGAAGGCGGGCGTCATGACAAAAGGCTGCGGGATTTCCCGCCCTGCCAGTTCAAAGGGCGCCGGATCAAACACGGTTGCCGGACGATCAAACCAGACGGCCATCAGGCCCGCCAGCCCTCCACCCAGAGAGTGGCCCGTGAAGCTGATGTTGGCGCCCGCGCCATAGCGGGCTTGCACCTTTTGGTAGACAAGCGCGGCGTCATAAGCCTGCTTCCCATACGACCCGGTAGCCAGGGGAAGATTTCCGCTGATGAAATCGTTTGCCAACCCCGGGGTAACGCCTTCTGGGAACTCCGTTCCGGCGTAGGAAATGACGATTTCACCATTCGGACCCTGGAACACACGGGCGCTGAACGCGCTTCCGAAAGTGGAGGCTCTGGCGCCCGAAGTCGCAACGTCGAACTCAGGCAGAACTTTCCAATCGGGGGGAATGGGTGCCTGGTTTTCCTTGAATGGCCGGATATCTTTGTAGGCACCCGCGGCCATTAAAGCGTAGATAGTGGATTGGTCCATGTTGTTCTTTTACTTACTTGGATGGATGCAAGACGAGCTGAGGGCGTTGAATCCTCATATGTGGCGGATCCAGCGGATACTTCTGGGCGTACAAAGCCTTTCGGGCCAAGGTCACCCGCGTGCCTCCAAATTCAGCGAGCTCTTCAGCATTGGCGTAGTCCATAAGGATGTTGACCTTCAAGGCGTCGTCCGACAGTTCATTGATAAAGGCCCGCATCAATCCCCCCTCGCCCAAGCTCCAGCACTTATGGCCCGATGAGTTTTCTGAAGAGCCCCATTCCTCCTGATACCCGGCATCAGTCTTCAAAATTTGCGGAGCACCTCGCGTCTCCAGCAAAAAGTACCATTTGTTGTTGAGACGCTCGAAGACAACTACACGGTGCTTCTGAAAGACCTGAGTGAAGCGCCCAATTGGTTCTCCGGCGTCAAATGAGATTTCTGTTGCGCGGAGAATCGACGGGATATAGCGCTTGAACGAGGCACCGAGGCGCTCGTACGTGTATTTCAGCTTCACTACGATGACGCGCCCATCGTGCAGCTGCACTTCCTCATCCCAACTCAGGTCGAAGAAGCGCGGCCAGAAGCAGCCGCTCAGCAACGGCGTTGCCGCAGCAGCGGCCAACCAGGTGCGGCGGCTCATACCTGGGTTTCTGTGAAACTTGCTTGCCGCCTCTGATGGGCCTGTTGAGTTGCGGCAGTTCACTGCGATCCTTTGCGAGGCGCCGCATAAGCGCTCATGGCGATGGCGCACCACTGCGCTTTTTGCTCGCCCCACTTTGCAGACGCACACAGCTCTGCCGCTTTTGCCATCACGTTGAGCAGCGGCATGGTGGCAATGATCGCAAACAACAGGAACTTGGTCAGCAGGCGCATGGACCGGTCAGGTATCAGGTTGCCGATTTTTTCAACCGTCCACCCGCACACCGTGATCCAGGCCGCCACCACGATGAAAACGGAAAGGCCTTTCATCGGCGGTTCTTGTTGCGGCTCTGGTTCTTGAACAGCTCAGGCATGTCTTGGATGCCACCGCCTGTTGATTCGAAATGGATCACACCCTCTCCTTCTTTTTTTGCTTTAGTCGCTGCACTGTAAAGAGATGAAGAGAAAGGCGCCAATAGTGTTTGAGCATTCACAAATACGCATTCCTCATAGTGCGAATGGACACAAACCGAAGCGTGAACACAGACCGGGCACCCGCGCGCATGCCCGCGCAACTCACGCGCACGGAAGATATCGATGGAAGGAAAATGCAGAGCGGGACATTCGATGTCCGCTGAAGCAGGCAGGCAAACTCAATGCGAGAAACCACCGCCGTGCAGGCCGCCGGCACCCGCACCGGCTTCTTTCACCCTGGAGAGCCAGGCGTGCGAAGCACACACCTTGCGCGTTGGCCTGCTGGTTTGAGGGCCGGCTCGGGATTCCTGTGGAGATCACGGAGGGCGGTGACCGCCCCGGTCTCACTCTTGCAGAAGGCGCACCTTCACGGTTTTGCCCTTGACCCTGCCGGCCGAGAGCTTGCGCAGCGCCTCCACCGCGATGCGCCTGTCCACCGCGACATAGGTGGAGAACTCGTTGACGTTGATCTTGCCGACCTGTTCGCGCGTGAAGCCGGCCTCGCCGGTCAGCGCACCCAGCACGTCGCCGGCGCGGATTTTTTCCTTGCGGCCGCCAACGATCTGCAGCGTGGCCATCGGGGGCTGCAAGGGCTCCTTGCTGGCCGGCGTGAGCTCGCTGAGCTTGTGCCAGTCGGACTCGGCTTTCTGCAGCTGCTCAATTTTGCCGACCGAACCCATCTCGTCCATGGAGGCCAGGCTGATGGCCCAGCCTTCCTCGTCGGCACGGCCGGTGCGGCCTATGCGATGGATGTGGACTTCGGGGTCGGGCGTGACGTCAACGTTGATGACCATCTCGAGCTGCGAGATGTCCAGGCCGCGCGCGGCGACGTCGGTGGCCACCAGCACCGAGCAGCTGCGGTTGGCGAACTGCACCAGCACCTGGTCACGCTCACGCTGTTCCAGCTCGCCGTACAGCGCCATCGCGCTGAAGCCCTGGGCCTGGAGCACGGCCACCAGGTCGCGGCACTGCACCTTGGTGTTGCAGAAGGCCAGCGTGCTGGCCGGGCGATAGTGGTTGAGCACCAGCGACACGGCATGCAAGCGCTCGCTGTCTTTCACCTCATACCAGCGCTGGCGGATTTTGCTTTTCTCATGCTGGGCCTGCACCGTGATGGTTTGCGGCGCCTTCATGAACTGCTGGCTCAGTTTGGCGATGCCTTCAGGGTAGGTGGCGGAGAACAGCAGGGTTTGCCGCTCCGCGGGGCACTGCCTGGCGACGGTGGCGATGTCGTCGAAGAAGCCCATATCGAGCATGCGGTCGGCCTCGTCCAGCACCAGGGTGTTGAGCGCCTCCAGGTTCAGGTTGCCGCGCTCCAGGTGGTCCATGATGCGGCCGGGCGTGCCGACCACGATGTGGGCGCCGTGCTCCAGGCTGGCCGTCTGCCCACGCAAGGCCACGCCGCCGCAGAGCGTGACAACCTTGATGTTTTCCTCGGCACGTGCCAAGCGCCGGACTTCGGTGGTGACCTGGTCGGCCAGTTCGCGCGTGGGGCACAGCACCATGGCTTGCACCGCAAAGCGCCGTGGGTTGAGGTTGGCCAGCAGCGGGATCGCAAAGGCCGCGGTCTTGCCGCTGCCGGTCTTGGCTTGTGCAATCAAATCCTTGCCGAGCAGTGCCACCGGCAGGCTGGCGGCCTGGATGGGTGTCATGCCGAGGTAGCCGAGCTGCTGCAGGTTGGCCAGCATGGCGGGGTTCAGTGGCAGGCTGGCGAAGTCGGTGCCGGCCGCGCCGGATGCGGCTGTCTTGGGAGGGGTGGTCATGCGCCGATTATCGGCGCATGGTGTTCAATGCGCCTGCGCGTCCGGCTTCGGTACGATGGGAAGCACCAGCCGCGAGGGCCTGTCAACCGACAGGTACACCCGGTTGACGGCCACCTGCTTTCGCTGGGAACGGCCTTCCGGCTCACCGGTGTTGGGGTTCACATCGAAGCGCGGGAAGTTGCTGCTGGAGATGTCAAGCCGGATGCGATGCCCCTTCTTGAAAAGGTTGGAGGTGGGCATGGGCTCTATGGTGATCTCGGCGATTTCGCCGGGGGCCAGCAGTTCCGGGTTCTCCCAGGAGCGCCGGTAGCGGCAGCGAAGAATGCCGTCGGTGAGATTCATGGCATAGCCTTGCGGGTAGTCGGCATTGGGCGGGTGCACGTCGATCAGCTTGGCGGTGAAATCGGTGTCCGGCGCGCTCGAAGAGATCCACAGGGTGATGACCACCGGCCCTGTCACCTCCATGTCTTCTTCGAGCGGCGGCGTTTCGAATACCAGCACGTCGGGCCGCGCGGCCAGCGGCAGGTAAGGAGGCTGGGCATTGAATATCCCCGGATGCGTGCGCTGGTCATACGCACCGGCCGTCATCAGGGGCTCGCCCGACGTGATGGAGCCGCCGATGGTGGGCACCGGCCGTGCCGGGTCGAAGTCAAACGCGAGCACGGCCTCGTGCGCCGGCGGCCGTGTTTGCAGTGTGCCGTCGGCCTGCAGGTAATAGGGCCGGAACCCGGTGCCGGGCAGCGGCCAATCCGTGGCTGTGCACCAGCGGCCGCCGTGGTCCAGCCGCCCGCTCGCGTTGCGCCGCCCCGAGCCGCCACCCATGCGGAAATAGCGCACCGCCGGATCATCAGCGGCGCCCGGCGCTTCGTCCTTGAGCCAGCGGTCAAACCACGCCAGGCGAAAAGCCAGGTGGTCCTCGGCCAGCCATCCGTCCAGCGTAGCCTGCGGGCCGAAATCAACGTCGCCGGCGTAAGTGACGCTGCGCTCGCCGTGGGTCCAGGGCCCGAGCACCAGGCGGGCCATACCTTTTTTTTGCCGCGAAATGCCGAGGTAGTTGTCGGTGGCGGTCTGCGCATAAGGGTCCCACCAGCCGCACATCAGCAACGTCGGAATGCCGTCAAAGCTGTCGTAATGCCCGGCGGCATACAGCTCGGGCTGGCGCCAATAGTCATCGAAGTTGCCATGCTCCCACTGTTCAAATAGATAGTTCTCATATTCGGGCACCCATTTGAGCGGCGAATGCCCGCGCTTCCAGGGCATGGCGGTGAACCAGGCCGCGATGTCCTCGGCGGCCAGGGCTGCACGGATGACAGGGTCGCGCTGCGCGGGGCCGGTTCGCTGGGCGTTGGTATGCGCCCAGGTTGCCTGCTTGAGCTCAAAAGCGCCGCCGTGGCGAATGCCACCGCGGTAGGCATTGGCAAAGCCGCCAGCCTCCAGGAACATCGCGGCCAGGCCCGGCGGGCGCTGGCTCACCAACGCGGTCTGCGTGTGCGCCGCGTAAGACAGGCCCTGCGTGCCGATGCGGCCGTTGCACCAGGGCTGCGCGGCCACCCATTTGAGCGTGTCGTAACCGTCTTTCGCCTCTCCCAGGTATTTGGTGAAGACGCCTTCGGAGCCGAATCGCCCCCGGCAATCCTGCAGCACCACCGCATAGCCGTGCCGTGCAAACCGGGCCGCGACCTCGGCGCGGGAAACGGGGCGCGGATCGCGTACCGTGCGCTCCCGGACGGTTTCGTTGCGCTTGCCGTAGGGCGTGCGCTCCACCAGCACCGGAAACGGGCCGGGCAAGGCCCGGCCATCGCGGGCCGGCAGGTACACATCCGTCGCCAGGCGTACGCCGTCGCGCATCGCCACCATGACCTCGCCCTGGGTTGCCATCTCGTGCGCCGATGCCGCCGATGCGGCAGGAGCTTCGGGCCATTGCTTCAAATGTTCCATGCAATGCTCCGGCTACTCGATCTTGAGCTTGCGCTCGGCGATCAATTTGGTCCAGCGCGCCGTATCTTCGCGGATGTAGCGAGCCAGCTCCTGCGCGCTGCCGGGCGCCGGTTCGCTGCCCTGCGCTACCAGTTGCCGGGCCACCTCGGGGTCGCGCAATGCCCGCTGCAAGTCTGTACTGGCCTTGTCCACAATGGCGGCCGGCGTGCGGGCCGGCGCGAACAGGGCATACCAGATGTCGTATTCAAAACCCGGCACGCCCGCTTCGGCCATGGTGGGGATTTGCGGCAGCAGTACGGAACGCCTGGAGCTGGCCACGGCCAGGGCGGTGAGCTTGCCGGTGCTGATTTGATGGGCCACGCTGGGCACCGCGTTGATGCCCAGCTGGACATGCCCTCCTACCAGCTCATTGACGGACGGCGCAGCCCCCTTGTAAGGCACGTGGACCATTTCAGTCCCCGTCATTGCCTGGAACATTTCCATGGCCAGGTGGTTGGGGCCGCCCGTGCCGCTGGAGCTGTAGTTGAGCTGGCCGGGTTTGCTTTTGGCCAGGGCGATGAGTTCCTTGACGGATTTGACACCCATCGAGGGATGGGTGGTAAGCACCGGGGTGTTGGTCAAGACCTTGCCCACGGGCGTGAAATCCCTGGAGGGGTTGTACGGCAGCTTGCTGATCAGGAGCGGCGTGGTCACGATGCCGGAGCCCGCGCCCAGCAGCAGGGTGTAGCCGTCCGCCGGCGCGCTGGCAGCCACCTGCATGCCGGGCGCGCCCGGCCGGTTGTCGATGATGACCGGCTGCCCCCAGTACTCGGAGAGCTTGCGCGCGACCACGCGCATGGCGTTGTCCGCCGCGGCGCCCGCCGGAAACGGGATGATGACGCGCACCGGTTTGTCGGGATAGCCGGCGGCCCTGGCGGTGCCCGCCGCGGCAATGCTTGCCAGGGCGAGGAAAGCGGTGTTCACCAGCCATGAAATGAGGCGTCTGCGCATGAAAGTATTCTCCGGGAGATAAAGCGTGTGGGGTCAGAAATCGTGGCGTATGCCGGCGCCCACGGAGCGGATGGCCGCGTCGGCCTTGCTGGAGTCGACACCGTCCCGGTCATAGAAGGCCTGCAGCTCGGTGCGCTTTGACAAGGCATAGGTATAAGCCAGTTGCCGGCGCTTGCGGATGCCTGTTGGTGAGGCCTGCACATCGCGCCGCATCAGGTTCAGCACCACGGCATGGGGACCCTGGCTGTACTTGGCGCCCGCGAGCCAGTAATTGACATGGCGGCGGGTGAGGGCCGTATTCTGATAAGTGTCCCGCCCGGCCAGTACATAAGGCTCGATCGCACCAAAGTCATAGCGCACACCGGCTTGCCATTTCCTCGAAAACTCGTTGGCCAGCAAGCCGGCCGGACGCGTGTCCTTGCCGAAGCCGATGCCGGCCTTGAGCGCCCCGCCGGCATAGTTGAGCCCCAGGTCCAGCGATTTGGAACCGTCCTCGACATCGGGCGTGGCCACCGCACCGCGCAGGTAGTAGCGGGCCCGGAAGTCAAAGCCCGACAGATTCGGGCTGGCATAACCTACCGCATTGGAGGTGCGGTTGCGCGCGTTCAGCATAGCCGTGCCGATCGCGGTCGCCCCGGCATCATTCGCGGCAAAACTGGTGATGGCGGTGACCTGCGAATAAAGCGGCGAGCCGGTCGGGTTGCCGGAATCCAGCCGGCCCAGCGCCACGGCGCCCCAGTCGCCGCGCAAGCCTACATAGCTATTGCGGTAAGCCGGGACGGTGGCGGCGCCGGTATCCGCATCGATGCCCATCTCCATGCCGAACAAGGCCGCCATGCCGCCGCCCAGGTCTTCGGCGCCGCGTATGCCCAGGCGTGACGCGTTGTCGCGCATTTCCGTCTGCTCGCCCGCCGGGGCGGCCTTGGTGCGGTTCAAGGTCAGGCGCACCTGCCCATAAATCTGGTTCTGGGCGGCCGCGGGTGCGGCGGCCGCGGCCAGCATGAGGCCACCCAGGAGGATGGTGCACGCGTGAAGGTTCATGAAAACTATCTCCCGTCGATTGAATAAAGATTCGGCGCAGGGCCCGCAGAGGACTGCTGGGACGGGATTCTGTTGTGCGGGTCCAGGACCCGCAACGGTATGATGAATCCGCATTGGGCTATGCGATTCGAGGAGAAGTTGCGGCGCCACCAGCGGCGCAATAGCATGGCCCGGACATCCCACTCCAAGCGAGCCCTACGCCATGAATTTCAAGCAGCTCGAAGTTTTCCAGGCCGTCATGACGTCGGGCTCGACCACGGGTGCGGCGCAGCGGCTGGATTTGTCGCAGTCTGCGGTCAGCCGCCTGCTGGCCCAGTTTGAGGAAGACCTCGGCCTGCGCCTCTTTGTGCGTGAAAAGGGACGCCTGGTTCCCACGCGGGAGGCGGAGGCCTTGCTCCAGGACGCCCAGGGGCTGGCCGATGCCGCGCAATGCTTTCGCCGCCATACCGAACAGCTGCGCCTGGGCGGGTTCAATCGCCAGTTGTTGAAAGTGGCGGTGCCGGGCACGCTGGCGCAGCAGCTCATGCCCCCGGTGGTGGACAGCTTTATGCGGCAGCATCCCGGCGTTGTGCTGGAAGTGCTGTCTGGTTCCTATTCCGAAGCGGAGCGGGCCGTGCTGAGCCGCGAAGCCGACATGGGCCTCGTCAAGTTGCCGGTGGAGATGGCGGGCCTGCAGGTCAAGGCCTGCCTGGAAGCCGAGGCCGTTTGCATCATGCCCAGGGGCCACCCCCTGGAAAAGCTCGAAACCGTCGGCGTGCTGGATCTCGCGGATGTGTCCCTGGTCCTGCTGGGCCGGCAGCGGCTGATCCGCCACGAGATCGACATGGCCTTCCGGCAAGCGCGCGTGATGCCGCGCATAGGCGCCGAGGTGCACTCCGTGGGGGTGGCCTGCGCTTTCGTGGCACAGGGCCTGGGGGTGTCCATCGTCAATGCGCTGCTGGCCAGCTATTGCCGCGACATGGATTTCAGCAGCCGGCCCTTCCGCCCCCGCATCGCTTACCAGCTGGGCATTGCCTCACTGGAGAGGTCCCCGCTGTCCGCACTGGGCGAGGCGTTTTCAGAGCACCTGATTGACGCCATCATGGCGGCAGTGCGGCCCGAAGACGGCACTCGCCGGATTTAAGAGCCTGTTCACGGGTCCCGGATTCAGCGGTGGGCAAACACCGCCGGCCGCTTCTCGACAAAAGCGGCCGTGCCCTCGCGTGCATCCCGCGAAGCCGCCGCGACCATGAACTGCGCAGCTTCCATCGCCAGGCCTTCGTCGATGGAGACATTCAGCCCACGTGTGACAGCGCGCAGCGAGGCCGTGACCGCCACGGCGGAGTTTTCGGCGATGCGGTCGGCCATGCGCAGGCAGGCCGGCAGCAGCTCATGCGCCGGCACCACCTGGTTGATAAGGCCTATGAGCAAGGCTTCCTCGGCGCTGATGGCGTCGCCGGTCAGGATCATTTCATTGGCGCGCTTGCGGCCTATGTGGCGCGGCAGGCGCTGCGTGCCGCCAAAGGGTGGCGGAAAGCCAAGGCGGATTTCGGGCTTGGCGAAACGCGCGCGCTCAGCCGCGATGGCGATGCTGCAGGCTTCCATGGTTTCGCAGCCACCGCCGAAAGCCAGGCCGTTGACGGCCGCGATGATGGGCTTGGGATAGTTCTCGATGCGGCGTGTCATTCCCTGGCCGCGCATCACGAAGTTGCGGTAGGCCGCCTCGGGTGATGCGGCGATATCGGGTGCAAAGCCCGCGATGTCGGCGCCGGCGCTGAAGGCCTTGTCGCCCTGCCCCGTCAGCACCAGGCAGCGCACGCTGTCGTCACACTCCAGGGCATCCAGCTTGTCCATCAGTTCGTCGATCAAGCCATAGTTAAGCGCGTTGAGTTTCTCAGGCCGGTTCAGGGTGAGCACCACGTGCTGGCCATGGCGTTCGGTTTTTATCAGCATGCGGTCTCCAGGGGATTGTGGGCAGTCGCGTCGGTGGCTACAAATGAGAGCACGCCGCTGCCGCGCGGTGCGCCCACAAAATAGGTTGCCGCCTGCGGTGTGACGAAAGACTGGCCGCTTTCCAGCACCACGTCGCTGTCGCGGCGTCCGGCCAGCGCATCGCTGGTGATCCAGAGGCAGCCCTCGGTGCAGGCCAGGGCCTGGCCGCGCCGCAGGCGAAAGCGTTCGGGGACGGGTCCGAGCCTCAATGGGGTTTGCGGGGTTTGTAGGGTTTGTGGGATGTTCATGGCCACGCCTTTCAAAAGTGTGGTTTGATTCTTCTCTGGAACCGGCCCCAGCGGCCGGATGGTTTGTCATCCGGGGTATTCCTCTCACTCATGCCTCTCATGTCGTTCATGCCATGCTGAACCCATCCTCTTCCCATGCGCTGCGCGCCATGTCGCTGGACGCGATCCACGGTTTTGAGTCGGCGGCGCGGCACCTGAGCTTTACCGCCGCGGCCGAAGAGCTGTGCATCACCCAGTCCGCGGTCAGCAAGCAGGTCAAGAGCCTGGAAGACGCGCTGGGCGCGCCGCTGTTCCTGCGCGGCGGCAAAGGCTTGAGCCTCACGCCGCAGGGGCGCGAGCTGTATGAGGCGGCGCGCATGGCGCTGGGGCAGCTGGCTTCGGCCGTGGACCGCCTGCTGGCGGTCGACAGGGCATCGGTGGCGGTCACCACCACGCCCTCTTTCGCCGCGCTGTGGCTGGCGCCCAAACTCGCGAAATTCCAGCAGCTGGAGCCCGCCATCGACGTGCGCGTGGACGCCTCGGAAGCGCGCGTGAATCTGGAGCGTGAAGGCATGGACCTGGCCGTGCGGCTCAGCCCTTGGCCACCCGGCAGCGAAGGGCCGCCACCCCTGCTGCAGGAGCAGGCCCTGCTGGTGGCGGCGCCGGCCGTTGCGGCGCGCATCCATTCAGCAGCCGACATTTTGCACACACCCCTGCTGGTGTACTACGACCCGGCCACGCGCTTTCCGTGGATGTCGTGGCCGGACTGGTATGAGCGCCTGGGTTTAAAACAATCGGCGCAGCAGCCCTGTCTGTATTTTTCGCAGTACGAACACGTATTGAACGCCGCCGTGCAGGGCGCGGGCATCGCCATAGGCCGCACGCCGCTGGTGCTGCCGCAGTTGCGCGGCGGGCAGCTCAAGGTGGTGCTGCCGAGTGAAACAGTGGACGGGCTGGGCTACCGCATCGTGACATCCGCCCACAGCACTGACAGGCCCGCCGTGCAGAAATTCCGCGCCTGGCTGGAGCGCGAGCTGGCGTTGGAAGCTATTGGCTAATTCCAGCGAACAAAGGCTCGTGACCTGCCATGATTCATGGCCAATTTTTACTACCGTTCGCCCTGAGCTTGTCGAAGGGCTTCGACAGGCTCAGCCCGAACGGTGTTGTGCATGAATCAGGAATTTCAATAAGCCCAGGCGCCCGTCGCCTCCAGCACCGGCGAGAGTTCCGCCTCGCCCCAACGCAGGGGGAGCGAAGACTCCACCAGGCGCATGGACTCCACCTTGAAGCGCATCAGGCGCTGCGCACCGGCAAACGAATCCACCTCCGGGCCGCCCCATATGATCTCGGCCGTGACGGCCAGGTACAGCAAGTCGCCGTTGTCAAAGTCGATGAACAGCAGGCCGGCGCGCGGATTCACCAGCAGGTTGCCCAGTGTGTTGAAGAAGTAGTTGCCGACAAAGTCCGGCACGGTCAGCGTGCCGTCGGCGTCCACACGCACAAAGCCGCGCTTGCCGCCTCGGTGCGACACATCCACACCGCCGGCGCGGCCGGCCTGCGCCTTGTCGCCCGCGTAAGCCGTGGCGATGAACAATGTGTCGGCCTGCGCGATGATGCGGCGCGCCGCGTCGTCAAGCTCAGCAGACTCATGCACCACCGGCCCCGCTGCGGATGCCGCTTGCTCCACATACACCGGCTCGCGCGCCTGGATGTATTTGGGGCAGTTGCCAAAGCTCTGGCTCAGCTCCACCGCGAAGCCTTCGGCCTTGACGCCGCGCACGATGCCGTTCATGCGGTTGCGCCGGCGTGTGTGCGGCTCTATGCCGAGCAGCCCAATCGCGGCGCCCTCAACCAGGGTTTGCTGCAAAGGATCACCTGGCAGCGGCTGGGCATGCAAAGTCAGGTGGCGCGCATCGGGCGAATGGATAAAGCCCGGCGGCTGTGCCAGCACCGAGGCCCAGGGCTGGCCGGCGGCATCCACCGTGCCGGCGATGACGAAAGGCAGTTGTTCAAAGAACTCGCGGTGCTGGTCGGGCATGAAGTCGCGGATCACGCGCGGGCCGATTTCCGCCATGCGCTCGCGCACCGCCGCGCCCACACGCGACTGCGCCGCGCGCTCGCCTTCATGGAAAGCCGGGGCGTTCATGCGGCCAACCCGATAGGTGTCCTGACCATGGGCACAAAACGCGGCAAGGCTTCGATACGGGCCAGCCAGGCGCGCAGCGCGGGATACGGATCGAGCGAGACATTGCCCTCGGGCGCATGGGCCGCATAGCTGTAGTTGGCAATGTCGGCCAGCGTGGGCGTGCTGCCTGCGAGGAAAGCCGTCTGTCCCAGTTGCTGCTCCATCACCGCGAACAGCGCATGCGCGCGCTCAATCGCTTCGGGATTTTCCGGGCGCTTGAAAAGCTGGACGACACGCGCGGCCGCCGGGCCGAAAGCCAGCGGACCCGCAGCCACCGAGAACCAGCGTTGCACCGCCGCGGCGGCCAGCGGGTCGCGCGGCATCCACTGCTCGGCATCCGGCGCGTAGCGCGCATTGAGGTAGACCAGGATGGCGTTCGAATCGGCCAGCGTGACCTCGCCGTCCTGGATCACCGGCACCTGGCCGAAGGCATTCATGGCCAGGAAGGCCGGCGTCTTGTGCGCCCTGGCGGCCAGGTCGATTTCGATGCGCTCAAAGGGCAGGCCCAGCAATGAGAGGAACAGCTCCACCCGGTGCGAATGGCCGGAAATGGCAAAACGGTAAAAGCGTATGGGCTGGGCGGGTTGGGCTTTGGCGGCAGGTGTGCTCATGGCGGGCTTTCGTCAGGTTGCAAAAAGGTCTCTGGGTACAGATTCTGTTTGAACCGATATCCTGAATAAATGGCCTATCTTGCATTTAACTAATCCGTTTACTGGATTAATCACCGCCACAGGCGTAGCATCCGCCCATGGACAAGCTCAAAGCCATGCAGGCTTTTATCCACATCGCCGAACAAGGCAGCCTCACGGCCGCGGCCCAGGTCATGGAGTCATCCCTGCCAGCCATGGTGCGCACGCTGGCCGGCTTCGAAGCACATCTGGGCGTGCGGCTTTTCAACCGCACGACGCGGCGCATCTCGCTGACGGAAGAAGGCCGCCGTCACCTGGAGAGCTGCCGCCAGCTGCTGGCCGCGCTGGCCGATGCCGAGGCGGCGCTTTCAGCGGATGCGGCCGAGCCTGCCGGCCACCTGACCATCACCGCGCCCATGCTGTTCGGGCAGATGCATGTGGCGCCCGCCGTCACGCGCTTTGTGCAGCAGCACGACAAGATGCGCTGCTCCATGGTGCTGCTGGACCGCGTAGTGAATCTGCTGGAAGAAGGCATAGACGTGGGCATACGCATCGGCGAGCCCGAGGATTCCAGCCTGGTGGCGCAGAACGTGGGCCACATCCGCCGCCTGGTGGTGGCCAGCCCGGCCTGGCTGCGCCGCCAAGGTGTGCCCAGGCATCCCAAAGACCTGCTCAAGGCCAATTGCGTGCGCGTGACCGACCATTCCCCCACATGGGGCCCGTTCAATGACCAGGGCCGGCCGCTGCGGCTGGCGGTCAGTGGTAATCTGGAGTTCAACCAGATCGCGCCGGCCGTGGCGGCCTGTGCGGCGGGCGCGGGCTTCGGATCGTTTCTCTCTTACCAGGTGGCGCCATTCTTAAAGACCAGACAGCTGCGCACCGTGCTGGAGGACTTCGAGCCCTCACCGCGGCCCATCAACATTGTTTACCCGCATGCCCGGCTGCTGCCCGCACGCACCCGGGTGTTCATCGAATGGATGAAACAGGAACTGAGGGAGTTCCAGGCATGACCACGAGGCAATGAGCCGGCCAAACAGCCAGACAGAAAAACCAGGAATACAGCGTATGCAGAATTTTGACTTTGACCTTTTTGTGATCGGCGGCGGCAGCGGCGGCGTGCGCGCAGCGCGCATGTCGGCCCAGCGCGGCGCGCGCGTGGGCCTGGCCGAAGTCGCGGCCATGGGCGGCACCTGCGTCAACGTGGGCTGCATCCCGAAAAAGCTTTACAGCTACGCCGCCCACTACGGCGACAGCTTTGAAGAGTCCCTCGGCTTCGGCTGGGTTGGGCAAAAGCCGGTGTTTGACTGGGACATCCTCAAGGCCAACCGCGCGCGCGAAATCTCACGGCTCAATGGCATCTATACGCAGTTGCTCGAAAACGCGGGCGTGAAGATCATCAAGGGCTGGGCCCGGCTACTCGACGAGCACACCGTCGAAGTCGACGACCAGAAATTCACGG
>Ga0307408_100001862_pt1 | contig 15388 bp, 8 predicted proteins | sample 322Cmetagenome_FD_202116 | JGI IMG/M metagenome (GOLD analysis project Ga0307408, IMG submission 202116) | Maize rhizosphere microbial communities from greenhouse at UC Davis, California, United States - 322HYB-C-3 | ecosystem: Host-associated > Plants > Roots > Rhizosphere > Soil | place: USA...
CCCGCCGACATCGACCCGCAGTAAGGTTTCGTAGAAGGTCACCGCCGTCGGAGTGAAGGTCACGCGGAAGGTGGTGCTGGCTCCGGGCGCGAGGCTCGTCTCCATGCCGGTGGTATCCACCACGAAGCGGGCGGCATCGCCATTTTGGGTCACCACACCTTCAACTTGCAGGGTGGCATCGCCACTGTTGCGGATCGTGTATTCGCGCGAAGCGGATCTACCGTAAGGCACCGGGCCGAAATTCGTGCTGGAGGAGCCGCTGGTGAGCGGCGTGCCCGCGGGCTGCTCCACCACCATCGCCGCAGTGGCGGCGGCGGTGAACGCCATGGTAAGCAGCGCGAAAAGGAGGAAAAGGAAGGGTCTCTTCTTCATAGTGGGAAGTGAAGTGGCTGCGAAACGGCAAGGATAAACAGAAATGGAAACGGAAATGAAACGGAGCGGCAGGAATGGCGCGAAAAGGGCGGGCGCGGCAGATGAAATGCGTGAGGAATGGAGTTAAGGCATCGCCGGTTGTGCGCGTATCTAGCGGGCGAATACTAGGTTGGCAATCTCGGGAGATTAAAATTTTAGGGGAGTTAAAGAGACATCGAGCGGGGGTTGGGGTCGTCCGCACGGTCCCGGCTTCCGGCAATCCGCCGAACTCCAGTAATTCCACTATATAGGCTTACTGGAGTTCCTGGAGTAGTTCCAGAGGCCCCATTCAGGGTGCCGAATCAGCACCGCCAGCATCAGCCCCGGGATTCCCGGCAGCGCGGCTTCCGGCGACCTCGAATTCCATCCAGCTCCGCTACTCCGATAATTCCGCTATATAGGCATATCGGATTATCGGAGTGCTTCCATGAACGGGATCCGTCCCAAATGGCATGGGAAGAAGCCGCTTTCCTTCTTCCGGCTACGGCTTGCGAAAGACCCCTTTCGGAGAGATTCGACTAGAGCAAGAGTCTTCCCGCCTTTCCGCCCGGTCCGGCGCAATTCCAGCCTTTCATCCCTGCCTTTTCATCCGCGTCCATCCGTGCCATCCGCGGTCAAAAACCTCATTTCAAAGTCATCAGAAACGCAAACAGATCCGCCACCTGCTTCTCCCCGAATCCATCGATCAGCCCTTCCGGCATCAGCGAGCGCTTCGAGATGGTGTGCTCCTTCACCTGATCCACCGGGATCGCCCGCTCGTCCGCGCCGATCTGCCGCAGCACGATAAGCTTGGGAGTTTCAGAAGCGAGGAAGCCACTCGCCAGGCCGCCGTCCTTCAGCGTGATGTCATGGCGGTAGTAGCCGCTCTCGAGCTGCGCATTCGGCGTCAGGACATTCCGCAGCAGGCTCTCCACGCCCATCGCACCCGCTCCGCTGAGATCGGGGCCGATCGCAGTCCCCTCACCTTTCGCCTGGTGGCAGATCATGCAGGTCGCCTGGAAGAGTTGCTTGCCGGCCGCCGCGTCGCCGGACTTCGATGCCATGGCTCGGAAGCGATCGAACTTCGCTGCCAAGGCCGCCGCTTGCTCAGGCGTGTGCAGCTCTGGGAAGTCCTTCGCCCACTCGATGGTCGCACCACCTTCGAGCGGCAGCTTGGAAAGATCCGCTCCGGCATGAAATACCAGATGATCCTGGCCACTGGTGAAGCGCGTCCGGCAACTCGCCTGGATCTCTGCCGGACTACGGGCGATGTCCCACACACGGAACTCCAACAGCGAGGCACCGGTACCACCCGGCTCATTCACACGACCAAGATCCATCACTTCCATCGGCGCGTCGAAGACACCCTCCGAAACACCAGCAGGCTCGCCATCGATGAACATCGTGATCTTCCCTGCGACATCACGCGTCACGGCACAATGCGCCCACTTCCCCGCCTCGACCCGACGATCCGCGACCGCCACGTCGCGAGAACCATCCCACAAGCGCAGCTTCGCGTCCCAAAAATTCAGGCAAGGTCCGCCACCACGCTTCCCTAACAGCCCATCGCGGTTGTCGATCCCTTCATCGAGCTTGATCCACGTTTCGAGGGTGAACGGACCATCTAACTTAAGACCAGTCGCTACCACGGCGTCCTTCTTTCCCGGCAAGCGGATGACGGGAGCCAAGAGGCCATCGACCTTCGAAAGCAGCTCTTTGAATGCGGGATGATCCGCACCAAGCACCGCAGACAGCTTCTCCACCGCCGAGGGATCGAAACCCGCGAAGCCGCCCGCAGCCACCATTTTGGCAAAGGTCGCCGCGGATTCCTTGTTTGACAGCATGCCATTCATCGCGAACTGGCGCAGCGCCCCGCTCAAGGACGCCCAGCGCTTCGCGATCTCCTCGACCGCATCAGGACCACCAGCCGAGGCAAAGCCAATCAAGGCCTCACGTGCAACCGCTTCATTCGGGTGGTCGAGATGGGACTTCGCGAGCTCGGCATCGGCCGCCTGGATTTCATTCAAAACTCGCAGGCTCACCGCAAGTTCGTCCGGGCTCTTGGCGGTGACCGATCGGATCACAAGCCACGGGACAAGTTCCTTGAGACGAAAACGCCGTGCGAGATCGAAGGCAAGTGGTGCTGTTGAGGAATCGGTCGCGACCATCGCTTCCGTCGCGCTCCCAACTGCCGCACGGAGCACAGGATCGGAAGTCGCCGCGGGATCCAGCTGCAGCAGCGACTTCAGAAGCTTGCCTCGGCTCACCGGATTATTGGCGAGTTCGGAGAATGCATTCGCCACGTTGGACTGGACAAGCTGTCCGCCTAACACGGGGGCCTCGTCAGAGGTCAAGGGCCGCTCCATTTCGGGCAACAACCGCACCAGCCATGCTGCTCCCTTTTCCGGAGGCAGCGCCAATGCCGCGAGCACCCGTGCCTCCAGCGCTAGGTCCTTGGAGCGCATCAGCATCTCCTCCGTCCCCTGTGGTTGTGCTTCCATGGCCCAGCGGATGAGATACCGCACGAACGTCCGCTCATAGGCCGCGCGATCCTTTCCTTCAAGCGGCGGCCGGACATGGTGAGCGAGTCCTGCGACCATCGAGCTCGAAGCAGGCGGATTCCTCCGCAGCAAATTCGCCAAAGCAGCGATCACGCTCACATCCTGCTCCTCACCCAAGGTGAGCGCAGCCAGCGAGTGGTAGCCCTTCTCTTCCAAACCCACGGTGACCGCCGCTTCGACCGCTTCCCGGCGAAGGTCTGCATCGGGGTCTTTGGTGAGCCGGAACACGAGATCCAAGTCCACCGCTTCCAACTCACGAAGCGCGAACAGAGCGCCCAGCCTCGCAGCCTTCGGCTTCGCGCGATCCGGCGCCAGCTTCTTCAATGTCGGCGCAATCTTCGCATCCTTACGATCGCCAAGTTCGGCCCAAGCCATCCGGGCGACGCGGGCGTTCGGCGCATCCAGTTGCTTCACCAATTCTTCTGGGGAAAGCTTGGTGAGATCCGGCTGTCGCGCTGGCACGCTGCCTTTCGCTTTCACCCGCCAGATCCTGCCGCGGGTCTTGTCGCGATCCGGATGATTTCGCGGCACCTCGTTGTGCGAGATGATCTTGTTGTACCAATCCGCGATATAAAGGCATCCATCCGGTCCGAACTGCACCGACACGGGACGGAACCATTCATCGCGGGAAACAAGGAAGTCCTCGCGCTTCTGATAGCTCCCATCCTTGGCGCGCGTGACGATCTGAATGCGGTTTGTGATCGGATTCGCAAGATAGAAGACCCGTTCCTCCGGCCACTTCGCGGCGAAGGCACTTCCTTGATCCTCCGCCAAGGCGAGTCCACTCAGACCCGTGCCTCCCATCGGCTGGCCGGGTGTCGACTCCGGCAATTGCGGCGCGTAGGAACGCAGCTTCTCCTTTGAGCCCGTCGGATAATGCGTGCCATCGATGAACTCCGATACCGGATGCCCCATGTCATTCGCCTCCTGAAGAAACTCCCGGCCGTCACGTGCCGTGGCAAAGCCCCAGATATTATTCGGTCCGGCAGCCAGCAATTCGAAAGCCGAGCCATCGAGCTTGGCCCGCGCCAGCTTGCACTGGTTGAAGGCGACTTCCTTGCTTCCATCGACGAATGGAGCGTCGTTCGGGCGCTTCACCTTCGAGTAGTTGAATAGCCCTTGCGCTAGATAAAACCATCCGCCCGGTGACCGCTCGAACTGGTGGGGAAACAGGTGCGAGTCCTGAATGCCGAAACCGGTGAGCAGCACCTCATAGCCATCCGCCTTACCATCGTTATTACGATCCACGTAGTAGCGGATGTCGTGTCCGTATTGAACCAGCGCACCATCCTTCCACGGCATCAAGCCAAGTGGAATGGCGAGCCCTTCAGCAAAGACGCGCGGTGTTTGCGGCCCCGGCTTCCAAGGCTCGTCAAAGACCAGCACCTTGTCCTTGCCACCCTTCTGGTAGAGCGCCTCCGCCGAGGCCTCGTTCTCATTCGCATCCACCGGATACTCCAGCGCGGTCATCGTCCACATCCTCCCCGCATGATCCCATGCCATCGTGACCGGCTTGCCGACGCCTTCCTTCTCCGAGGCCACCAGCTCGACCTCGAAGCCATCCGGTACCGTGAACGACGCCTTCTCGTTTGCCGGCAAACGTGGATCGGCCTTTTCCCAAGTCGGCGCTCCAGGCGTCGCGGGCAATTCCTCAATGGTAATCTCCTTGAACCGCGCCAGCACCTTGCCACCGCCATGCGCTTGCAGCCCAATCAGACCCTCCAGCGGAATCTTCGCGTCGGCCTCCGTGTAATCGAGAGCCGCCACCCCATTGACCCATGACCGGATGCGCGGCCCCTCGCACCGGATGCGATACTCGTTCCAATCCCAATCGTTCGCCTTGAGCTCGGCCGGATTGACCGGTTCCGCGATCACCTTGTTCCTGCGCGACTCGTCGTAAAGTTTCCCCCACCAACCGGGACCTGCATCGACCTGATAGCCGGACATCTCCGAATCACCCGGCAGGCGGATGCTGCGGATCTGGACGCCGGAGTTCATGAAGCCCTCCCCTTTCACCAGCCGCATCTTCAGCCGCAGCTCGAAGTTCGCGTAACGCTTCGTTGTCGCGATGAAGGTGTTGTGCGCCACCTGCTCTTCGAGCGAGCCGCCGGTGATGCAGCCATCCTGCACCTTCCACCATTTCTCCTCACCGGCCCGGACCTCCCAGCCATCGAGAGTCTTGCCGTCGAACAACGAAACGGGCTCCGCGAACGCGGCGGCGGTCAGGGCGAAAATCAGGAAGACAGCTTTCATGAAGTGGGAGCGAGTCCCCCTTCTACGTCATCCTTTCCGAAAAACCATCCGCGAGGATTTATTCCGAATCCACCGCCCGCATCAGCTCCAGCAGCTTCTCGGCACAGGCCCGGGCGAAGGCCGGGTCGTTGATTTCCATGTCGTATTCCAAGACCGGCACCCGCGCGTCACGCTTCAGCGCGGCGAAAAGCGCTCGGTCAGCAGCAGCGTCATGAAACGGCTGGCCCGGCGCGCTGATCACGCTGATCGCCTTCTTCGGGATCATCACGGCGCTCGGAGCGGCGAACATATTCACTTTGGCAGCGATGATCTCGCCCAGCTCCGCGCATTCGTCCGGCGTGGTCCGCATCAGCGTGACCTGCGGATTGTGAATGTAAAAATTCCGGCCGGTGAATCGCTTCGGCACGCTTTCCTGCACGCCGAAATTCACCATATCCAGGCAACCGGGCGCGATCACGCACGGCACCGCTGCTTCTCCGGCGGCATCCAGTCGTTCGGGCCCTGCGGTAAGCACGCCGCCGACCAGTTCATCCGCCCACTCGGTGGTGGTGATGTCCAGCACGCCGGCGACCATGCCGCTGCCGATCAATGCCTCCATCGCACGTCCACCTGCGCCGGTGGCGGCGAAGACGAGCACTTCATAACCGGCATCCTCAAGAATCCGCTTCGCCTCGGTGACGCACGCGGTGGTATTGCCAAACATGCTCGCCACGATCAGCGGCTTCGCATCCGAGGTCGCGATCTCGGCGTCCACCATTCCGCAGATCGCTCCGGCAGCGCGGGAGAAAATCACCCGCGAAAGACGATTCAATCCCGCAACGTCGGCGATGCTCGGAATCATCACGATGTCCTTTTCCCCGAGATACGGCGCGGTATTCCCGCTCGCCAAGGTGGACACCATGACCTTCGGAAAGCCGAGCGGCAGCGCCCGCATCGCCGAAGTGCCGATCGCCGTGCCGCCGCCGCCGCCCAGCGAGATAATGCCCTCGATGCGGCCGTCGCGAAACAGCTTCTCCACCATCTTCGGCGCCGCCTTGGACATCGCTACCACGCATTCACCGCGGTCGCGCCGCCCTGAGAGAGCGGCCAAGTCGATCTTCCCGGCCGCGGCCACCTCCTCGCGGGTGATGTCCGGTTTCACGACCGGCGGACCACCGCTGCCGACGTCGATCAGTAGCACCTCATGTCCGCGACGGCGGATGAGGTTGGCGACGAAGGCGTGCTCCTCGCCTTTGGTATCGAGCGCTCCGAGAACAGCGATGGTGGCCATGTACGAGATTCCTAGTGTTTCCGTTTCACGGGAATCGCTTTGAACGTGCGGGTCAAGTTCGTGAGCGATTCCTCGACACCCATGCGCTCCAGCGACGACGCGCCAACGAAGCCGACGCAATCGGTGTGCTCATTGATGTAGGCCGCGTCTTCCGGAGTGTTGATCGGGCCGCCGTGGCTGAGGTAAAGGATGTCGTCGCGGACGGTGCGTCCGGCTTCGATGATCGTCTGAGTGCGCTTCGCCGCTTCCGGCAAGCTCATGGTGGCATCCACCACCCCGATGGAACCACCCACGGTGGTTCCCACGTGGGCGATGATCACGTCGGCACCGGCTTCCGCCATCGCCTTCGCTTCCTCGGGCGCATCGACGTAGACAATGGTGAAGAGGTCCATGCGGCGGGCGAGCGCCACCATCTCGAACTCCTTCTTCACGCTCATCCCCGTTTCCTCGAGAACCTGGCGGAACTTGCCGTCCACGATGCAGTGGGTAGGGAAATTGTTCACACCGGAGAAGCCCATGTCCTTCACCTTGCCGAGCCAGTGCCACATGCGGCGGCGTGGGTCGGTGGCGTGGACGCCGCAGATGACGGGCGTTTCCTCGACGATCGGCAGCACCTCATACTCGCCGATCTCCATCGCGACGGCATTCGCATCGCCATAGGCCATGAGGCCGGCGGTCGAGCCGTGGCCGGCCATGCGGAAGCGGCCGCTGTTGTAGATGATGATGAGATCGGCTCCGCCTTTCTCGATGAATTTCGCGCTGATGCCCGTGCCCGCGCCAGCGGCGATGATGGGCAGGCCTTTCGAGAGCGTGTCGTGCAAGCGCTCGAGCACTTCAGTGCGCGAGTAAGGATTTCCTTTTCCGGTCCAAGGGTTGGGCATGGCGGGATTCTATGACGTCGCTTTCCGCCGTGGTCTAGCACCGGTAGGGTCAGCAGCGCCCACCATTGGATATCAGAAATCCCACCCGGTCAGGGCTCATTGGACCCGTCCGGTGCCGCTCAAAAGATAAACAGCGAAGGACCCGAGCCAGTGCTCGCCCTCGTAGTGACCCGTGGAAACCAGCGCGAGACCGGCTTGGGAATGCTTGTCGGCAGCATCCAGCAAAACCTTCTTCCGCGCGTCGCCATCCGGCAGAACCGAAGCAATCCCCCGCATCGTCCAGGCACGATTCAAATTAAGCCCGGCGAGGTGAATCAGATGCCCGTCGGTCGGATCACTGACATTCACCGGAGTCAGGAGATTGCCGGCTTTTCCCGCGGCCAAGCCAGGAAAGTAGCCGTCGAGCCACGTCCAGAATTCCGCCGCCGGCAGCACGCGGCGCATCAGGTCGGCGGCATTCAGGCCGGGCGAAAAGAAGTCGTTCCCGGACGGCTCGTAGGTGACCGGATAATCCCGATCCTTCCCATAGAACTGGCGGCACTTCTCCAGCAGGAGCTTCTCGAACTCCGCGTCGCCCGTGCCTCGGGCGTAGTCGAGCATCTGCCCGAGCGGAAACGAGGTCTCGGGGTGAAATCCACATCGGACCGGCCAATCGAGCTTGGGCAGGTAGTCCTTCGCGAGACCCACGATCTCCCTCTCCACCGGCTCCAAATAGCGAGCCCAAATGCGAGCATCGGGATCGTCCCAAGTGCGCAGTTCCAACCCCAACCGCAGCGCCCATGCCCAGCCATACATGCGCTCGAAGCTGCGATTCTCCTTCTCCCGGAAGTAGGCAGCCTCCGCGGCCAAGCCCTCCGCCGTAAACCGACCCTGCAGCACCTTCCGAACCTCCGGCACAAAGGACGCTTCCGGGAACTGCTTGAGCAACTTCACGAGCGTCCAATGGCCGTGAACGGAGGAGTGCCAGTCGAAGTGCCCGTAAAACACCGGGTGCATTTCCCGCGGCGACTTCAGGTCGTCCGCCCCGATGGTCACGTGCCCGGTCTTGTTCGGGTATTCGCGGTCGATTCCCGCCAGCGCTAGTTTCGCGAAGCCCGCTGCCTGCTCACTCGTCATTGGAGTCTCCTGCGCGAAACAGGCGAAGGGGACAAGGGCGGCGATGATGGTGGGGATGAGGTTGCGGAACACGATCTGAACAAAAATGCCCGCAACCCAGACTGGAAGACCCAACACCGGCCTCAAATGAACTCTTTTGATTTCGGCACCCATGGACACCCGCAAACATTATCCATGAACGACCTCGCACATCGTTCACCAAGGTCGAAAAACATGAACATTATTGTCTATTCTCCAAACCGGATGGAGAATGATAGACAAACTCTTATCCGTCACATCTTTATGCGACAACCTCACCAATCAACCCGTAAAGATCCATAATTTCACTAATAAAAGTGGTTTTAGGTCATTTTATGAACTTTCGGCCCCGTCCACGTTTGAAGTCCACCCCGTCAGCAACCCACGTTGCATAGATTTTCTTTCTCTTTTTAGAGCCCAATTTTCTTGATGAATCTTCGCCGAGCAGCCAGAGTAGCGCGCCTACTTGGTAAATACGTCACCCAAGGACGTTACCGAGGCCCCGGAAGATTCGGCCGATCAGCCGAATCACCCGGCAATAAAACCTCGCCAATTCATGACCCAAAATTCCAGCCGACTTCTGGCGACCAGAAACTCCCGCGCCCCGCGTGGCTTCGCCTTGGTCATCTCACTTTCGCTGATGGTCCTCCTGACCGTCCTGGCTGTCGGCCTATTGGGCCTGTCGTCGATCTCCCTGCGCTCCTCGACCCGCGGTGATGCGATGGCCGCAGCCCGTGCCAACGCACGGCTCGCGCTAACGTTCGCCTTGGGCGAACTCCAACAATCCACCGGCCCGGACCAACGCGTGACCGCCACCGCGGATCTGGCAGGCACTGCCGCTGGCGCCGAGCTCGCCAATGGTACCCCACCCGCGAATAATACCACGGTCAACAGCACCCAGAAGGGCCTTTCCGCAGTCCAGCCCGGCACGCGCCACTGGACGGGCGTATGGAATCAAAGCGCAACCTTCGTGCAAAGCTTCACGCGCACGCCCTCGCCGAACTTGGTCGGCTGGCTCATCAGCGGGAATGAGAACAGATCCGCGGCCAACCGCCTGACACCGGCCAGTTCCGAAGCCGCGGTCGACACTGGAGGCGACGTAAATCCCAAGTCCGCCGTGATTTTGGCAGGCAAGCGCACCGTTGGCAGCAGCCACGTTGATGACTACGTGAGCGCCCCTCTGGTGGACATCCAGGAGTCAGGTGCCAAGTCCCCGACCGGTCGCCACGCGTGGTGGATCGGCGACGAAGGCGTAAAGGCCAAGCTCAATCTGGAAGCCCCCGTCGATGGAAACACCAAGCTCACGTACGCCGACCTCGCGGCTCCGCGGCGCGGCTGGGAGACCGTGGATGGCTTCGGAAACTATCCCAAGCCGGGCTCGGGCGGTGAAGAGCTTCTGGTCCGGGTGATCAGCAACAATGAATCCGCACTGTTGGATCCCGCCATCGGCGGAGACTCGGACTCGCCCCTGCAACGCAGCTTCCACGCCGCCACCGCGGATAGCTTTGGCGTGCTGTGCGATACCCTACAGGGTGGGCTGAGGCTGGATCTCTCCGCCTACCTCAGCGGCTCCCTGCCGACAACAGCCATTCCGGGCGTCCTCAACTCGCCGCTTGCGACTACCAACATCATCCCGACTTCGGTCCCAAATACGACCAAACTCAAGGGCCCCAAGTGGTCGACACTGAAGGATTTCAACGATCTCGCCACCAAGTTAGTCGATGGCGCGGTGAAACCCGCCAGCTCCGATACGCAGGCCGCGATCGCGCCGATCATCACTGACCTGCGTCTGCTCCTCGGCGTGAAGCTGGTCCCCAGCGGAGCGGTAGATACCTACCGGTGCCAGCCTTGTGCGAAGATCGCGATCTCGTTGGCGAATCCTTATCCGTATCCCCTGAAGTGGACCAGCCCGCTGGAGTTGGAAATCAAGAACGTCACGGATCCCGGTCGCAGGCCCAGCCGGATATGGAATGCTTCCGGCCAACCCGCTTACGTGCCGTACACGACATCGGAGCCGGCAGTCTTGAACAATGCCATCTTCTCCATTCCCGCCACTACCCTTCCCCCGGGCGAAGCTCGCGCCTTCACGGTCTCCTCGCCGGTTCTGCGTCCGCAAGGCAGCACGGCACGGGTGACCGTCCCCATGGGAACGTTTTCTTCCAGCTCTCCATCGAACTTCGCCAACTGCGTGCTCCTCGACCATGCCGCCACCAATACCGGCACCTTGAAGCTCGATGTCCGCGAGGACCAAACGACCACCCAGATCAATGTCGAGCTCCGCACCGGCAGCACCTCCTCCACGCTGCTGCGCAGGATCGAGCGCTTCGAACTCGACAACGCCCCGTTTGACGTCACGCAACGGGAATTCAGTCCCGCATTGGCCAAGCAATTCACCGAGCCGGTGCCACTCCAGCTCTACAGCTTTCAAGTGAGCCAGCCGGGAGCCGACTACGTCTCGGTCCTACCCTCCAAGGACCAGCTGGGACTGCGCAGCTCCACGCTGCGGACCTTCGCTGACTTCAACATGCAGGCGACCCGCTTCCGCAAGCCGATCATGTGCTACAATCCCCCGCCCTACTTCATGCAGATCGGCAACAGTGCGGCGACCCTGCCCTTCGTCCCTCCAGGCAAGGACACCGGCGGTGACTTCACCCGCAACCTGAGCGTCTCGCCGATGCCGTGGGGCCGCTCACCCTTCGACTCCCGCCAGACCATTCTCTTCAGCCCTCCTCAGCAGCTGGTGTCGATCGCCCAGCTCCAACACGCGGACCTGACGGCGGACGATACCTATGTCTCGGTCGCTCACCAACCAGGCAATGCCGTCGGCAACTCCTACGCCACTCCCTTCGTGATGCGCAAGAGCAGCATCCAGCCAAACCGCCCCGATTTCACAATCACCGGCACCAGCAGCGCGACCACGATCAACAGCACCTACTACGACATCTCCTATCTGCTCAATACCGCGCTCTGGGACACCTACTACTTTTCTAGTATCCCGCGCACCGGATCTCCCGTCCCGCTCAATGACCGCATGGTGGTGTGGAATCCAAACGACACGAGACTTGACCCGCTCAACGGCAAAGACGCGGCTGCCCGCCTGCTCGTCAATGGCGCCCACAACGTGAACTCGGTCGAGAAGGACGCGTGGAAAGCCCTGCTCGCGGGCAGCAAGCATCTCAAACACCCCTCCGGCGGCGCGGCATCCGAAGACGCGCTCTACCCCCGCAGCCTGGAGCAAATCAGCGCCTCCGCTCAGCCGCCCACCGGCAGTGAAAGCGATTCCTTCTCCGGCTTCCGCCGGCTGACCGACGCGCAGATTGATGCGATCGCGACCGAGATCACACGCCAGGTCCGGATGCGCGGGCCCTTCGTTTCGCTCTCGCATTTCGTCAACCGCGCCCTGGTGGGCATCGTCCAGAACAAGGACCTCGGCCGCAGTGGTGCCCTTCAAAGCGCCTTGGACATTGCGGGAGCCAATATCAGTCCCGACGGCAGCAAGGTGGTCTTCTCCGACATCGATGCCGTCGAGGATCGCGTCAATCTCCAGAATGACGGCAGCGCCCCGCGGGCCGATCTGGTGGGCGGCGACGCCACCTCACTTCCCAGCAGCGGAGCGGACGGCACGTGGCCGCCGACCTCACATGACCTCAATGCGGGTGCAGTCGCAGGCATCCTTGCCGACAAGGAGATGCTGAAAGACAACAAGTACAAGCGCGAGCAAGGCTACCGTTCCACCGGCATCCCGGGGTGGATCACCCAGGCCGACTTGCTGCAAGTCATTGGCCCCTCGCTCAGCGCTCGCTCCGACACCTTCCGCATCCGCGCTTACGGGGAATCACTCGATCCCGAGTCCGGCAACCCGGTCGCGAAAGCATGGTGCGAGGCCGTGGTCCAACGCTTGCCTGAATACCTCGATTCGGCCGATGCTCCCACCGAGCGCGGCGCCGAACTCTCTGAAATCAACAAGAAGTTCGGCCGCCGCTTCCAGATTGTCTCCTTCCGCTGGCTTTCTCCGCATGAAATCTAAGCTCCTCACGCTCGTCTTCGCCGCCATCGCTTCCGCTGCCTCGGCCCAAGTCTCCCTCAAAGCCGACCTCGTTTCTTGGGGAGCGGATATTCCGGGGCTGACCCTGAAGTCCGCCGGCAAGGGCGAACCCGTCACCGCCCTCGCCTTCCGCTATTCCAAGCCGATTCACTACTCAGGTCCGGACGTGATGGAGATCCACCAGGATGCTGCGTCTGCCGCTAAGGCCACCGAAGGCTCCCAGAACACCGCGCCCATCCCGCCCGAGCTGTTGGAGCGCCGCAAGAAGGAGCCGACCTTGGTCGCACTGGCCAAGATCCCCGCCGGCTCGCGCCGCGTCACGGTGCTGATCGCCCCGGCCAGCGCCGGCACCTACCAGACCTACGTCATCGATGACGACCCGACCAAGCTGCCAGTTGGACAGCTCCGCATCCTCAATTACAGCCCGGTGAAGATCGCCATGCGCTGCAACGGCAAGACGGCGAAGGAAATGGCCACCAAGGACTCCTTCGTGGTGCCCCCACAGGAAGATGGCCAGGTCGTTTACGAACTCGCCTACGACAACAAGGGCAAGTGGAAGATGCAGGAGAATAACCTGCTCGCGGTGAATCCAAAGGAGCAGGTCCAGCTCATCGTCCTGAAGAGCGATGCCGACTTCTTCACCAACAGTGACGGCGGCCGCTCCGGCTTCCTGCAAAAGGTCGTCCTGCGCCGCCCACCTGAAGACGTCGCGACGCCGTGATTACGGCAAGGGCGGCGGGAGGGCTCCTCCGCCGCCGATCCGCTTTAGCTCGGGTTCCGGCGGCTCGATGCCCTTCTCGAACAGCTCGATCGCCGTCTTCGCCACCTGCGCCGTATCGAAGTAGGCATATCCCGCCACGCCGACCGCACCAATGACCGGCACCCAGCGGGAGAGCGCCTTGCCCAGAGAGCGCTGCGAGATCTTGAGGCCGATCTTCCGCGCGATGGCTTGGAAGGCCTGCAGCGAAACCTGCTTCACCAGATAGCGCTCCCCCATCCGCACCACCAGATCGCGCACAGCCATCGCCGCACCGTGGCGGAATAGGCAGTAGGTCATCTGCTCGCGGGACAGGCAAGCGGTCTGGCCATAGACGCCGGCGAGATCGGCCACCACCTGGGTCTGGATCTGCCAGACCTTCATCATTTCCGGGAGAATGGTCAGCCAGCCGAGTGGCCCGGCGGGGAGTCCAAGCGTTCCCGCCGCCGCGGCAGCCTTGAGCGAGGCCTGGCGCGCAATGTTCCTCGCCGCCTCGGCAGGCATCGAGCTCTCCGTCATCTCCGTGGTCGGAATGCGGGCAATCGCGCCGGTGATCGATTCGACGATCTTCCGGGCAAAGCTGTCGGAATCCGGCTTGGCGGGCAGTTCGCTCATTTGGGCGCATCAAACTCGCGGGGCCGGGGATTCGCAAGTTGTGATCGGCCGAATGGAAAATCACCTATTTTTCACATCGCGATATGGCCCTGTGGCGTTAGTCTAGCGACCGGATCATGCAAACTCCCTCGGAAAAGCTTCGCGACGCGTGGACCCGCCATGCCGCTACCGTGGCCCGCAAGATCAACCTCGCATGGTGGATCCAGACCCTCTCGACCCCGCTGGTGACGGTGGGCTTGGTCGGTGCCTGCGTGCTGCTGTTGATCCGCCGCGAGCTTCCAGACTCCCCTGCTTGGATCCTCGGAGCGTCCGCCTTGGGAACCGTCGCACTACTGGCGGGCATTGCCTGGCTGGTCGCCCGCCGCCGCTTTGAGAAGCCGGAGCAGTCGCTGGTCCGGATCGAGGCTTCGATGCGCCTGCGCAATGCGCTGTCTGCCGCGAAGGCCGGCGTGGCACCGTGGCCGGAGCTGCCGCCGAAGGTCGATGCCGGTGTCGAGTGGAACTGGCAGCGGGTGTTGGTGCCGCCCTTCGCCGCACTCCTCTTTCTCCTCGCCGGACTCTTTTTCCCCGTCTCCGCCCGCACCAATCCCGTGGTCGACAAGGACGAGCCGCTCGCATGGGCTAACTTGGAATCCGACCTGCAGCGCCTCGATCAGGAGGAGACGATCGATGAGGCCTACATCGAGGAGATGAAGAAGAAGCTCGAGGAACTGCGCTCGCAGGAAGAAGAAGAGTGGTTCAGCCATTCCTCCCTCGAAGCGACCGATAGCCTCAAGAAGGAGCACTCGGCGCAGGTGGACAAACTCGAACGGGAACTCGCCCGGGCCGACAAGGCGCTCGGCGATCTGGAAAAGAACGCCGGCGGCATGTCCGCGGCGGAAAAGAACCAGATGATGAACCAGTTCGACCAAGCTCTCCAAGGCCTGCAAAACGGCGCGCTCAAGCCGAATTCGAAGCTCCTCGAACAACTCAAGCAGCTCGACCCGAAGAACCTCGGCCAGATCCCGCCGGAACAGCTTCAGCAGCTCCGCGATGCCATGAAAAAGGCCGGCCAAGCCTGCAAGGACTGCCAAGGCGGCAATTGCCAGGGCGACGAATGGCTCGATGAGCTTCTCGACGGTGAGGGGAATGGCCAAGGCAAAGGCCAGGGTGAAGGCGACGGTGAAGAGGAGGGCGACGGCCCGGGAGGCAAAGGTGGCGTGAATCGTGGCCCCGGCCATTCCCCCGGCATGCTCGGGGCGGAAGGCAAGAAGCTCAATACAGGCGACCTGACCGGCCTCGAATCGAAGGATCTTTCCCGCTCTCTGCCCGGCGACCTTCTCCAGCTTCAGGACGGCGAGCACGACGTGGACAAGTCCGCCGTCGGCCCACGCACGGGCGGTGCGACAGGAGCCACCGGTGACGGCGGCGACCGGGTGTGGAAAGACTCCCTTGATCCAGACGAGCAAAAGGCGCTGAAGAAGTTCTTTGAGTGACCGGCCT
>Ga0307408_100001863_pt1 | contig 15378 bp, 12 predicted proteins | sample 322Cmetagenome_FD_202116 | JGI IMG/M metagenome (GOLD analysis project Ga0307408, IMG submission 202116) | Maize rhizosphere microbial communities from greenhouse at UC Davis, California, United States - 322HYB-C-3 | ecosystem: Host-associated > Plants > Roots > Rhizosphere > Soil | place...
GGGCACGATGAAGCCCTCGAACTTCCACTCGTCGCGAAGCACGGTCTTGAGGAGGAACTCGTTCTCGGCTCCCGGTGTGCCGTTGATCGAGTTGTAGGACGACATGATCGACGACGCCTTGCCCTCGGCAATGCCGGCCTTGAAATGCGGCAGGAAGTACTCCCGAAGCATGCGCTCGCTGACGCTGACGTCGATCTTGGTGCGGTCGCGCTCCTCGTTGTTGACGGCGTAGTGCTTGAGCGTCGCTGCCAGCTTCAGATACCTCGGATGGTCGCCCTGCGTCCCCTTGACGTAGGCGACCGTCATCCGCGATGTCAGCCAGGTGTCCTCGCCGAACGCTTCCCAGATCCGGCCCCATCGCGGATCGCGGCTGATGTTGATCACCGGCGACCGATAGACCAGCCCGTTGTGGCGCAGCCGCCGGCCGTCCGGCGTCACGGTGACGCTCTGTCCCTGTCCGCCCGTCGGTTCGACTTTGCCCTGAACCGTCGGCCAGTAGTTGTTGATGGCCCGCCCCTCGTCAGCAATTGCTGCAGCCACCTCCTGCACGAGCGTCGGGTTCCACGTGGCCGCCATGCTGATCGGCACCGGGAACATCGTCGTCGGCTCGGTCCAGACGATGCCGTGGAGGCTCTGATTCCAGCCGTCCATGGCCGGGACCTTCAGGCGTTCGATCGCCGGCGCGGTGGTGCCGAGCAGCGAGATCTTCTCCGCCAAGGTGAGCTGACGGAGAAGGTCTTCCACGCGATCGTCGAGGGGTTTGGCGGGATCGAGGTAGGGGGGCTGCTTCTCCTGAGATGCGTGGCGTGTGGCTTCCGGGTTCAGCCGAAAGGCTGTGGCCGTCGTCAATCTATGGATCGTCTCACGTAGCCTTCCGCCTGAAGGCGGCAGCCACGCCGCCGTGAACAAGAAGACCACGCAGACTGAGAGCAGCGGCTTCATCAGGCGCACCTCCCGCTCCTCAAAATAAGTACTTGAATCCGAACTGAATCTGGCGCGCCGTGTTCGAGGTGCTCGTCACTCTCCCACCCGCCGCCGTATCGACGTTCGTGTTCGGCGCATTGAAGTACGTGGAGTTGAGCACGTTGAACCCTTCGGCCCTGAATTCGAGTGTCTGGCCGGCGCGAATCTCGAATCGTTTGAAGAGCGACATGTCGACGTTCCACTGGTGATCCGAGCGCAGGATGCCTGGACCCGAATCGCCGAAGGTGAAGTTCGCCGGGACGACGAATGCCGTCTTGTCGAACCACAGATCGATGGTCGGATTGTCGAGCTCACCCGAGCCGATCCGGTTCGGTCGCTGCCCGCCCACACCGATGTTCGCGACGTCGCGCGAAATGGTTGGCGTGTACGGGAGTCCGCTGCGGTAACTGATGATGTTCTGGAATTGCCACCCGCCCACGATGGCATTGGTGACGGTGCCGGCATTCGACAGGAATGGCCGCCCTTTTCCGAACGGGAGCTCATAGCCGTAACTGGCACTGAACAGGTGCGGGATATCCCACGGCTGCGGCTGTCGTTCGTAGGTGTAGTTGCCGCCGATCTCCGGTGCGGGCACGCGGCGGGTCGACTCGGAATACGTGTAGGAAACCAGATACCAGAGACCACGAGCCGGCCGCTGTTGCAGCTTGAGCTGCAGCGCCTGGTAGTCGCTCGACTGCGCCTGCGTCTGCACGGAGAGATTGCCGAACCGCGGATACGGCCTGCGCGCCTGCACGCTGCCGGCACCCGCCGGCGGCAGGTTGATATTCTCGGCCGCGGTCTGATGGTTCCCGGTCGTGCCCACATAATCGACTTCGAGCGCGGTGTGACTGAACAGCTGCCGCTGGATCCCGAAGTTCCAGCGCTGGTCGCGTCCGGGCTGCGCTTCGAGTGGCAGCGGCACCCAGGTGACCGAGCCCACCGACGCACCCACGGGAACCCCCAACCAGAAATCGGTGAGAGTGCGGTTGGGAACGGTGTTGACCGCTGCCGTGACCGTCTCGCTGACCCGGAACGGGATGAAGTTGAAGTTCAGGCGGCCATCCGTACCTTCAGCCTCATAGAAGATGCCGTAGCCGCCGCGGACGACCATGTTGTCGCCGAAGGGACGCCACGCGAATCCCAGTCGCGGTCCGAGCTGCTTCATATCGTTCTTCGTGATGTTGAGCGGCAACCCGGCCTGGCTGCTGGTCTGAATCAGATCCGAGAACAGGGTGTAGCCCACATCCGCGAGCCGCTGGACGCTGAGATCGATGTCGCTGGTCTTGCTCGAGACGATGATCGACTTCTCGCGCGTGGGATCGAAGGCCGCCGCCTGCCCTTTGTAACCGGTCAGCCACGGCGTGTACTCGTAGCGGAAGCCAAGATTCAGTGTCAGCGAGTTGGCGACCTTGAAGTCGTCCTGGAAGAACCCGTGCCAGTAGGTGCCATACCCGCCCCACCAGGTCGCGGGGTTCGATCGTGTCGAGTTGGCGGGGTAGCCGAGCAGAAAATCGGCAAAGCCGTCGCCCGTGCCCGCCGCCGACGCCGGATTCTGGGTCATCACGCCGGTGAACCCGTAGGTGCCGTTGTGATCGCGCGCGTCGGTGAACAGGATCTTGCGGTAGTAGGCGCGGCCGCCGAACTTGAGGATGTGCGGCCCTTTGACCCACGTGACGTTGTCGGTGATCTCCCACTCGCCGCGATCCTGCCATTTCGGGCGGCCATCACCGGCATTGCCCGAGAATCCGGCGTAGCCGGAGAACGAAAACGCCGGGAGGCTGGCGATCGCGGGATCCTGCGCCTGCTCCAGTCCCTTCACGCCTGCCTGTGCCAGCAGGTCGGAGCCCTGTCCCTGAAAGTACGCGGTCGACCGGTACTCACCGTACATCCGGCTGACGCGGAACTCGTGGACGATTGACGTGCCGAAGTTCGACGTCACCGCGCCGGCGAGGTTGAAGGCCGGTCCCCAGAGCTCGGTCGCCCCGAGCGCCGGGAATGTGGCTGGCCGATCTTCGTGGTTCGAGTGGCGGCTGAAACGCACGAAGAGCTTGTGGCGCGGAGTCAGTTCGTGATCGCCGCGGAGCGTGAACTGGTCCTGGTTGAACTCGACGATCGGATTGCTGACCCAGGTGTTGTTCGGTCCGTTCGGCAGCGGGATGTACCGCAGAAAGAACTCCGCGGCGGCAGCGATCCGGTTCTGCGGGATGACGTTGCCGGCAAACTGGGTCCGCGCGGTGCCGCTGGTCGTGAGCGGGTCGTAGATTGGCGCGAGCCCCTGAAAGTTGCCCTGGCGCTGCGCCGGCGACGGCACGATCGCGACGTCCACCGCACCCGATTTGCGGCGCTGCCCTTCGTAGCTCGCGAAGAAGAAGGTCCTGCCCCGGCCATCGACCAGGCCGGGAATCACGACCGGTCCGCCAAACGTGCCGCCGAACTGATTGCGCTCGAGCTTCTCCTTCGTCTGGGCGAAATAGTTCTTCGCGTCGAACGCATCGTTTCGCAGGAACTCGAACACGCTGCCGCGAAGCCGGTTCGACCCCGACTTCGTGACGACATTGAACGTGCCGCCGGCGCCGTGAAACTCCGCCGAGTAGGCGTTCTGCTGCACGCTGAACTCCTGCAGCGCGTCGACCGACGTCTGAATCCAGGTGCCACCCTGGTGCTCCTCGGTGATGTCGACGCCGTCGAGCAGGAAGCGGGTCTGGCGTCCGCTGACGCCCCCCATGATGTTGCCGTTGACGATCTCCGGCCTGACCAGCTGCGAATTTCCGGCCGGCGGCAGCAGCGCCACCCCCGGCGTCAGTCGCGCGAGCTCGTGGAAGCTGCGGCCGTTCAGCGGCAGGTCGACGATCTGATCGTTCGAGATCACCTGGCTGAGCGTGGCGGACTCGGTGTTGAGGAGCGGCGCCTGGGTGGTGACCAGCACTTCGGTCGAGAGTGCGCTGATCGCCAGCGTGAGCTCGACCCGTGCCGCCTGGCCAACCGTCAACTCGACGTTCTCGCGAACGGTCGTCTGGAATCCCGTGACTTCGGCCGTCACCTTGTACACCCCGGGATCCAGCGGCGTGACTGCGTAGTTGCCTTCACGATCCGTGGCGGCGGTTCTCGCGACATTGGTCGCGATGTTGGTGACGGTCACCGTCACGTTCGGGATGCCGGCGTGCTGCGGATCGTAGATGGTGCCGACAATGCGGGCACCTTGCAGCTGCGCAAGGGCGGGGCTCGCCAAGGCGAGCGAGAGGGCGATCAGACAAGCGGACCGACCGACAAGCCTTCGGCTCATGGTGCATGCGCTCCTTTGCCCTTCGGCGAAGCTCAGGCAACCCTGAGCAGGGTCGAAGGGTTGACCTGCGACCTGTTGACCTGGGATCACCTCCACAGACGAAAATCGGCGCTCATGCTACAGCAGGGGAGCCGAAGACAGGAAAAAAGAGAAAAGGAGTTCAGGAGGATCCGAGCCGCGCCGCCCGCGGTCCGCGGTCCGTGAGTCCGGGTTCTGCGGACTGCGGACTGCGGAACGTCGCCAGTCGCCAGGATTCCGAGGGTGATGTCTTAGAAGATATGGAACGCTAGCAATAACGGCGGGCGGGTGCAACTCTAACGGCGAGCGAATTCACGTGCTCTTGCAACAGCCAATGACAGGATCCTGTAATACTGGATTCATTCAGCGTCTGCCATGGTGGCGTCGTGTGAGTGCCTGGATCCGACATCCGTCGCTGCTGTCGTGGTGTGCCGTCGCCACGATCGCTTCGGCGCTCGACGCCCGGCAGCCGCCTCAGGCACCACCGTCATCTCCGCTGACACTGCAGGCCGCCTTCTCGCTCGCCGACGCGCACAACCCGACGCTGACTGCGGCCCGCCTCGGGCGTGCTGTCGATCTTGCTGGCGTCGGCGTCGCGCGGCAGCGCCTGAATCCGGAGGTTTCATTCGAAGCGGCGCGCGACACACCTCACGAAGTCCTCAGTCTCGCGTTTCCCCTCGAGCTGGGAGGAAAGCGTGCGCGTCGGATCGATCTCGCCAACGCGACACTGGCAAGGACTGCGGCGGACCTCGCCGTGCAGACGCTGGAAATCCGGCGCGCCGTGCGCCTGGCCTACTACGAGCTGGTGGCGGCGGACGCGCAGGTGCAGATCACGTCGGAGCTGCGCAGCCTGGCCGAACGAACGCGAAATGCTGCGCACGATCGGTTCGAGTCCGGCGCTGCGCCGAGACTCGAGGCGCTGCAGGCTGACCTGGCGCTGGCGCAGGCCGACAACGAGCAGGAAGCCGCGCGCGGCAGGCAGGCCGCTGCAAGAACGTCGCTCAACACCGCGATCGGACGGGCCCCGGAATCGGCGGCGGAGCCCTCCGATCCGTTCGACACGGGCACGATCCCGTCCGATCCCGCGGCGATCATCGCCGCCGGCCCCGACGTTGCGGCGCTTGACCGCGAGATAGACGAAGCGGTCGCGCGGGAACGGCTCGCACTGGCCATGCGCACGCCCGATCCGACCGTGTCCGGCGGCGCGCTCTTCGACGCCCAGCCGGAATTCACCTATGGATGGAGGGCGGGCGTGGCCGTGGCGATCCCGGTTTTCACCCGGCACAACGCCGAAGTGCAGGTCGAGACCGCCCGCGTGGCGCAACTGCGGGCTCAGCGCGAGGCGCGGCTCGCGATGCTCGTCGGCGAGGCGCTGGCTGCCGCGACCCGCGCGCAAGCTGCTCGTCGTCAGTACCTTCGCTATCGGGACGAGATCGTTCCGCAGCTCACGGCCATCGAGTCCATGGCGGAGGATTCGTACCGGTCGGGACAAACGAACCTGACCGCCTTTCTCCAGGCGCTGCTGGCCGCCCGGGAGTTGCGGCTCCGGGCCACCGAGGCCGGGCTCGCCTATCAGGCGGCGTTTGCCGATCTGGAGCGCGCGCTCGGAGGACCGATCCCATGACGAGGGTCTGGAGGGGGCTCGCGCTCGCGACCGCACTGGCTGGCGCCGCCTGCCGCGGAACGACTGCCGACGAGACAGCCGCCGAAACCCCCGTCGCCGTCAAGGTCGAACCCGCGCGCACTGGGCCGATCCGCGCGGTGATTGTCGCAACCGGCATCGTGACCGCACCGCCCGGCGGCGAGCTCATCGTGACTGCGCCCGAAGCCGCGCGCATCGCCGAGCTGCCGAAGGGAGAGGGCGACAGCGTGCGCGTGGGTGACCTTCTCGCGCGCTTCGAAGTCCCCTCGCTCACCGCCGGGGCCGCGTCGAGCCGCGCCGCCATCGAGCAGGCGCAGGCACGTGTCGACAATGCCAGGGCGGCAGCGGCGCGTCTGTCCGGTCTCTTCGAGCGCGGCGTCGCGGCCAGAAAGGAAGTCGAAGACGCCGGGCGCGAGGTTCGCGAAGCGGAGGCCGGGCTGGCCCAGGCGGTCAGCGCCAGCAATGCCGCGAATGCACTCGCAGGGCGGCTGGTCGTGCGCGCGAAGTTCGCGGGCCTCGTCGCGAAGCGCTGGCACAATCCAGGCGACCTCGTTGAACCGGGACCCGGCGACCCGATTCTGCGCGTCATCGACCCGTCCCATCTCGAAGTCGTGGCCGCGGCGCCGGTCGCGGACCTGGCCAGGATTGCGACTGGTTCGCCCGCCAACATTGCCAATCCTGCCGGCGGGGACCCGCTCGACGCGACCGTGATCGCGCGGCCGGCGGCGGTCGAATCAGGGAGCGTGACGGCCCCGGTCCGGATTCGTCCTTCATCCTCGAAGAACCTGACGGCCGGGATGGCCGTTCAGGTAGAGATACTCGGTCCGCTGCGTGACGGCGCCGTGCTGGTCCCGGCGGCCGCGGTCGTGCGGGAAGGCACGACGAGCATCGTCGTGACGGTCGGGCCCGACGGCAAGGCGCACCGCCATGACGTCGAGCTCGGGATCGTGACCGCCGACACCGTCGAGATTCGCAAAGGGATCGCGGCCGGCGACAAGGTTATCGTGCGCGGCCAGAACGGCCTGCCGGACGGTGCCGCCGTCACCGTCGAATCATGACCCTCGCGGGATTCGTCGAGCGGTATGGCCGCGCCATCATCCTGTCGGTCGCGTTGATCGCCGGCGCCGGACTCGTTGCCGGCGCGTCGCTGCCGAGCAGCATCTATCCCCGCCTCGAGTTTCCGCGCGTAGTGATCATCGGCCACAGCGGCACGTTGTCGGCGCAGGCCATGATGCTGTCGATCACCCGCCCGCTGGAACAGGCCGTGATGGAAGTGCCCGGCATCCGCCGCGTGCGCTCCACGACGTTCCGGGGAGCGACGGAGATTTCGGCGCAGTTCGAGCCGGCGACCGACATGATCGTGGCGCTTCAGCAGGTCCAGGGCAAGATCGACGATGCGCGTCAGGATCTGCCGGCCGGCACCGATCTGATCGTCGAGCGGCTCACCCCGGCGGCCTTCCCGATGTACATCCTCAATCTCACCGGGTCGCTCCCCGCGGCCGACTTGTACGACTACGCCTTCTACGTGATGCGGCCGCGGCTGGCCAGGGTCGCGGGCGCGGGCCAGGTCGCGGTCGCCTCGAGCGATACCCGCGAGATCGAAGTCGTGGTTGACCCGGCTCGCCTGCTGACGGCCGGCCTCACGATCCACGAGGTGTCGGAACGGCTGCACACCGCCAACACGCTCGCGCCGGTTGGCCGCTACACATCCGGCGGGGTCCAGCCGCTCGTGCTCGGTTCGGGCCAGTGGCCGTCAATCGAAGCGATCGGACAAACACCCGTTGCGGTCCGCCCCGATGGGGTACTGCGACTGCAGGACATCGCCGAGGTGGCGCCGGGCTCGCCGGATCGAACCGGACTCATCACCGGGAACGGCCGCGACGCAGCAAGCATCAGCGTCTCGCAGCAGGTCGGCGCCAACATCATCGACATCGAAACCGGCATCGAGCAGGCGGTTTCAGAGCTCACGCACACGCTTCCCGCGGGACTGCAGATCACCAAGGTCTACGATCTCGCCGAATTCGTGCGCAGCGCAATCGCCAGCGTGCGCGACGCGATCCTGCTCGGCGGCTTTCTGGCGGTCGTCATCCTGCTGCTCTTCCTGCGCGACTGGCGGCTCACGCTGGTGGCCTCGATCACGCTCCCGCTCGCGGTGCTGATGACGCTGGTCGTCATGCATGGGTTCGGCGAGTCGATCAACCTGATGTCGATGGGCGGGCTCGCGGTGGCGATCGGCCTCGTCATCGACGACGCCGTGGTGGTGGTCGAGGGAATCCATCGGCGTGTTCTCGAAGGATCCGCGACACCGGTAGCCGATGCGGTCCATGACCTGACCGCGCCGGTCGTCAGCTCGACGTTGACCACCGTCGTGGTCTTTGCACCTCTCGGCCTGCTCTCGGGCGTGGTCGGACAGTTTTTCCGCGCGCTGTCGCTGACCCTTTCGGCCGCCGTCCTCGCCTCGCTCGCGCTGGCACTGACCCTGATTCCCCTGCTCGCGCGATGGGGCATCCGGACGTCCGCCCATTCCGCGACACCCGGCAGACGACTCGATGAAACCTACGTACGCACGCTCCGCCCGATTCTCACGCGCCCCATCCTCCCGCTGGCGCTCGCGCTGATCCTCGCCCTGGCCGGCGTCGCCCTGTATTTCCAGGTCGGCAGCGGCTTCCTGCCGCATGCGGACGAGGGAGGATTCGTCATCGACTATCAAACGCCCGCCGGCACCGCCCTCGAGGAAACCGATCGGCTGGTGCGGAAAGTCGAGCAGGTGCTGCTGAAGACTACGGAAGTCGCGGCGATTCAGCGGCGCACGGGATCGGAGCTGGGTCTCTTCGCCACCCAGTCAAATTCCGGGGACGTCCTGGTCCGCCTCAAGAATCGCAGGCAGCGAAGCCGATCCGCAGACGAGGTGATCTCGGATCTCCGGGACGAGCTCCACGAAGCCGCGCCCGGCCTCGATATCGAGTTCGTGCAGCTGCTCCAGGACATGCTCGGCGATCTCGAGGGCAATCCCACGCCGATCGAGGTCAAGGTGTTCGGAGACGATGCGAACGTGCTGGCAGAGATCGGCGGGCAGATGGAGGAAATGCTCGGCAAGGTCGACGGCGTCGTCGACATCGTCGGCGTGCAGAACGGCAGCCCGGAGATGACCTGGCAGATTGACCCGGTTGCCGCCGGCCGCCTCGGACTCACGGTTGCCGATGTTTCACAACAGCTGTCCTCGGCGTGGCTGGGCGAGGTCGCAACCGACTACCTGGCCCTCGATCGAACCATTCCCGTTCGGGTCCGATATCCAGATGCGATCAGGCTCGATGGCGGACGGCTCGGCCAGACAATGGTCAGAGGGACAGAGGGGAAGATCGCCCCCGTGTCGGCGCTGGCGACGCTGGTGCCGGGGGCCGGACAGACGCTGTTGTCGCGGGAGAATCTGCGGCAGATGGTTCTGGTGAGCGCCTATCTCGAAGGCCGCGATCTCGGCGGGGTGGTGGCCGAGATCACCGCAAAACTGCAGGGGATGAAGCTGCCGGTTGGATATACCTGGGAAGTCGGCGGCCAGTATCTGTCCCAGCGTCAAGCATTTCAGGAACTGCTCGAGGTGCTCGGGATTGCCTCGGCGCTGGTATTCGTGGTCCTGGTGATTCACTTTCGCGCGTTCCGGCCCGCCGTTCTGATCCTCGCGGCGGCACCGCTGTCGCTGGCCGGCGCTCTTCTGGCGCTCGTCGTCACCGGCACCGAGCTGAATGTCTCGTCCGCGATGGGCCTCGTGCTCCTGATCGGCCTCGTCGTGAAGAACGGGATCGTGCTGCTGGACTATGCCGAACGCGAGCGCGAACGCGGCATCGCGCCGGCCGAAGCGGTCTACGATGCCGCACGGGTGCGGCTGCGCCCGATCCTGATGACGACACTCTGCACGTTGTTCGGGCTGGTTCCGCTGGCGTTGGGAATCGGGGCCGGGGCCGAATTGCAGCGGCCGCTGGCGCTGGCGGTCATCGGAGGGCTCGCACTTTCCACCGCAATCACGCTCTATCTGATTCCGGCCATGTACATCGAATTGCAGTTGCTGGGCGCTAGTCGCCAGTCCTGAGTCCCTGGTCCTCGGCCCCGGTCCTCGGTTCCTGGTCTGCCCTCAATCGAAGAGTCGCGGCAAAAACGGTTCCTGAAGGACCACTGGACTCGATGCGCAGCGTTCCCCCGTGTGCTTCCGCAATCCAGCGCGCGATTGCGAGACCCAGCCCTGACCCACCGGCCGCCCTCGCCGGATCCAGGCGGACGAACCGCTCGAACACACGCTCCTGATCCCCGGCCGGGATCCCCGGGCCGGTGTCCGACACGCGCAACAGCAACCGGCCGTCCGTTGCCGCGAGAGAGATGTCGATCGATCCTCCAGCGGGCGTATAGGTGACGGCATTGCCAACCAGGTTCGAGAGCATTCGTCGGAGCAGCACCTCGTCTCCGGTCATCGTCGTCGGATGGACATTGGTCTTCAACCCGATGTTCTTGTCCTCCGCCGGCGCGCCGAAGTCGCGCACGCATTCGGCCACGAGCTGATCGAGGCGGACCTGTGTCGGGACCACGGGGTAGCCGCCGCCGTCAGCGCGCGCCAGAACGAGCATGTCGTCCACGAGGCGCGTCAGGCGCGACGTCTGCCTGGAGACTTCGCCAAGTGCCTCGCGATACTCCGACTCGTCCCGCCGGAATTGACTCAACGTGACCTGTGCAGCCGTGCGCGCAATCGATACCGGGGTCCGCAGCTCGTGGGAGGCATCGGCCATGAAGCGACGCTGCGTGGTCAGCGCGCTGCTGAGCCGATCGAGTACACGATTGAACGAGGCGGCGAGCTGCGCGACCTCGGTTACAGACGTGTGGATCGTGAGGCGGTTGTCGAGAGTCTTGGCAGTGATCGCCTGCGCCTCCGCGACGATGTCGTTTAGAGGGCGCAATCCATACCAACCCAGCCACCAGCCGCCGGCAGCGGCGACGATCAGGGCCAGTGGCAATCCAATCAGCGAGATCCTCAGCAGCGTCTGCCATTGCGCGAGCGCTTCCGTGAGGGGCACGCCCGCGGCGAGATAGTAAGTCGTTCGCTCGGCCGTCCGGCTCCTGACGAGGACGCGCCACTGCTGGCCGTCCTCACCGATGAGCGTCCGTGGGTCATGATTCATGCCGGCCTCCCGAATGTCCTGCGGGAGTGGCATCCGATGGGTCCCTGGACTTACCGTTGCTCCAGTCGAATCCAGGACCTGCAGGACCCCGGTGTCGGCCCGCACGACCTCCGCCATCTCACCAGCCGCAAGCGGGAGGCTCTTGACTTCCCCGAGTTCCTCCGCGACCACGTTGTCAGCGGTGGCGGCAATCGACTGGAGAGCGTCGTCGAACTGTTTCAGGAGCAGCCGCCAGTGGAGCCAGAGTACGGCGGTGGCGAAGACAGCGATCGTGAGGACGACCAGCAACGAATACCACGCCGTGAGCCGCGCCCGCAGCGATACCTGCATCACGGGCGACTGAGCTGGTACCCCCGTCCGCGGCGGGTGCGGATCAGCGAGGGGCTGTCGCCGCGATCGAGCTTCCGGCGAAGCCGCTGGATGTAGACATCGACGACGTTCGAGAACGGGTCGTAGTGCTCGTCCCACACGTGTTCAGCGATGTCCGCGCGTCCGACCACTTCTCCCGCGCGGCGGGCGAGGTACTCGAGCAAGGAGTATTCGCGGCTGGTCAATTCGACCTCGCTGCCGTGGGCCCAGACCGCCTGAGCGGCCACGTCGATCGCCAGGGGTCCGACCTCGATCCGGTCAGGGGCGAGCGGGCGGCGATCCCGCCTGGTGAGCGCCCGCACGCGCGCCAGCAGCTCGCGGAAGTCGAACGGCTTGGTGAGATAGTCGTCGGCGCCGGCATCGAGACCCTGGACCCGGGCTTCGACCGCGTCGCGGGCCGTCAGCATGAGGACCGGGACATCGGAGCCGGCGGCACGCAGATCCCGGCAGACCGTCAGGCCATCCTTCCCGGGGAGCATCACATCAAGGATGACCGCGTCGTAGTCGTTTTCCTGGCACAGCCGCGACGCCGCGATGCCGTCAGTGGCAACGTCAACCGCGTGCTTCGCCTCGCGCAGGCCCTTGGCGATGAACCGCGCGCCGCTGGGCTCGTCCTCGACCAGGAGGATTCGCATAGAACTTCCCCATCCGAACGACATTCTCGACGAATTTCATGCTGCCAGCAGGATGATGAATAGACGATGACGGTCCAGGCTGCCGCGGACCGCCCTGATTGTCAGGACTGACGCCGCTGGCCCACAATGGCGAGCCTCGGCAGGTATCACCGTAGTCTATGTCTGATTCCCTGAGCCTGATGGTCGAGACGTTCGAGGGCCTGGCCGTGCTTCGACTCAAGGGCAAACTCGTGTACGGCCAGAACTTTCAGCCGCTCTACGAGACAGCTGCGCGATTGCGAGCCGAGGGACACCGGCGGGTGGTCATCGATTTGACCACCATACAGTCCACGGACAGCAGCGGAATGAGCGCGCTCCTGGAAGTCAGGCGGCTCTTCGGCGAGCAGCCCGGCGCGGTCGTCCTGCTACGCCCTTCCGATCGGCTGCGGGCCTCGCTCGCGATGATTCGGGTCTCCGCGTTATTCGACGTGATCATGGATGAAGGAGAGATCCGGCGTCCTGGTTGATTCACTGCGGCAGCGCTCACATCGAAGCGCGCTTCCTGATGATCGCGTGCTCGAACACGATGTCGCCACGTCCGTCGGACCAGGCCTTCTTCGTAACAACGTCGAGTGTCGGCGCTATCGCTCCCGTGTACCAGGGCGTTCCCGGTTCCCCTCCACCACATGACGTCGTCGTCAGGTAGAGGTCCTGCACCAGTCCCGCATCGACGAGCCGCGTCGCCGTGGAGCGGCCGCCGATCGCGGAAATCCGCCGGATCCCCTCCTCGACACGCAAGCGGTCGATCACCGGTCGCAGGTCGTCCGCGTCGAGAGGAATATGGCGGATCCACGGCCGCTCCCGAAGCCACGTCCGCAGCCGCAATGCGCCGTCATCGCCGGCGATCAGATACGCGGGCACATCCGGAACATCGAACAGGAGGGCATCGACGTCCACCCGGCCCTCCTTCGAGACGACGATCTGGGCGGGATGGCGCGCCAGGCCGAGCGTGCGTCGGAGCGCGATTACCTCTGGATGCCAGACCGAAAAGAACGCGCCGACGTGTACGGTGCGGCCGCCCGCCAGCACCGCGTCGGCCGCCACCCGCGAGAGTCCCTCGTAGATCAGGTGCTTGTCGGTGGCACCCCCTCCGAGAGCGCCGGGATCGGACGCTCCGGTGTTGCCTTCATTCGACTGCACGAACACCAGGGACATCGCGGTTTCGTCCTGATGTGCGACAGCAAGCCCGAAGTCGCCACCATAGTGGCTGCGTGTCCAGGCATTGCCGACCGCCAGCAGGCGCGTGTCGTCGTGCCGGTCGAAAATGGTCGCGAGCGGCTCGATGCGGGCGCCGGCCGCCTCACGTGTTTTCCGCTCCACGAAGCGCTCGAACCTCGCTCGACGCACCTCGTTCATCGCTCAGCGAAGGGACGGAGGAGCCGGGAAAGGATCCGCGCCGTCCGACGGGCATCGGCGAGGGCGCGGTGGCGCGGCATTGCGCCGTCCTCAGGGGCGAGCTCGCGCGCCGTCGCCTCGAAGCTCTTGCTGCCGACAATGCGCCCGGCGAGCTTCTTGACATCCAGAAACGGGAGAGCGAGTTTCGGGAGTCCGTGAGCTTCCAGATCCAGATCGAGCTGCCACAAGTCGTAGCGGCTCCAGGTGGCCAGAACGATCCGCTCCAGGGGTTGTGACCACTCGAAGAACAGGCGCAGCGCTTCAGGGAAGGCGGGAGCGGCATCGACATCCTGCTGCGTGATGCCGGTGAGCTCGCGACAGAAGCTGGAAAGTCGAGGCAGTCGCAGCGGCCTGACGAACGTCTGAAACTCCGGCCACTTCGCTTCGTCACCATCGAGCCGCAGCTGGACGGCGCCAATTTCGATCGTCTCTTTCTTGCGGCTGAACACTCCCTTCTTCCAGCAGGTCGCCTCCACGTCGACCGTGATGATGCGCCGGTCGCCGGCGACGACGCCTCTCACCACGTCATCTGACAGCGCGAATGTCGGCACACACGTGATAATTCCACATGCCCGACGAATTCATGAAGGCGGCGATTGCGGAAGCCGGGGCCGGCGCCCGGGAAGCCGGCATTCCCATCGGCTCGGTGCTGGTTCACGCCGGACGCATCATCGGCCGCGGCCACAACCGGCGCGTGCAACGAGGCAGCGCCGTCCTGCACGGCGAGATGGATGCATTGGAGAACGCCGGACGTCAGCCGCCCGCGGTCTATCGCGCGAGCCTGCTCTACACGACGCTGTCACCGTGCGCCATGTGCAGCGGAGCCATTCTGCTCTACGGCATCCCGAAGGTGATCGTCGGAGAGAACCAGACGTTCCTCGGTGAGGAGGACCTGCTTCGTTCGCGTGGCGTGGCCGTCGAAGTGCTCCAGGATCCCACGTGCATCGAGTTGATGCGACGATTCATTCGCGATCACCCCGATCTCTGGAACGAGGACATCGGCCGGTGAAGAGTCTTTGGTACTGGTGCCTGCTCGCTGCCGTCGCCATGTCGCTCGGCTGGGGCCTGCGAGGCTCGGTTGGAGGCGGCTCGCTCGGCGCCATGATTCCCGGGGCGATGATCGGACTGGTTCTCTGCGTGCTGCTCGACCGCCAGTCCGATGCCGGCCTGATCGCCGCGTTCGCCGCGGTCGGCGTCGGGTTTGGCGGACAGGAGACCTACGGCCAGACGGTCGGTCTCAGCCTGCAGCCCGAAACATTCTGGTGGGCCATCCTCGGCTTCGTCATCAAGGGTGCCGCATGGCCCGCGCGCGCCGGAATTCCTCCACGAGCGCGCCGACGTCTGCCGGCTCCTCGAATTCCACGATCTTTCCACTCCGAAACGTAAAGACGTGGACCCAGCGGAAATCGACTACTCTGCCGCTTCCCTTCGGTCCTTCCCGGCTCGTCCCGAGCACCACGACTTTGTCCTCCTGCGCCAGGAAATCTGTCGGTCGGAACTCCTCGAAATCGAAGGTGTTCAGCAGAAGACCGAAGAACTCGCGAACTTCTGACACGCCGCGCCTCAGCCCGCCTGTCGGCAGGTCCGGAGCACCGGGCGTCCGCCAGGACACCTGCGGATCCAGCGCAGCGACAATTCTCTCGAGATCGCCGCGCCCGAACGCGGCGTAGATGGTGCGGACGGCGTCGAGATTCTGCTGTTCGCTCATGAGCCCTCCTGAGTGAGGACGACCAACGCGTCGAGAGCATAGAACACCTTGGTCAGTTGTTAGGAGTGCAGCGCGCCGATTGGAAGGAGGGGGATGCATCGGACGGGCTATTTCAATCAACGGCCATCCCTTCACCGTCGTCGGCATCCTCCCGCCGACCTTTC
>Ga0307408_100001864_pt1 | contig 15378 bp, 12 predicted proteins | sample 322Cmetagenome_FD_202116 | JGI IMG/M metagenome (GOLD analysis project Ga0307408, IMG submission 202116) | Maize rhizosphere microbial communities from greenhouse at UC Davis, California, United States - 322HYB-C-3 | ecosystem: Host-associated > Plants > Roots > Rhizosphere > Soil | place...
CGCGTAGAGCTCATTGACGAGTTTTGTCACGGCATACGGCGACAAAGGCTTACCGATGCGCTCCTCGATCTTGGGAAGATCCGGATGGTCTCCGTAGGTCGAGCTTGAAGCCGCATAGACAAATCGCTTGATACCCTCGTCCCTTGCGGCTACCAGCATATTGAGAAAGCCGTCGATATTTGCCCGGTTGGTGCGAATGGGGTCCTCCAGCGAGCGGGGCACCGAACCCAGGGCAGCCTGGTGCAAGACAGCCTGCACACCCTTGACGGCCTGGCGACAGGTATCCAGGTCGCAGATATCTCCTTCAATGAAGTGGAAGTTCTTCCACCGCTCGGGCCCGACCGCTGCTTCAATCTGCTGAAGGTTCTGCCGCCGGCCTGTTGAAAAATTGTCCAGCCCCACAACCCGCTGGTCGAGCGACAACAGCGCTTCAAGCAGGTTGCAGCCCACAAAGCCGGCCACGCCGGTGACCAGCCAGGAACGCGGGCTCTGCGCAAGCTGTATCTTCAGGGTTTGATAATCGGTCATGACAGGCTCGTCAAAGCAGGGAAATGGGTATTGCTGGCTGGGTCGCTTTGGGATTCGAGCCACATCTGGAACATCAGCACGTTCCAGAGCTGATACTGCCAGTTCCTTCGGCCGGAAAGGTGCTCCTGCCATTTTTGGCGGATCGGGGCTGGATGAAAATAGCCCTCCCTCTTCAACCGTGACTCATCGAGCAGCGCTTCCGCCCAGGGACGCAGCGGCCCTCTTAGCCAGGCATCAATTGGTACGCTGAACCCCCGTTTGGGGCGTTCGATCAGTTCCCGGGGCACATGGCGGTACAGCACCTGCCGCAAGATCCACTTGCCCTGCCCTTCTCGCAGTTTCATCGCCTGCGGAAGCCGCCAGGCCCACTCGACAACACGGTGGTCGAGAAAGGGCACGCGTGTTTCGAGCGAAACACCCATCGCGGCGCGATCCACTTTGGCCAGAATGTCATCCGGCAGGTAGGTAAGCAAATCGATCGCCATCATGCGCTCCACGTCATCAAGGCCTGCCAGCGGCGGCGCGTTGCCGCTCAGCAGCGTTGAGGGCTCGGTCCCGTCAATGACCACCGCGGCCGGATCCTGCCATTGCGAGACCAGCCCCAGATAAAGGTCGTCGACCGACCCGCTCGTCAGCACGCCGGCTCCCTTGTGCAGCTTGTCACCGGGCTGGGTAACCCGCGCTGCAGACGGCAAAACGGGACCCAGCACCGAGGCGATGCGGTTCCACGCGTCGGGTGGCACGCTCGTCAAAGCCCCGGCAAGTAACTGGCGTACAGGAAGCGGTATGCGCGAGAGCTTTCGCCAGAGCCGGCGGGTCAGCTGGTAGCGGTTATAGCCGCAAAAAAGTTCATCCCCGGCGTCGCCCGACAGGGAGACCGTGACGTGCTGACGCGCCAGTTGCGACACGAGAAAGGTCGGGATCTGGGAGGAATCGGCGAAGGGTTCATCGTAAAGGGCGGGGAGGCGCGCGATGACATCCATGGCTTGCCCCGCCGTCACATACAACTCCGTGTGATCGGTGCCCAGATGATTGGCCACAGCCATGGCATGCTCGGCTTCGTTGTACCCTTCCTCGTGAAAACCGATCGTGAAGGTCTTCACCGGCCGCGATGACTGCGCCTGCATCAGCGCCACGACGGTGGACGAATCAATGCCGCCGGAGAGGAAAGCACCCAAGGGCACATCGGCGATCATCTGGCGGCCGACGGCATCCTTGAGCAAGGCTTCGAGTTCGTCCACGGCCTGGACATCGGACCGCACGGAAGGGCTGGCAACGCCGCTTTCGACTGCCGCGACACCCGACCAATACCGGGAAAGGACCGGCTCGCGCCGATCCCGCGACACGGTGAGCAGGCATCCCGGAGGCAACTTCGAGATACCCTCGTGGATTGAATAGGGTGCGGGAATGTAGGCATGCCGCATGAACAGGCTGAGCGCGCCGCGGCTGACGCCCGCCTTGAATTCCGGGTGCGACCGCAATGCCTTGAGCTCGGAGCCGAACAGGAAAGACCCGCCTTGCCAGCCGTAATACAGCGGCTTTTCCCCCAGCCGGTCCCGCCCCAGGGTCAGGGTGGCGGTCTGACGATCCCAGAGCGCGAAGGCGAACATGCCGACAGCCATCTCAATGGTGGCCTGGACGCCGAAGCTGTCGAAACCAGCGAGCAGTGTTTCGGTATCGGAATGGCCGCGCCACGCCGGCGCGCCCATTGACGACGCTTGCAAGCGCTGACGGATCTCGTTGTGGTTGTAGATCTCGCCATTGAAAATGATGATGAAGCGGCCGCTCGGCGAATGCATGGGCTGGCTGCCCGCCTCCGACAGGTCAAGAATGGAAAGGCGGCGATGCGCCAAGCCAATACCCGCGGCATCGTCATGCCAGTATCCGCTTGCATCCGGGCCACGATGGCTGATGCGCCCAGCCATGCGCTTGAGCAGGCTGTCAGCAGACTCGAGTTGTTTTTCTGAAAGAAAGCCCGCCAATCCACACATTGAATTTCCACTCGCCTAAGGCCGGCACGCCGTGCCTCGACCATCGACACTAAGGTTCACCATCCGCGAAAAGCCGGTAACTGGCTCATAAACGCGTTTTCCGCCCCTCAATCCGCTGAGAACCGGATCAGTCAGCGCTTGAATCCAGCCTCTCGACCCACGGAGGCCTGATTTTAGCGAGCTGAAGAATGCCGGCCATGCCTATGCTGATAAACACCATCACGAAAGGGAACCGCATCCGGTACAGCGTCCCCACGTTGGCAACAGTCAGGCCAAGGAGCAGCATCGCCCCCAGTGAAAACGCCACCGGAATCAGCAGCGCCAGGTTCCAGCGGCGATAGCTGAACAGCCAATAGAACAAGCCGAAGAAAGCTATATAGCAGTAGAACATCTCCACGGCCGATATGTAAATTTCAACCGAGCTTGTGTTGCGCTTTTCCAGGGCCAACCATTTGGAGGGAAAGGGCGCGAAGAATGCGATTTGCATTGCCCGCGGGATGTATCGAACCAGGTCTTCATTTCTGCAGAAATCGAGGCCCTTGTCGATATTGCTAGCCGCCGTCGACCCACCCGAACTTGTAAATCCGGCCCGCGCTATGGCGATCTTCAGAAATGCCCGGTTGACCAGGTTCTCGAAAAATGCGTCCTCCTTGAGAACGACAATGGGCCGGCACTCCTCAATGGCTTTGCGAGCATCGGCTTCGGACTGCACCCCCTCCGCAAACAGCCGCTTGGTGTCGGCGCTGCGCACATTCTTGTTGGACTGCCAGATCAAAACCGGCACAGCGAGCTTTCCCGCCTGGGCATCTGGCTCAGTGGCCTGAGCCGGAATCGGCCTCATTCGCACATCAACATAACTGACTGCCATCACATACACCATGGCGCTCAGCAACACCAGAAGACCCACCGATTGAAGATTGAATATCAAGGAGGCGCGGCGCCCAGCTTCGGCCCTGCTCGCTGTCCATCGGAAAAACCGCCACGCAACCCGGACCACATGCCACAACAGCAAGCACAGGCTCAGAATCATGAACGGGGCCATGAAATAAGGGCGGAAGATCGACAGAACGATGAGCGCAACAAAGCTGGCGGCAAGCAAGGGAAGAATGTGCCTGGCTTTTCGATTCTCACGAAGCAGCTCCACCCAACTCCACAGGATCACCAGCACGCTGGCGGTGCAAAAAACATCTTTGTGTATCTGGCCGTACTGAAGAAGCGCGGAAGGAAACACCAGATACGGCAACAGCGCGATGAGCGCTTCGTTGTCCTCAAGATCAAGGCGCTTGAGCATCGAAAAAAGTGCCACACCACCTGTAGCGAACATCGCGGCGCTCAGGGGCAGCAAAACCCAGGGCTCGGGCCACAGCAGGTAGTAGAAAAATGCCGCGATGCCAATGATGGCGTTGTCGCCATCAGGCCTGAGAAGAAACTCATCCCATCCGCCCTGGGCAATCTTTTGGGCATGGGCCACAGCCTGCTCATGAAAACCGACCCAGTCGCGTCCGGCGAGCAGACCATTGCCCGCGTGAAGCTGCGGGAACACATAGGGCAGCACCACAAGCTGGATAGCCAGGCCTGCCAGCATGGCGTAAGCAAATATGCTGAGCCAGACTTTCAGCGTCAAATGCCTCGTCTGGACGGGATGGGGCAATGCGCTCAATGGGACTACCTAGCGGCGGGCGTAATCCGCCTTGAAGACTTCGGCGTACTCTTCAAGACACACATGCCAATCACGCATCAGGTTCAGACCGCGCTGATTGAGTTTGAGGTTGACCAATTTTTCGCTGGCGGGGCGCGGCGCGAAATATTGCTCCTTGAAATGATCGGAGGGCACCACGGTGACCTTGATTTTGTCAGCCAGCCCCATGAGTCTCACAAATTCCTGAGCCACCACAAAGCGGCTTGCGGCCCCGTTGCAGACCTGGTTGTACAGACCATACTGCTCGCTTTCGACGATACCGCACAAGCCATTGGCGAAGTCCACTGTATAAGTGGGCGTTCCGAGCTTGTCGTCAACCACAAAAAGCTCTTTGGCGCCTGCGCAGATCTGCTTGTAGATCTTGTTGATGAACTTCTTGTCTTTGCCCGGGCCGCCGCCCATCATCCATCCAGCCCGAAGAACGTAGTGCTTTCGTACGCTATTTCGAACGTATTGCTCACCGTAATACTTTGACTGAGCGTAGACCGATAGAGGATTGGGCGCGTGAAAATCGTGGTACAGGTCGCGCTCGCCACCGAAAATCCCTGCCGTGGAGATGTAGACATAGGGAACATCGAGCTCATTGGCGATCAACCCCAGATTTTCAGCGCCCAGGCCGTTGGTCAGCCATGAGTTTTCCTGTTCTTTTTCGCAGAACTCAAGATCGGTCAGTGCCGCGAGATTGATGATGAGGTCGGGCCCAAAATCGACAATGCTTTTGCGTATGGCCGCCAGGTCGCGCACATCGCCGTACTCGAGCCAGCTTTCAATGCAGTTGATGTCGGTCGCCTTGATGGTCGCGCCGGCGCTTTTGAGACGCGCGTACATCGCGTCGCCCAGCATACCGCCGCAACCTGCCACGTAGACGCGGGTTCCATTCTCAATCTTCAATTTCCTCACCTTTTCACTCACACCGAGTAGTTATCAGTTCACGCTATTTGCCAAAAAGAGCCAGGTAGGTCGGCACCTGCGAACGCACGGAATAGCGTGTATCAATATATTCACGAGCCGCCTGGCCCATGGCCTCCAGCTGGCCGGGGTTCTCGAGCAACGACGCAAGGGCGTTGACCCAGGACGCCTTGTCATTGTCCACGACAAAACCGGTCTTTCCGTGTAGGACCACTTCGTGGCCTGACCCTGTGGATGACACCACGGGCGCTGCGGCAACGCCGGAATACTGGATGGCCTTGAAACCGACCTTGCCTTGCTCCCATTCGCCCTGGGGCACGGGCATGATGCCGACATCCATGCCTGCGAGATCCTCTATCTCGGAAGCCAGCGCCCACTTGATGAAGCGGTAATTCTTCAGTTCGGGAAACTTCGGATCCACGTCGCAGATAACCCTGAACTCGAAATCGTACCGAGCCTGAAGCTCACTGAGCGCCTCCCGGACCAGTTCGAGGTAAACCATGGTGGACTGGGTACCCGTCCAGCCAATGACGGGACGGCGCGCGGCAAGCGGCGGCTTCGCGATGGGCCGATGATAGTCCAGGTCGATTGTCGTGGGCAACAGCACTGCATTCTGGTTGTACTGCTTGACCCAGTTCACGAGGTAGTTGTTGCAGACGGCCACTTTCATGCTGTGCCGCGTGATGAAGCGGATTTTCGAGGACCATTTGGCGAACGCCACGATGCGATTGACCTTGGACGTCTTGCTTATGAAGATCGCATCGTCAAAATCGAATATCACCTTTCGCCCGAGCATGAAAAGTATGGCCTCGACGAAGGGCGGCCCTATCGGCGTCGCTTCCCGGTGCACAAAGATGTAGTCGTATGCGAAGACGCGGGGCAATGTCAGCAATCGACGGGCAAAGCCGGAAATGACACCAGCCACCTTCTGCGCCATATGGCCCGGCTTGTACAGGATGCGCATGGTGTCCATGTCAAGAAACGGGCGTGTATCGATGTGAATACCTCGCTCCCTCAGGATATCCAGGTACTGCTCAAACCGGAATCTCTGGCCGGGGCTGATTCCCAGGGGATACGGGCAAAGAATGAGGACGCGCGGATTCGGGTTCATGGGTTCTGGGCCGCGCCAGCGGGGCGGTCGTTTCTGATCGAGAAGACGTTTTCGCCGAGATAGACAAAATCGCGATCGAGCTGCGACACGGTTTTCAGGAAGTTGGAGGAGGTCCGCTGACCGGGAAACAGCCAGTCATGCATTTCTATGATCAGCACGGGAAATTCATTGACCCAATCCGTGTTGCCGGAAAACAGTTCCGACTCAAAGCCTTCAATGTCGATTTTGACGATAAACGGGAAGTACCCCTTGGAGCGCGGGTAGCGCGCCAGGATTTCCGGCACGGTCACACCCTGTACACCCCCTGTGTCGCCAGGCTCGACCACCGTCGTGGTGAAGGCATTTTTCTCCACGCTCGGGTCCGCCAAAGCAAGTTTCGCGGGCCTGCTTGCCACACCGGCCAGCAAGGCATCGAAAGCGCTGTCATCACCGAAATTTTTCCGCAGTACACCGAAGTTGTCCTCGCTGGGCTCGACAGCGACAATTTTGGAACCCGGCCAGATGTGGCGAAAGTACAGGCCCGACAAGCCGATGTTCGCGCCGAGGTCCAGGATGAGGGGCGTCCCCTCGCCGATATACCTCTTGTAAAGCGCCTCAAACTCGGGGTAGCGCTTGAGCGCCTTGAGGTTGTAGTCTTCGTGAATGAATATCTGGTCGAACGTGAACCAGTCAGAGGTGGCCGACCGCAAAAAGATCTCCGACTTGCAGTCGTTCAAGCTGTTGGTCACCGTCAGCCTGTCCATGCCATCGTGCGCGCCATTCTTGCGGTAGCTGAAGGTCTCCGGAAACGCCCGCACTATCTTTGCATTCACGGTGGACAGCAGCAAACCGTTCAGAAGCTGAACAATTTTGCGGGGTGTGGGGATCCAGTTTTTAATCATTCCTCAGTCCCATCGTCCGGCGACGCGCCAGTTCAACCCTTTTGCTCGGGCGTGGCATGGTGGGTGATCCAGTCGGAAAATTGGGCAATATTCACAATTCCAGGCAAGGGCTGGAGGCTGTTCCATTGGATTTCCGCCCGGCTCTTCCTGGAAGAAGAAATGATCTGCGCAAAACGACTCCAGCTGGCCTTGTCGAAGAAAGACAGCAGGAGGCCACCCCAGTCACGCAGGGATAAAAGTCGCAGGTTGACCAGGAAGTCGGCCATGCTGAGAACTCCCAGCTTCTTCTGCATGTACCAGGCAAAAACCTGGCGCCGCACATAGCCGCCGCGGTCAACTTCGATACCCGTCAATTTGTCGCCGAGATTCTTTTTCAGCAAATTGAGCCACATATGCATGCCGTTGGTCAGGTCGCTTCCCGGAAGCATCCCGGGGAACTCCGGGTCAATGCCCAGGTAGGCCAGGCCGCTTTTGTGTTTGCTGCTGTAGAAGTAGTGCCCAAAGGACTTGGGGGAGACGCCAACAACAAGCAACTTCTCGGGGCTGAACACCCATTTGTCAGCGGTCAGCAATAGCGAGTTAAGGGCGTAATGGTCTGGGAAAGGAGGGTGAAAGCGCGGAAGCTTGTCGCGGCGCACCAGTGTGGTTTGCATGTTCAGAGGAATACGCACCTTGAAGCGGAACATGTCGTGCACGATGGAAAAACGCTGCTCGAGCGGCATGACGCCCTCCTGGGTCAGGTCGGGGCCGAAATTGAAATGCGCGCGGCTGTAAAACCCATGCTCGTTCTGGCCGATCGAGTTCGGCGCGACGTAGGAGTAGCCATTGTGCAAAATGCAATCGGGCTGCTCGTACTTCTCGATGATTTGCGCCATTCTGGTGAAGTATCCCGGGAGCAGGAGATCGTCATCACCCATCATCATCATGTAGTCGCCCGACGCCGCAAAAAGAGCGTTGTTCCAGTTGTCGGTGACTGAAATGGGCTCCTCCAGCCGCAGTATCTTCACGCGCGGGTCCGACGCGTACCGGGCAATGATCTCGGGCGTTTTGTCCGTATTGGCATTGTCCGAAATGATCAATTCCAGATCGTCGTAGCCTTGTCCGAGTATGGAATTGATGCAGTTTTCGAGATAGGGCCCGCCATTGCGGGTAGGGAGCAGCACCGAAAATTTCATTTTTATGTCAACTTTCCAACTTGTTCGGAACCGGGGCCTACCCGGATCCATTGTCCTGTTTCATGGTCAAACCGCTTGACGGGCCTGGCGGGAACGCCTGCCACGACGGTATAGGCGGGCACCGAACGCGTCACAACGCTGTTGGCTCCAACGATGGAATGCTCACCCAGTGAAATGTCGCCGGCGACAAAAGCGCCGTATCCAACCCAGGCGCCCTGGCCGATGCTTATCCGGCCGGGCAATAGCGGTTGGTCAAGAATGCCCAAGGCCGGATCGCGGTAGTCATGGTGCGAATCGGCGATATACACATTGTCCCCGATTGTCACGTCGTGCCCGATCTCGATCCGGTTCACACAGGACAAGGTGCATCCAAAGCCGATGCTGACATTGTCGCCAATGCTGATATGGGGGCTGAATGACTGGGTTCCGTAGCCTTTGAGCGCCAGCAGGCGGGTGTTTCTGCTGATGCGGGAGCGATTCCCCAAACTGACGCAATCCAGGCCCACCGACTGGATGAACGGGCTGACAAACACCGCGCTCCCCATGCTCCGAAACACACGGCGGTAAGCCCAGCCATAGAGAATTGCCAGCAGCGATTCAAGGCGCACTCTTTCGAGCAGGAAGCGAAGAATGGATGTCATCGGCGTATCAATCGGCTCATCACATGGGTAAAGTCGGCGCGCAGGGCCTGCGACAGCAGCAGCCAGGCGATGGCCCCATACAGCACAACCCCGACAACCATCACCGCGACGGTTTGCCCCCCGGGCTGCACGGCCGAGGCAAGGATTTTCGCACTTCCAAACGCGAGGATCCCGGCCAGCAGGAAAGGCAGCAGATTGGCGCGAAGCCACACCCCAAAGCCTTGTCGCATCACTTTCACCTGGACCAGGGGCAGCAGCGTGAAGAGGTAATAGATGTTCAAACCGGCGTAAGCGGCGGCAGCTCCGCCGATCCCGTACTGGTGGACCAGCCAGTACATCGCCGGAAGGTATAACACCAAGGCCAGCAAATTGACCTTGAGCGGCAAATTGGGCTGGCCGCAGGCCACAGCCGCCATATACGCATTGGACACCACAGCGTTGAAGAAAAACCCGACGGCCAGCCAGGCCATCGTCAGCGAGGCCGCATCCGCCACAGGGGCGTTGATCCAAAGGCGCAGGATTTCATGGCCGAAGAAAACCAGCGCAAAACAGGGCAATGCCACGACCAGCCCCATCAGCTGGCTGGCCTTGCTGTAGCGCGACAGCAGGTCCTCGTGCCGGCCACTGCTGAACGAGTGGGAAAAAGCCGGAAATGAAGCGCTGTTGATGGCGCTTTGCACAAGCGAGATGGCAATGGATGCGTTATAGGCTATCGAGTAGTACCCCAGTGCTTCGAGGCTCAAGAACTTGGTGACTGCCAGGCGGTCGGACTGGCTCAGCACCAAGGCCGTCAGCGCGATGAGGTTCATGGCGACGGAGTATTTCCAGATATCCCTGAAGGCGGCCAGGGAGAACCTCGGCCAGATTCGCAAGGTTGGAAGCAAGCGGTACGTTGTGAATGCGTAAACCACCAGCTCCACAGCGGAACTGATCGCAAACCAGACCAGAAAAGCCAGCAGGTCGGGCACGAAAAAAAGCACGGCCACTCCGCCCACGAGACGCAGGGTCTGCACGCCCGCCTTGACCAGATTCAGCACGTCCATGCGCTGCAGGCCGCTGAGGACGCCGGTGTAGAACGCGACCGGCCAACGCAGGCCCAGATAGATGGCAATGATTTCTATGCCGAGGGTGACCGTCGCAGAATCCAGCTTTGTCCGGCTCAACCAGAACGCCGCGACTTTCTCGGAGTTGAGCCACAGCAGCAGGGCGATCAGTAGAGCAATCGCCCAGTAAACGGTAGAGGCCGTGTTCACGGCGTTGGCGCTCTCACTGCGTTGGGGGCTATGGTCGGACGACACGACCTTGGTCACCGTGGCGGAAATACCGAGATCCAGGGTGCCCAGCAATACCTGAAGAATTGTGATGAGCCCGACAAAGCCAAATGCCTCGACTCCGAGGAAATGCACCTGCACAGGCGTGACGGCGAGCGTCAGTATCCCCAGCCAGGCGCTGCCCAGGAAATTGAAGATGATGTTGGACTTGAGCTTAGCCACGGTAGTGTCACTGCCGCCGTCACACCCGCGGCAAGCCGGCCTGCTCTCTCCACCATTGGATCGTGTCGTCAAGCCCGCTATCAAGATTGAACTTCCTCGTCCAGCCGGTCGAAGCAAGACGCGAGATATCGGGTAAAAGCAACTCCGGCTCGGTGTTGACCGCCGGTACGCGGAATTTGATCAGTTCAGAGCCGTCCAGTTTTTCCGCTATTTTTTCGACGATGTCATGCAGCGTGGCGGACTCTCCGGACCCGATATTAACCGGGCCCTCGAGCTTGCTGTCAAGAAGCGAGACGAACGCGGACGCGACATCTTCAGCATGCGAATAGTCGCGAATCAAGCCGGCATTCCCGCAGGTGGCCACCTCACCCCTGAGCAGGGCGTTTATCACGTAAGGTACAAGCCGCTGAGGGTTTTCTCCCGGGCCATAAAGAGAAAACACCCGCCCCCAGGCGCCGGGCAGGCCGGTTTGCTTGCACCATGAATCCAGCATCAACTGAAGAGCGTGCTTGTAAGTTCCATAAAGGGTCGCGGGAACCAGCGGTGTGACGCCCTCTACACAGACACCACCAAGGCTCCAGTCGTATTCGGCGCAGGTGCCGGCCGTCACCAGGCGTTGCCCCCCGGCCTCCGTGAACTCCCTGACCAAGGCCAGGCTGCCTTGCACCCAATTCAAGTTCTCCGGCGCTGTCCAGTAGCGGCCGTGCTTGGTGTACCAGGCAAGATGGAGCAAGTGGGAAGGCTTGATCCCGTGAATGAGAGCTTTCGTCTGGGCGGCGTCAAGAAGGCTGATGTGATGCCACTGCACCGCAGCGGTGCTCGGGCGGGCCACCGAAGAGACGGCATGAACCTCGTAGCCTTTGGCATTCAGTTGCGCCAGGCAGTATTGCCCGATGAACCCGCTCCCGCCGGTGACAAGAACTTTCATCAAAATATCCGCAGAGCCGGGACCGCAACAACGAACTGACCGCCCCATTCACGAACGAACTCGTTGGACTTGACGACCTCATCGGCAATGTTCCAGGGCAGGATGACGACATAGTCGGGCCGGCGCTCGCGCAATTCCTTGGGGGCCAGAATCGGGATATGGCTGCCCGGCATGAACTTGCCCTGTTTGGACGCGGCGGCGTCACAGACAAATGACACCAAGTCTGGCTTGACGCCCGCATAGTTCATCAGTGTGTTGCCTTTGGCGGCCGCACCATACGCCGCAACCGTCTTTCCCGCCTTGTTGGCTTCAATCAGGAATGCCAGCAGGTTGTTCTTGACCTTGTCCGCTTCGCGCTGAAAACGCTTGTACACCGCGAGATCCTGCAGGCCGCTCGATATTTCCTCGGCAACTACGCGCGCCACCGCGGCGCCGTCTGCGCGCACGTCGTCAGCATGGCAACCGTAGACACGCAGGCTGCCGCCGTGAGTCGGTATCTGCTCGACATCGCATATCCTCAGCCCGGCTTTTGCGAACACTGCCTTGACCGACTGCAGGGACAAGTAGGAGTAATGTTCGTGGTAGACCGTATCAAACTGGTTCAGCCGCACCAGGCTCATCAGGTGCGGAAATTCAAGCGTGATGGTTCCGCCCGGCTTCAACGCCATTTTCATTCCGGCGGTGAAGTCGTTGATGTCGGGTACATGCGCGTAGACGTTGTTGCCGATGATCAGATCGGCTTGTTTACCTGATTTCACGAGCTTGCCTGCGAAATCCCGTCCGAAGAATTCGCGAGCAACCGGAATGCCGATGGCCTCGGCCGCCGCGGCGGTGCTGTCCGTCGGTTCGACACCCAGGCAAGGCACGCCATTGGCGACGAAGTTCTTGAGCAAGTAACCGTCGTTCGATGCCACCTCGACGACAAAACTGCCGGAGCCTAGGCCAAGCCGCGCGGTGATCATTTCGACATAGGAACGGGCATGCGCGAGCCACGTGCTCGACACCGAAGAAAAATAGGCGTAATCCTTGGTGAAAAGCTCGTCGGAGCGTGAATAGTCTTCGGTTTGCACCAGCCAGCACTTGCCGCAGACAAACAGCTTCAGCGGAAAGTACTGTTCGGGGGCCTGAAGGTCCGCCGAGTTCAGATAGGCGTTGGAAGGCGGCGCGAAACCGAGGTCCAGAAACACATGTTCGAGCGGAGTGCTGCAATGGCGGCAGTTCATACGGCAATACCCTGAAAATCTTTTGAGAGGAGTGGATGTTTTTTATCGCGATCTGACACGTCGGTAACCCGCAAGGGCCACGGCACACTCAGTGCGGGGTCGTCAAAACGCACGCCCCCCTCGGCCGAGGGTGTGTAGCTTGCGGTATGCAGGTACAGCAATTCCGAGTCCGCTTCGAGCACCTGAAAGCCATGCGCACAACCTTCTGGAATGACGAGCATCAAGGCGTTGGCAGCCGACAGTTCCTGCGCATGCCATTTCAAGAAGGTGGGCGAGCCCTTCCGAAGGTCCAGAGCGACGTCCCAGACCCGGCCCCTCAGGCAACGCACCATCTTCATTTCCGCATGGGGCGCCTCTTGGAAATGCAATCCCCGTATGGCGCCAACCGCAGCCGTGCGCGAATGGTTGATCTGTTCAATCCGGCGTCCACCGATGGCCTGCGCCAGGTCGCTTTCACAAAACAGGCGGGCGAAAGCACCCCGGCTGTCCTGCAAAGCCTTCGTTTCGGCGACAAAAACGCCGGCAATGGCGGTTGGGTGCAGGTTCACGCAGCCCTCGCCCAACTGATATTTTTGGATCTTGCCGCGGCGACATAGGCGTCCAGTTGCTGCCGGCTGAGGACTTCGCCCTTTTCCTGATGGGCGCGGTACCACTGGGCGGTTTGCTTGAGGCCCTCATCCAGCCCCCAGACCGGTGTCCATTGCAGCAAAGTGCGCGCTTTGGTGCTGTCCAGTTGAAGCAGCCCGGCCTCATGGGGTTGGATGGCGCCCGTAAGATGCCAGCGCAGGTCGCCCCAGCTTTGTGTCAGCCGGGAAAGAACAGCCGAGACTGTCTGGTTGCCCGATTCATCAGGGCCAAAATTCCAGGCTTCGGCGAAACCCGCCTGGCGCTCGAGCAAACGCTGGCCCAGCAGCAGGTAACCCGACAGAGACTCCAGGACGTGCTGCCAGGGGCGAGTGGCATTCGGGGAGCGGATCTCGACCGATTCGCCCCTTGCACTGGCGCGCACCAGGTCCGGAATCAGGCGGTCTTCCGACCAATCACCGCCGCCGATCACGTTGCCCGCACGGGCGGTCGCGAGCAACGGAGCGTCCTGAGAACTGAAATAGGACTTCCGATAGCTGGCCGCTACCAGTTCAGCGCCCGCCTTGGATGCGGAATACGGATCATGGCCACCAAGCGGGTCGTTCTCCCGGTAGCCCCAGAGCCACTCCTGGTTTTCATAGCATTTGTCGGTCGTCACCGCCACGATTGCCTTCACGCTTGCCGCATGGCGGCAGGCCTCCAGCACATGCGCCGTGCCCTGGACATTCGTGGCCCATGTGCCGAGGGGATCGACATAAGAACGGCGCACCAGCGGCTGTGCAGCCAGATGAAATACCAATTCGGGCTGAACCCTGGCTACCAGTTTCCGGACGGCGTCATAGTCGCGGATATCGAACCGGTGCTCTTCAATACCCAGCTTCAGCAAATCCCAGTGGCTGGGTTGCGTGTTCGGCGGCAGGGCCAAGCCAACCACTTCGGCGCCCAATTGCTGGAGCCAAAGCGCCAACCAGCTGCCCTTGAAGCCGGTGTGGCCGGTCAGGAGCACCTTGCGCCCCTCGAAAACGCCGCCGAAGGTTTTCACGCCCAAGCACCCCCGTAGCCATGGCGCGGCAAACCAGCCATAGACCGCTTCAGATTTTCGAGAAGCCCGTGCACTTGATTGCCTTGCCTTTAAAGTTATTTCCGCGCCACCGATTCCCAGAGCTGGCGATAGGCCTGGGTCATCTTTTCAAGGCTGAAGTTGTCTTCAATCCGCTGCCGGGCAGCTATACGGCGTTTTCCGTCATTGTCGCCCCGAAAATCTTCCCTGGCCTCCTCAATCGCCGACGCGAGTGAAACCGGATTTTTCGGCGGAACAACCCAGCCGGTATCGCCCACGATCATCGCGGCATCTCCCACGTCGGTCACGATACACGGAATGCCGCAGGCCATCGCCTCGGCCACCACATTGGGAAAGGCCTCGCTCGCGCTCGGCAGGACATGGAAATCCAGGGAATTCATCACTGCCGGAATGTCGCTGCGGGGCCCGGCCAGCACGATGGAACCGTCCAGATTGTACTTAGAGAGCAATCCGGACAAAACCTCATTCCCGGGGCTCAAGCCGCCTCCCACCAGGACGCAGCGGACCGCCTGCCCTCTTGCGGCCACATCGGCCAATGCCTGCAGCAGGTTGGGGTGATCCTTGTAGGGGTCCCAGCGGGCGACACAACCGAACAATACCTCTTGCGGAGAGACCCCCCATTCCGACCGGAGTTGCTGGCGCTTTGCCACATCCGGCGCATAGACGCCCAGGTCGAACCCATTCGGGATCACATGGAACCTGCCAGGCTCGTAACCCCTTCTTTTATGCTCCTTGGCCGCCTCCACCGAGCAGGTGGCGATCGCCACCGGAAGGACACCCGAGAGGCGGGCGCAGAACCAGGCGATCATCAGGGTAAAGCGGCTGTTCAAGGCGGGGCTCAGGTTGGCCGTCCGTATGCCCCAGACAATGCGCCGGCAACCCGCGAGCCTGGCTGCGAGGCCCCCAATCAGGTCGGCATGGTAGAGCCAGGTCTGCACCACATCGGGCGACAAGCGGGCAATAAGGCGAACCAGGCGCACGAACTCAAAAAAGCTCGCCAGCTGAAAAAATCGCTTGAACCCGAAGGAGTAAGGTTCCACGCCATTCGCCCGGAGCGTGTTCCCATAGAAGCCATCGCCCTTGAGCGAAATAACCAAATGCTCCACCCCTTCTCTCCTGTCGGCGACCAGACG
>Ga0307408_100001865_pt1 | contig 15375 bp, 15 predicted proteins | sample 322Cmetagenome_FD_202116 | JGI IMG/M metagenome (GOLD analysis project Ga0307408, IMG submission 202116) | Maize rhizosphere microbial communities from greenhouse at UC Davis, California, United States - 322HYB-C-3 | ecosystem: Host-associated > Plants > Roots > Rhizosphere > Soil | place...
CCCACCCCTTCCCATCCCGAACAGGACCGTGAAACGACTTTGCGCCGATGATAGTGCTGCAACCAGTGTGAAAGTAGGTTATCGTCAGGCTAGTTATATAGAAAGAGCCCGTCGGAGAAATCCGGCGGGCTTTTTTGCATTGGCGGGTTTTTTTTATTGCGGGCGTTTTGCTTTGGCAGGGCGTAATAAATTCTCCAGTATCTCCAGCATGGCGGGTGGCGCCACCTGCTTCCACTCATACATGCGGCGTAGCACGCCCAGCACGGCGCGCATGCCCGCCGGCGCTAACACCAGCGTACCCAGGCTGCAGGCATGGACGGCAAAGGAGCCGGCCGGCTCGTCGCGCGGCTGCCTGGCGGCCCCGTGCCGCAGCACGATGGCGCGAATCGCCGCCAGGCAGGGCGCGGTCACCAGCCAGCGCGTTTCGGTCGATGCGGCAGGCAAGCCGATGGCAATGACAAACGGCGGTCCGCTCGCATCTTCCGGTCCGGCGTGTTCGAAGCGCAGCGCCTCCGCTGCATTCATGTCCGGCCCGGACGGCGCAGCGTCAGCAATATCAAGCCCAGCACAATCAGCAGCGTGGTCGCAGGTTCCGGCACATTGGAGATGAAGCCGCCGGCTGATGGATTGGCCAGGCCTGTCAACACCAGTGAATACAGTGGGTCGGGGTCGAACGGGAAGGGATTGAGCATGTCCGCGCCGGATTCCACCGCGCCGCTCGCCAGCGCAGTCAGCCCCGTGGTCAGCTTACCCATCAAGTCCACTGAAGCCGTCTGCCCCTCCAGCACATTGAAAGTGAAGCTGAAGCCGCCTACCGTCACCGTATCGGCGCTGGCGACCGGGTCGGAGGTATTGAGGGTATTGATGATGTTCATGCGCGCCTTTAAGTCGAAGTTTTTTTCCGGCACGTTGGTAAAGTTAAGCGACATCGTCAAATCCACCGCATCGGCGCCCGTGCCCGATGCGATCGTCCCGTTATGGAAGGTCAGGCGCCCCAGCTTGAATACCGTATCGGGTTTGGTGTCGAACGCGCTGCCGGCAAAGGTCAGCGAACTGGGATCGCCAACACCCCACGCAAAGCTGTTGGTGCCGACGCCGCTGACCACGGCGGTCGCGGGCGCCGGATTGTCGAATTTTCCCTTATTGTCGCCCACCGTGGCTTTCTTCATGGTCCAGCCCCAGGTGACGCCATCTTGGACAGTGAGCGCCTTGTCGGCGCCGCGGATGACCGGGAACAGTTGTGCGTCCCAATCCACGCTGGCCATCGTATCGAGCCGCGAGATATTTCTTTTGGGGAAGTCGTAGAAATTCAATTTGCTGGCCGGCAGCGCCGCATCGCGGTTTTGTGCGGTGAACGTGTAAAACGGTTCGCCGGGTTTGCCCTGGTTGTCGAGGTGCGGCGAGGTGGCGCCGCCCAACGGGGCGTTGGTGGTGACGACCTGCACCCATTCCAGGCTCTTGCCCGCGGCCAGCGCTCCGCCGTTGTCATACAGCGCTTTGAATTCCGCTCCGCCCTGGCCGCTCTTGAACCCGGCGTCATAGCCAGTAACGGACATCGTGCCGCCCGTGCCCGCGCTGGCGCTCCAGCCGGTGGTCAGCATGTCGGTGCTCAGGCCGCTCGCGGCCACCGTGCCCTGGGTATGCAGCCGCACCACGGCCAGCCCGTCGGACGATACGGCGAAGGCGGCGGCCAGTGCGCCTTGCGTTGTGCAGCACGCCAGCAGCGCGCAGCAAGCAGTCAATCGAAGTTTCATGATGGTCTCCCCGCGATAGCGCCGCCCGGCGGGGCGGCATCGCGGAAAGATGTGCAAGCGCCATGCCGCGCCCGCCGTTACAGGCGCGGTGTGGCAGAGCTTGGATTGATGGCCGGTCCGCTGTCACTGTTTCCGACAGCGCCAGGCTCAGCGCTGCAACCGCAGCAACGCGTCATACAACGGCTGCGTTGCATCGGCAATCCGGTCCAGGCTGGCTTCGCGCAGCGCCGCCGTGTCGACCCGGTGTGCACTGCGCAAGCCGGCCCAGGCCAGCAAGGCCGCGCACGCTTGCGGCGCATCGAACAAGCCGTGCAGGTAGGTGCCCAGCACTTGCCCGTCGGCCGACAGCGCCCCTTCCGCGCGGCCATCGATATGGAACGCGGGCTGCGCCAGCGCCGCGCCATCGGACACGCCCATATGGATTTCATAGCCGGTCACGAGTGCCTCCGGCGCGAAGGCGCAGTACCCCTGCACCTGCACCAGGCGCTTTTCCCGTGTCAGTGCGGTTGTCATGTCCAGCACGCCAAGTCCTGGCGATCCCCCCGGCGCGCCTTCCACACCGAATGCATCCGTGACGTCGCGGCCCAGCATCTGGAACCCGCCGCAAATGCCGATCACTTTGCCGCCATAGCGCAGGTGGCGCGCGATGTGCGCTGGCCAGCCATAGGTTTCCAGCCATGCCAGGTCGCCCCGCGTATTTTTACTGCCGGGAATGATGATCAAATCCGCCGCGGGAATCGCTTCACCCTGGCGGATGAATTGCAAGTCCACGTCCGGATGCGCGCGCAGCGCATCGAAATCCGTATGGTTGCTCATGCGGGGCAGGCTGGGCACCACGACGCGGAAGGCGCCGCGCGACGCCTGCACCGGCTGCACGGCGTCTTCCGCATCGAGGTACAAGCCGTGCAGGTAAGGCAGCACGGCCAGTACGGGTTTGCCGGTCTGCTGTTCCAGCCAGTCGAGGCCCGGCTCCAGCAATTTGATATCGCCCCGGAAGCGGTTGATGACGAAGCCGATGATGCGATTGCGTTCGCTCTCCGACAGGCACGACAGCGTGCCGACGATATGCGCGAACACGCCGCCACGGTCGATGTCCGCCACCAGCAGCACCGGGCAATCGACGGCTTCCGCGAAGCCCATATTGGCAATGTCGCGGTCGCGCAAATTGATTTCAGCGGGGCTGCCGGCGCCTTCTACCACCACCGTGTCGTATTGCGCCAGCAGGCGCTGGTGCGATTCCAGCACGGCGCCCATCGCGACGGTTTTATATTGGTGATAGTCGCGCGCATTCATTTCCGCGCGCACTTTGCCGTGGATGATAACTTGCGCTCCGATGTCGCTCGATGGCTTGAGCAGCACCGGATTCATGTCCGTGTGCGGCGCCACACCGGCTGCCACCGCCTGCAATGCCTGGGCGCGGCCGATTTCCCCGCCATCGCTGGTGACCGCGCTGTTGAGCGCCATGTTCTGCGGCTTGAAGGGAACCACGCGCACACCGGCGCGCTTGAACAGGCGGCACAGCGCCGCCACCACCGTGCTTTTACCGGCGTCGGAGGTGGTGCCTTGCACCATCAAGGTTCGGTACGCTGCCATCAGTTTTTCCTGTGCTGGCGTGCTTCTTCCAGCCTTTCGCAAATCATCCCGGCGCCCTGGATCATGCGCGGGCCGGAACGGTTCACCAGGCTGCTTTCGATGGTGAACAGGTTATTGTGTTTGACGGCCTTCATGTTCTTGTACGGCTTCCATAAGTCGACACCGCCGTAGTTCTTTTCCGCGGTGGCGAATACCGCTTCCGGATCTTCACGCAAGACCCCTTCCACATCGACCACCGGGGCCGTGGTCTTGAGCGCGGCAAACACGTTTTCGCCGCCGCAGACGCGCATCACATCGTTGATGATATGGCCGCCGGCCAAGGTATACAGCGGCTTGTCCCACACCTGGTAAAACACGCGCACCGGCGGGCGTTGCGCATATTGCGTGGTCAGCGCGGCCAGCTTGCCGCGCAATTCCGCCGCGACCTTGTCCGCCACGGCTTCGGTCCCCAGTAGCTTGCCCATGCGCTGCACATTGTTCGGGATGTCCGCCAGCTTTTTCGGCTCGCTGTGGAACAGCGGGACGCCCAGCTGGCGCAGCGTATCGATCTGCCGTTCGGAAGCGCCGTGCATCCAGATCACGATCAAGTCCGGCTTCAGCGACGCGACCCGTTCCAGATCCACGTTGCGGTTATCGCCGATATTCTGGATTTTCCTGGCGGCTTCCGGATAGTCGCTGTAGCTGACCACACCGACGATCTTGTCGCCGCCACCAGCGGCAAACAGCATTTCCGTCACGTGCGGCGCCATCGCGATGACGCGCTGCGCAGGCTTTTGCAGGGTGACGGGTTTGCCATCGTCATCGTGCACGGTGATGGCGGCGTGTGTGGCCTGTGTGGCCAGCGCCGCCAGCAGGGCTGCGGCCAATGCCGTACGGTGGATCTTCATGGTTGACTCCATAGTTGTAATGCCTGTTCGAGGCGGCGCCAGCCTGCTTCATCGGGCGGCAAGCCAATCCGGATGCCGCGTGCGGCGCGCGGGAACAGCCGCACCCAGATGCCGCGCCGCGCCATATGTTCGTGAAACGCTTCCGCCCGCGGTTCCGGCCACCACTGGAACAGGGCCGTGCCGGATGATTCGATGCCATACCGCGCCAGCAGCGACCGCAAACGCAGTCCTTGCCGCGCCAGTTGTTCGCGCATGGCTTGCTGCCATGCGGTGTCGCCCAGCGCCGCCAGCGCCACTTGCTGCGCCGGGCCGCTGACCGCCCATGGGCCCAGCATTGCTTCGAGCGGCAGCAGCAGGGCGGACGGCGCCGCCACGAACCCTAGCCGCAATCCCGCCAGCCCGAAGAATTTGCCGACCGAGCGCAGTACGATCAGCGCGCCGCCGCCGGCCCATGCGCGTTCCGTGTGCATCGCCACACTGCCGCTGACGGTGTCGCCAAATGCTTCATCGACCACCAGCCAGCCGCCGCGCGCCGCCAGTTTTTCGGCCCACTGCAACAACTGTTCCGCCGGCACTTGCGCGCCGGTCGGGTTGTTCGGATTGCAGACCACCACCACATCGCTGTCGTCGACGGCCGCATCGAGGCCGCTGTAGGGCACTTCGCGCATGGTGTGGCCATGCTGTTGCCAGTGGTGTGCGTGTTCCGCATACGACGGCGACGACACCGTCACCCGCGACGGTGGCCGCAGGCGGGGCAGGGCCTGGATTGCCGCCTGCGTGCCGGCAACGGCCAGCATGCGCGGCGCGCCATAAAACGCTTGCGCCGCCTGCGCCAGTGCGGGATCGGTTTCCGGCAGCCGGTGCCAGGCATTGCCGGCAATCGGCGGCGCCGGATACCAGTGCGGGTTGATGCCGGTGGACAGGTCCAGCCAGTCGTGCTGCCCATAGCGGCGCATGGCGTCGCGTAAATTACCGCCGTGTTCAGGCATGGTGCGCTCCCAATGCAGTGACGATCGCCGTGACGACGGCAACCGCCAGCCACAGCACCGTCGTGTTCCGTACCAACTGCCAGGCGCGCACGATATCGGCGGTGCGTGCCGGTTGTCCGATACCCAGCGGCGGGCGCTGTTCGATTTCGCCGTCATACACGGCGGCGCCCCCCAGTGACAATCCAAGCGCTCCGGCGCCGCTCGACATCACGGGACCCGCGTTCGGGCTGCTCCATGCCGGCGCTTGCGCGCGCCAGCACTGCCATGCGCGGCGCTTGCCACCCAGCGTCGGCGCCAGCAACACGTAGGACAGCGCGGTCAGGCGCGCCGGAACCAGGTTCAGCACATCATCGATACGGGCCGCGGCCCAGCCATAGCTTAGGTACCGCGTATTGCGGTAGCCCCACATGGCGTCGAGCGTATTGGCAAGGCGGAACAGGATGGCGCCCGGGCCGCCCGCCACCGCAAACCAGAACAGGGTGCCGAATACCGCGTCATTGCCGTTTTCCAGCAGGGATTCCGTACTGGCCTTGGCCAAATCCGCCTCGCTCGCGTCGCGCGTGTCGCGGCTGACGATGCGCGACGTCAGCCAGCGCGCCTGTGGCAAATCGCCGCGCGCCAGCGCTTCGGCGATCGGCACGTTATGGTCGCGCAGGCTGCGCAAACCGATGCAGAAGTACAGCAGCGCCGCATGCACGGCGTAACCGCCGTAAGTTGCCGCCAGCCAGGCCAGCATGGTCAGCGGCGCCACGGCCAGCAGCCAGCCCAGCACGCCGCGCGCATAACCGCCCCGGCGGTTCAATGTTTTTTCAATGCGCGACGCCAGCCACCCGAAGCCGACCAGCGGATGCCAGCGCCGTACTTCGCCCAGCAGCGCGTCGAGCAGCACACCGGCCGCCATCAGCAGCGCGATCTCCGGCGCACCCAGGCCGCTCAGCATGGCGTCCCTTTCAACACCAGCGGCAACCCGGCCGCCACCAGGACGGCGCGGTCGCACACGGCGGCCACCGCCTGGTTCAGGCGGCCCGCTTCATCCGTGAAGGCGCGCGACACGGCGCCATACGGGACGATGCCCATGCCCACTTCATTTGAAACCAGCACGATATCGCCGGCCGCGTTGTCCAGGGCCGCCAGCAGCGCCGCGCGCTGTTCATGGAAGCGGGGCGGCAGCACGATGGCGCCGACATCGGGATAGTCGGTGGCGCCATCGAACATCAGGTTGGTGAGCCATAAGGTCAGGCAGTCGACCAGGACCAGACGCTGCGGTGACGACCACCGCGCCAGCGCGGTGGCCAGTGCCAGCGGTTCTTCCACCGTGGTCCAGCTTGACGGGCGCTGGTCGCGGTGATGGGCGATCCGCACCGCCATTTCACCATCGCCCGCCTGCGCGGTGGCGATATACACCACTTCCTTGCCCGAATCGCTGGCCAGCTTTTCCGCAAACGCGCTCTTGCCTGAGCGCGCGCCGCCGAAGACCAGCGTGCGCATCAGGATGCGCTCCGCGACAGCAGCGCCGCCACGGCGGCGGGATTCGACGGGAAGTAGGCGTGGAAGTACGACGCGGTCAGCGAGCCGGCGCGGTACACGGCTTCCCCTTGCGCGCCGGACGGGTGCTTGACCGTATGGACCAGCGGCGTGGCGACGGTTTGCATGGCCGAATAGTGGAAGGTATGGCCGCGCAATTCACCTTGCGGCGTCGGCATGGCTTGCGAGCCCAGTCCCGCCAGCCGCTTTTGCATCGCCACATGGCCCGGCAACAGGCCGGCCATCGGCCATACCGTGTCGTCCTTGTCGGACAGCGTTTCCGCCAGCGCCATCATGCCGCCGCATTCCGCCCAGATCGGCACGCCGTCGGCGTGCGCGGCGCGCATCGATGCCTGCCAGTGCGCCGCTTCCGACAACGCCTGCGCGTGCAGTTCCGGATAGCCGCCCGGCAGGTAAATCGCATCCGCATCGCACGGCGCCGGCTGGTCCGCCAGCGGCGAAAAGAATTCGACCTGCGCACCGAGGGCGCGCAGCGTGTCGATATTGGCCGGGTACAGGAACATGAACGCCGCATCGCGCGCAATGGCGATCTTGCGGCCCGCCAGCAGCGGAGGCACGGGGGCGACGGTCGGCGCTTGCAGCGCATCGTCCAGTTGCAGGCGCGCCGGGCGCAGGCTGCTCCAAGCCGCTTCATCGAAATTCAATTGCTCCGCCAACTGGTCCAGCAGCGCATCGAGGTCCGGTATTTCATCGGGCAGCACCAGGCCCAGATGCCGCTCCGGCAGGGAAATTGCCTGCTTGGGTAATGTCGCAAACAGGGGAATGCCGCGCAAGGCCGATGCGACCATGGCCGCGTGGCCCGGGCTGCCGACGCGGTTGGCAATCACGCCGGCCATCTCGACCGGGCCATAATCGCGCAAGCCGTGCACCAGCGCACCGGCGGTTTGCGCCATGGCGCCCGCATCGATCACGGCCATCACCGGCACGCCGAATTCGCGCGCCAGGTCGGCCGACGATGGATTGCCGTCATACAGGCCCATCACGCCTTCGATCAGGATCACGTCCGCTTCCATCGCCGCTTGCGCCAGCTGCGCGCGGCACGCTTCGCGGCCCACGATCCATAAATCCAGCGAACGCACGGGCGCGCGGCTGGCGCGTTCCAGGATCGCCGGATCGATAAAATCCGGGCCGCACTTGAACACGCGCACCTTGCGGCCCATATTGACCAGCTTGCGCGCCAGTGCGGCCGTCACCGTGGTTTTGCCCTGGCCCGAGGCCACGGCCGACACCATCAACACCGGCGCGTTGTAATGCGATGCCATCACCATTCGGTGCCCGCCTGCGCCTTGATGCCGGATTTGAACGCGTGCTTGACCACTTCCATTTCCGTGACGGTATCGGCGATGTCGATCAGTTCCGGCGGCGCGCCGCGGCCGGTAATCACCACGTGCTGCAGGGCGGGGCGGACCAGCAGGTCGGTCAGCACGGTTTCGATATCGAGGTAGCGGTATTTCAGTGCGATATTCAATTCATCGAGCACCACCAGTCCGATCTCCGGATCGGTCAGGAAGCGCTTGGCCTGCTGCCATGCCAGCTGCGCTTTCGCGATGTCGCGTTCGCGGTCTTGCGTGACCCAGGTATAGCCTTCGCCCATCGAATGGAAGCTGATTTCATCAGGGAAGCGGCGCAGGAACATTTCCTCGCCGGTTTCCATCGCGCCCTTGATGAATTGCACCACGCCGACTTTCATGCCGTGTCCCATGGCGCGGATCGCCATGCCGAAGCCGGATGAACTCTTGCCTTTGCCATTGCCGGTATTGACGATGATAATGCCGATCTGCTTGTCGGCCGCCGCGATTTTCGCGTCGATGATTTCCTTCTTGCGCTCCATGCGGATGCGGTGGCGCTCATTGAGCGCTGCGCGCTCCGGGTCGTGTTCGGTCGTCATGTATTGGTTTCTTTCGGAATGAAGATATGGCGCGCGCCATGCCGGATCATTTCAATCTCGTGATCCAGGCAGCGGCCAAGAATATCGGTTTGCATCACGTCCGCCACCGGCCCGGCCCGCCACGTGCCGTCGCCCATCAGCAGCAGCGCGTGGGTGGAGACGCTGTGCGCCAGGGTCAGGTCATGGCCCACCATCACCACGGTCTTGCCCTGTTCGCGGCACAGTTTCGCCAGCAGGCGCATGACGCTGACCTGGTGCGCCAGGTCCAGGGCATTGGCCGGCTCGTCGAGCAACAGCAGCGGCGTATCCTGCGCCAGCATGGCGGCGATCGCGACCCGCTGGCGCTCGCCGCCGGACAGGGTGCGCACATTGCGCGCCGCCAGGTTATCCACTTCCATGGCGGCCAGCGCGTTCATGGCCAGTTGGTGGTCGTCGCTGCCTTCCCAGTAGCGGTTGTCGTGGTACGGATGGCGTGCCGACAGCACGGTTTCCAGTACGCTGTAGGCAAAAGCGTCGCTGCGGCTCTGGGCCAGGAAGGCGCGTTCGCGCGCCAGCGCGGCCAGTGGCCAGTCGCCCAGCGGTTTGCCCTGGATGGCGACATGGCCGTCATCGGGCGGGATCAATCCAGCCAGGGTGCGCAGCAGCGTACTTTTGCCGGCGCCATTGCGGCCGATCACGCTCCAGCATTCGCCGTCGCGTACCTGCCAGTTGAGGCTTTGCACCAGCGTGCGGGCGCCGCTGCCGGAGCCGATCCGCAGGGTCAGGTCTTGGGTGGAAATCATTTGCGCAACCTGTGCAATTGATACAGGAACACGGGCGTGCCGATCAGCGCGGTGACCACGCCGACCGGCAATTGCTGTGGTGCGATCGCGGTGCGCGCCAGCGTGTCGGCCAGCACAAGGTAGCCACCACCCAGCAAGGTGGCGGCGGGAATCAGCACGCGGTGGTCGGCGCCGAAGGCGAAACGGCACGCGTGCGGCACGATCAGGCCGACGAAGCCCACGCTGCCGCCGTTGGTTACGGCGCTGGCCGTCAACAGCGCCGAGGCAAAGAACAGGCCTTTGCGCAGCAGGCCGACATTGATGCCCAGCGTGACGGCGCTTTCCGCATGCAGCGCCATCACATTGATGGCACGGGCGCTGCGCAGCGCAAAAATAACGCAGACCGCCAACACGATCCACGGCATCAGGCGGAACGGGGCGCCGGATAAATCGCCGATCAGCCAGAACACCATGTTGCGCAGCCGGCTTTCCGGCGCAATCGACAGCATCAGCGTGATCAGCGCGGTGCACGCGGCGGACAGGATCACACCCGTCAGCAACAGCAGCGCGGTACCGCCCTCGGCCGCCGCACCGCTGCGCATATCGCGCCGCGCGAGGAAATACAGCAGCATGGCGATGGTGACGGCGCCGGCGAATGCGGCGGCGTCGACCATCCAGGTGGCGCACATCAACATCATGGCAAACAGGGCGCCCACGGCGGAACCGGCCGAAATGCCCAGCACGTACGGGTCGGCCAGTGGATTGCGCAACAGCGCCTGCATCATGACGCCCGACAGCGACAAGGCCGCTCCGGTGACAAAGGCCGTCAGCGCCCGGGTGCCGCGCAATTCCAGCAAGGTTGCGGCCAGGCTTGGCGTGGCGCCGTCGATCGGGGCAAACAGTTCGTGCAATGCGCCCGCGATGTCGGGCAGGGGAATATGGATGGAGCCGGTCATGCCGGCAAACAGCAGGGTGGCGACAACGAACAGCGCCAGTGCGCCGGTGACGGCCACTGCCCGTGAGCGCAGGCTGGTAGAGGTTGGATGCATGTGCCGCCTTTATTGATTGCACCTGCCGGACGGTGGCGCACCGTCCGGCAGCTTACACGTGTTATTTGATGCCGTAGCGGATGCCGGCAAAGTACGTGGTGCCCGGCACGCCGTAGTAGCGCGCCACCTGGTAGTTCTTGTCGGTGGCGTTGGCAACGCGCGCCAGCACCGACCAGTCACGCGTCAGCTGGTAGGTTGCGAACAGGTTCAGCACGCCATAGCCGCCCAGGCGGTTGCGGTTGCCCGCGTCGTCAAAGCGCTTGCCCGACACTTGCCATTCCACGCCGGCCACCAGCGGGCCCGCCGTGTAATCGATCGCGGCCTTGCCATGTTCCTTGGCGCGGCGTGCCAGCGATTTACCGGTGGTCTCGTCTTTCGGGTCCTGGAAGTCCGCGCTGGCGGTCAGGTTGAACGCGCCCAGGCGATGGCCGGCCGCCAGGGTGATGCCTTCCAGCGTGACCTTGTTGACGTTGTAGGCGCAGCCGAACGGGTATTTCTTCGGATCTTCCTTCGGGCAGGGCGAGGTGCTGACCAGCATGTCGGTCAGCTTGTTGCGGTACACGGTGGCGCTCAGCTCCGTTGCGCCATTGTGGTATTGCAGGCCGGCTTCGAAGTTGCGGCCTTTTTCAGGCTTGTTGGCGGGATTGCCGTAGCTCGGGTAGTACAGTTCATTGAACGACGGCGCGCGGAAGCTGGTGCCGAAGGTGGCGCTGGCGCGCAGCGCGTTGCTGATGCGGTAGCCATAGCCGATCGCGCCGGTCGACTTGGAGCCATACTGCGAGCTGTCGTCGTTGCGGACGCTGGCGCTGGCCAGGTGCGCGCCGAGTTTCATGTTGTACGCGGCGGCGACGGAGTTGGTGGTGCGCTCCTTGCCCAGCGCCGGGGTCGTGCCGGACACCACGTCTTCCTTGCGGTGGCTGTACAGCAGTTGCAGCGTATCGTCGCCGATGCGGATATCGTTTTGCCAAGTCAGGTCATGCTGCTTGCTGACGATCGAGCTATAGGTAAACACCGTACCGCCGTCGGAAACGGAGTTGTCTTCCGACTGCGTGTATTGCACGGTGCTGTGCCACAGCGGCAGGAACTGGTTCTTGCTGTAGACGCCGACGTTCTTTTGTTTCTGGATGCTGCGCGCGTCGTAGACGATGACCGGGGTGCCGCTGTCGATCTGGCCGTTGGTGCGGCTGTTCAGGAAGACCAGGCCGATATCGTGGCCTTTAGCCAGCTGGAAGCCGAACTGGCCGGTGGCGCTTTCACGCACGTAGCCGTCCTTATCGCCGTTGAACGAGAAGTTGCCCGGCTTGGTGGCGGAGAAGCCGTCGGATTCTTCCTTGCCGGCGCTGATCGCGTAGCTGAAGCTGTGCTCACCGCCGGTGGCGCCGTACACGCTGGCGTCCACTTCGCGGGTTTTCTGGCTGCCGAAGCCGGCGGCGGCCGTCACGGTGGGCGCGCCTTTGCCTTTCTTGGTGAAGATCTGCACCACGCCACCGATCGCGTCGGCGCCGTACAGGGTGCTCATCGGGCCGTAGACGATTTCAATGTGGTCGATCGCCTGCAGCGGCAGGGCGGACCAGTTGGCCGCGCCGGAGGTGGACGAGCCGATACGCACGCCGTCGACCAGCACCACGTTCTGGTTGCTGTTGGCGCCGCGGATAAAGACAGCCGAGTTGGTGCCTGGGCCGCCATTGCGGGAAATTTCAATGCCGCGCTGGCGCTGCAGCACGTCGATGATGGAGCCGGCGCCGGAACGGGCGATGTCTTCGGCGGTGATGACGGTTACGTCGGAGAGCACGTCACGCTGCAGTTGCGGGGCGCGGGTGGCGGTGATGATGACGGAATCGATCGCCGTGGTTTGGGCCTGTGCCGGTGCGGTCAATGCAGCGATGGCCAGCGCGAGCGACGTGAAGGCCACGTGACGTGGGGCAGTAAAGGTCATGGCAATTTTTCTGAAAATAAGTTGCAACCAGCCGACTTCCCCGTCGGCGGGATTGAACGGAAGCGCAAGGACAATCAGTCACTGCGTGCATCCACCTGTTTTGGCCGGTATCCGGGCTGGCAAGTTCAATCGCCTTACCTTCCCATGCTCGGCACAGTGGTTGTCAGAGGCGATTTGCCGCGCGAGGCGACGCTTGCTTACCGTTGCGGGGGCAGCACACGTTGGCGTTTTCCTTTATGGGAAGGCGCTTCGTGTTTCCCGTTTAACTGCACGCATGGACATGCGCGCGGGCACCAAAACCCGACATTATACGGATTTCAGCGCAACGCTTCCAGGATGACAGTTCCGCCATAGCCAATGCGGTGTGCCGCGCGGGCGGCCCGCAGCGCGGTTTGCGCCGCGTCCATGCCGGATTCATACGCCATCAGCAAGCGCATGGTGCCGGCGTGGCAGACGATCACGGCGTCCTGGTGCTGCTGTTGCAGCAGGTCGGCTCGGAAGGCCAGGACGCGCTGCGCCGCCTCGGCCGCGCTTTCTCCGCCGCCGGGACGGTAGTGCGCCATGTCAGCGGCCCAGGCATCGATGTCCGCGCGGGCAATGTCGTCCCAGCGGCGCATTTCCCAGTCGCCGAAATGCAGTTCGCGCAGGCGCGGATCAAAGGTGGGGCGGCCCAGCAGGTTGGCCAGCGCCGTGCAGCGCCGCAGGGGGCTGGAATAGACCGGGCTGTCGGGTGGGATGATGGCGCCAGCCTGCAAGGTCGCCAGCACCCGCTCAGGTTCGCCCGGCAGCGCGGGCAAGTCCGTGCCGCCATAACAGAGGCCGGGCTCCGCCTGCGGCTGTGGATGGCGAATCAGGATCAGGCGCATGCAGCGTTGCCTGTCGGGCTGGTGGCCGCCGCGCCATGACTGGGGGCGCGCCAGGCGGGCCGGCGTAATGGCTGTAACCGGCGGCTGGCGCGCGTGATGTGCCGCATGGGCGTCATGCCGGCCATGCGCCTTGCCCCAGGCTGCCCAGCACACACAGGTAGATCGCGGCTTCCGTCACCTGTTGCACGGCGCCCAGGCAGTCGCCGGTATAGCCACCTATGCGGCGCCGGAATTTCGCGGCCAGCCACAAGGTGCTGGCGCTGGTGGCAAGCAGGGCGGCCATGATGGCGGGCCAGTGCAGCCAGCCACCCTGCGGCAGGATGCCGGCCGCCAGCACGACGGTGAGGGCGGCGATCGCGAATTCACCGTTGTTCATTTTTTGCGCCAGTGGTTTGGATTTGCCTTCGTCGCGCGCGTAGTCCATGCGCCAGATCAGCGCCGTGGCGGCCAGGCGCGACAAGGGATGCGCGAGGAACAGGGCGGCAATCGCAGTGGCGGGCGGCAGCATCGCCAGGGCCGTGCATTTCACGCCCAGCATGACGATGGTGCCGATCGCGCCATACGCGCCGATGCGCGAATCCTTCATGATTTCCAGTATGCGCTCACGCGTCATGCCGCCGCCCAAACCGTCGCACATGTCGGCAAAGCCATCCTCATGGAAGGCGCCGGTCGCATAGATACTTGCCGCTGTCGACAGCAGGACCGCCACGGGCGCGGGCAATACCAGTGCGGCCGCCGCATATGCGCCGGCGGCAATCGCCGCCACCACCACGCCCACCAGCGGGAAATAGCGGGAAGACTGGTGCAGCCAAGCGGCGTCGAACCCCACCCAGCGGGGAATCGGCAGGCGCGTGAAAAATTGCAGCGCGGTGAAGAACAGGCGGACCTGGTGCATTGCGGCGGGAACCTTATTCAGCCGACTTTTCGCTAACTTGCGCGGATTCGAACGTCGCCATCTGGTTGACGAAGTTGACGGCGGCATGCAGCAGCGGCAGCGCCAGTGCGCCACCTGTGCCTTCGCCCAGGCGCAGGCCCAATTGCAGCAGCGGACGGGCGCCCAGGTGGTCCAGCATGCGGCGGTGGCCGCTTTCGTCGGAGCAGTGCGCGAAGATGCAGTAATCCAAGATGGCTGGCTGGATCGCTGCCGCGGCCAGCAGGGCGCTGGTGACGATGAAGCCATCGATCACCAGGACTTTGCGGCGCTCCGCCGCTTTCAGCATGGCGCCGGCCATCATGGCGATTTCCAGTCCGCCGAAGGTGGCCAGGATATCCAGTGGTTCGGTGACGGCGGCATGCTTTGCCACGGCGGCCTCGATGACACGTTGTTTATGCAGTACGCCGTCGGACGTCAGGCCGGTGCCGGCGCCGACGCATTGCGCCACTGGGACGCCCGTCAGCTTGTGCATCAGCGCGGCGGCGGCCGTGGTATTGCCAATGCCCATTTCGCCGAATCCCACCACATTGCCCGGCAACGCCGCCGCGAGCGCCGTGCCGTGTTCGAGCGCGGTGGCGCATTGTTGCGCGGTCATGGCGGGTTCCTGCGCAAAGTTGCGGGTGCCGGGGGCGACTTTGCGGTCCAGCAGGCCGTCGCGTGAACCGAAGTCATGGTTGACGCCCGCATCGACCACGTGCAGTGCGCAATGGTTTTGCCTGGCGAAGACATTAATGGCAGCGCCTTGGGCCAGGAAGTTCTCCACCATTTGCCACGTCACGTCTTGCGGGTAGGCCGAGATGCCTTCCGCGACGATGCCGTGATCGCCCGCGAATACGAGGATCGCGGGTTCGGTAATGGCGGGGGCGGTGCTTTGTTGAATCAGCCCGATTTGTTTGGCCAGCGTTTCCAGCATGCCCAGGCTACCCAGCGGTTTGGTCTTGTTATTAATGGCGCGGTCCAGTGCTGCGGACAGGATGTCATTCGAAGTAGTGGGGATCGCTGGGATGTGCATGGCAAGTGTGACGAAATGGGAATGGGCGCGATGTTACCGCTGTACTTGCCAAAAGCGAAGCAGCTTTGCTATAGTTCGGTCCCCGCAGCGCTGCGACGGATCAAACGAAACAGCGAAGCAGGGCGAAAGAAATTCAGGGGTTGACGAGAATCACGAAACAC
>Ga0307408_100001866_pt1 | contig 15369 bp, 25 predicted proteins | sample 322Cmetagenome_FD_202116 | JGI IMG/M metagenome (GOLD analysis project Ga0307408, IMG submission 202116) | Maize rhizosphere microbial communities from greenhouse at UC Davis, California, United States - 322HYB-C-3 | ecosystem: Host-associated > Plants > Roots > Rhizosphere > Soil | place...
TTTAAGCAAGTTCAAGGTTTGACGGCTTGATTAGCTGCGCTACGTAGGCATAGTGTCGAGTCATGGCTATACCTATGTGGACCTTTGGAGACCGACTTCGGAAAGCGCGCCGGCGCTCCGGAATGACCGGCCAGCAGTTCGCGGACGTGCTAGGCATAACCGCGTCCGCGCTAGGCCAGTATGAGACCGATAGAGCTACGCCGCGGGACGTTGTGGAGATAGCTAAGCGCGTGGAAATCGTCACCGGGATTCCCGCGGCGTGGATGTTGGGACTTGACGGCGCGAGTTTGCCGGCGACGGAAGCGATACCTATCGTTCCCGCCGCCGGCAGAGTGTCAGCCGCCGTTTAGCTTAATCGCGTTAATCGCGACTCCCACGAGAGCGCCCACGAGAGCCGGACCGCCTAGCCGGAGCGCCCACGTCTGCCAGCCCTCCAGGACGGCTATCCGGCTCTCCAGGGGTTTGAGGAGACCCAGGACGTCATCGCGTCCGGGACGTTCGTCCATCTTGTCCCCCAGGCCGGCTATCGCTTTGGTTACTGTGTCTTCGAACCGGTCAAAGCGCCGGCTAAGTTCGCCGGTCGTTACTTCCCCTATTGTCACGGTCATTCAGCCGGCTTCCTGGTGGACGTGTTCACGGCCGCTACGCCGGACCCAAAGAGAGCGCCGGCCAGGGCTACCCACAACGGGAGCCGCGCGTCCGTGATGACGCCGTAGCCGGCCAGCAGCAGCGCGACGGCGACGGCTACCCGGTAAAGCCAGCCGCGGAGCCGGAACAGCTGGTCCGGAGTGAGCGCCGGCGTGAGAGCCCTATAACGTCCCATTGCTTCCTATCTCCGCGACGATAGCCGCGGCCGTGACGAAGATGTTGAGCGCCAGCCAGCCGGCACAAATCAGAGAGCCGGCCAGGAGACCGAGACAGCCCCAGGAGACCGTTACCGCTACGTCCCGCGTCATGGCAGAGTCAGCACCATTCCGGGTTTGATGACGTTGGGGTTAGGCACAAGCCGGCGGTTCGCGTTGATAAGTCCCTGTAGGGATACCTTGAATTGCCGAGCAATGGTGAACATGGTATCGCCGGCTTCCACGATGCACTGAGCCGGCCGGTCCGCGGGGACCTTCGGACGGAGCCAGCCGATGACCGTCGCGCCGTTCGGGAGCGTGTAGCCGCGCCAGACCACCTTTGCCGGAGTCTGCGCGTACCCGTCCTGTTCCAAGAACATCATGCCCCTTTGGTCCGCGGAGACCACGATTCCTACATGCCCTTCCGGGACCGCTGCACAGGGACCGTAGTTCACAATGTCCCCGCGCTGTGGAATCTGCTTGACGTCGCGCGGGTTGTTCCGAATCTTCGTGAAGTGAGTCCCGGACGCCTGGTCGAAGACGAGACGCGCGTCCCCTGGTCGTATGGTGTTCACCCAATCTCCGAACAGTTCCAGACAGTAAGCGTCCGGAACGTCTTTGCACTGGTAGCCGGCGAAGCCGTCCGGGTTGAACAGCTTCCCCGGAGCCGTGGAGAGGAAACGTTCGATTTTTGCGTTAGTCATTGGTCTTTCCTTAGCTCCGCGGGATGCGGACGTTGACGGTCATGTAAGACGGCGCGGCCGGTCCCGCGAGATAGCTGATTTCCCCGGTAGCGGCGTTGATATGGAGCGTTCCCGTTCCCGCGGCCGTGTTCACGAAAGCCTGAGCCGTGTACGTGGGACGGAGGTTCGTGGGGAGGTTCGGCAACGTCGCCATGATGGAACCGACAGCGCCGGACTTGACGGTCCCTGTGATCTGTATGTCATCTCCGGCGAGACGGACGCGGAGCCCGGAATAGTAGTTACCGCCGCCAATATAAGGGGTCCAGCCGCCGGTGAGCGTGAGCGCTATCCAATCATCCCCGTAGAGCCGCGCGACGTCGAAGTCCACACCTTCCGCGAGTGTCTGAAAGCTGAAGGGACCGTCCGGAGCGTCATTGACGCCGGGATAGCCGTAGCCGCGCTTTGTTGTGATAGGCAACTTTTTAGGTCCTGTTCTGTAAGGGGGGAATTATAGGTCTTGACAAGTGTGGTAGACCTAGAAAATTACGTAATGTTACTTGGTTCCCGCGTTTCGACGCGCATCGTGCCGGCCAGCAGATTGAACGTCACGGACTTGACGATGTGCCGCGCTTCGGTCCCGTTCGCCAGGGTGACTTGAACGGTCATTCCCGGCCGGAGCCAGTACGTAGCGACGGCTTCCAGGGAGTAGCCGTTCCCGCGCGTGGACATCATGCGGACAATGGACTTCGCCGCGTCATTAGCCTGTGTCTGAGTCGCCGCCCACTTCCGTTCCACAGTGAGCGATTTCTTCCCGTTCGTGCCGTAAGTTCCGCGGACGGTCCGGTCCACGCCGCCGGCGTCTTTCCACTTGTACGTAACCGCCGCGGCCGCTGCGTAGTCATCCCGCGATAGGTAGTCCTGTGATTTCTCCACGAGACCGCCGCCGCCGGTGGTAAGGAAAGCGTTAGTCACGCCGGCCACAGCAGCTTTCGCGGCTATCCTCCAGGTCCCGTCCGTGTCCACGAACAGCCGGACGTTAGCTTTCGTCGCTATGTCGTCCAGCACTTGCCAGAGGTTATCTCCGGTCTCCAGGGGAATCCCGGTGACGTCCGCCGGCCGGTAATTGTAGGGAATGTGAGCGGAGCAAACGATAGTGCTGTTCGTGGCGTAACTGGCGAAGTAATCCACGGCTTCGCGGACGCCGGTGAACGTCTTGAACGTGTCCGCGCCGAGCCAGTCATTTTCGTGAGCGAACAGTTCCGCGGACGAAGCCTTGACGTCTACCACGGCTTCCGGGTTCCGGAGCCGCCGTTCTTCCAGCTGCCCCGTAAAGATGGTGTGGACGTCTTCGGTCCCGTCCGGGTGGACGTAGCCGGCGGCTACCTGCACTGTGAGCGGTTCCCGCGGGTCCAGCTGCGCGAGGTCCGCCGTGGTGAATGTGTTGGCAATGGTCCCGGAAAACTGCGCGAACGGACTCCAGTCTTCCGCCAGGGTGAGAGAGCCCGAGAGCAGCACGCCGGCGTAGCTGGTGGCGCCGCGGGTGAGCGTGCATGTGACGCGCTGTTCGTGGGTGGCGCGAATCAGCTCTACGGCGTCTTCCCGGTACGGAGTGACGTCCATTTATGTCGTCCTTACTGTGTTGGTGCGGAGGTCTCCCCAGGTGGCGTAAGCGTTGAAAACGTCCCCCCAGGTGGCATAGGTGTTTTTCAGTTCCCCCCACGTCCAGCCGAGAGCGCCGGACAGAGGTCCCCGCGGCCGCGGGACTTCGATATAGCCCACGTCCACGCCAAAAACGGAGTTCGGTCCGTCCGTCCGCAGCGTGGAAAGCTGCGCTCCCGTCGCCGTGAAAAACATGTCCATTCCCTTATGGTCCGGCTGACGTAGGAAGATGATCTGTCCACGGCCGCAGAGCCGCAGCAGCGCTAGCGCGGCTTCATAGGTCCCCGCCCACAGCTTCAACGTGCCGGCGCGGGACGTCGAGGTCCGGATAATCACAATCGGGTTAGGGGACCCGTCCGGCTCCAGCACAGTGTTACGGGACGTCAGTCCGGCGTCATACCCGGTCATGGTGTTGACCTTCGCGGAGAATTGCGGCGTGACGGGGAGCCCGAGCCAGACCGTCCCGTCCATCACAAGCGTCCCGGTCCCGCCCACAGCGTCCGCCGTCGTGGTGACTGTGTACGTACTGGTCCCGTCCGCCGCTTCGTAATCGTCCAGGACTAGCGTCCCGTTAGACGCCGGCCAGGGGAGCAAACCGGTAATGACGCGGACGTCATAGCTTCCGTTCCGGTCCGTCCGTTGAATCCTGGTGACGTCCCCTGTGGGTTCGATTGTCAGCTGGTGCGAACCGGTCTCCGGCTTCGGAGTGATAGAAAGCGTCGTCATTAGTTAAGTCCCCTTCCGCCGCCGCGCGGAACCACGTCCACGTAGACCTTTTGGCCGTTCATTCCTGTGATGTAGTTGGCAACGTTTTGAGCGCCGGACGGGGAGATGTGGACGGGAACCGTCCTGGCACGAGCGACGTTGTTGATTTCCCGTTCCGTGTTCGCGACGTTGTGAGCCTTGACGTGGGTGTCCACGTTCCCCGGAATCAAGCCATACTGGTCCGCTAGCCGGCGCGCCGCGTCTTTGGTCATGCCGGCGGACGTCGCCGCGTTGATAAACGAATCCCGCGCCGCCTGAGTCCGCTTCGTGACGGTAGCTGTGGAGTCCCCCTGTGCGATTTGCGCGTCAATCAGCTTCCGCGCGGAGCCGGCCATTTCCAGCAGAGTGAGCCTGTTCGCGCGGCCGGCTTCCGTGTTAATGTCCACGGTCCGGCCGTTGCTTTGAATGTCCTTCGTGGACTGTTGCAGCGTTTCCATGTAGTCCAGTTCCGCGGCGTCCGCGTCCATAGCGGACGTCGCGGATTCCTCCAGCGCGGCCGCGCGGTCCCGGAGCGCTTCCGTCGCCGCTTCCGTCGCCGCCGCTGTGTCCCCGATAGCGTCCGTTTCCAGTTCATAGATTTGGACGGCGTTTTCCGTGGTAGCTATGTTTTCTTCCGCTTGTCCCCGGAGGTCCGAGAGCGCGTCACGTTGTCTTTGAGCGGCTTTCGCGCCGTCATCGAAAGCGATAGCGCCGTCCGTGGAGACCCTGGTCCCCTGTTCCACGCGGTCATTGAGTGTCTGCCAGTCATCCGCGGTTTCCTCCAGGAACTTCCGGGAGTCTTCCGCGGATCCGGACGCGGCGCGGATAGCGTCCGTCGCTTTGACTCCGAAAGCTTCCGCGTCTTTAGCGGTTTCCTGAAACTTCGTGGAGCTTTCGTCCGCCCAAAACGTCATCCAGTTATCGTCCAGGACTTCACGGCCCCAGGACTTGATACGGTCCGCGAGGTCCACGTCCGCGAGGTTCCCGCCGGCTTCCGCGATAGCGTCCACCATATCCACGGCTTTCTGTTTGGCTTCCGTCGCCGTGGTAGCCGCATCTTGCATAGCCGTCATTGCCAGACCGATGCCGGCCGCGGCCGCGAGACCGGCCACCATACCGGCCGGACCGAAGCCCACAAGCGCGTTAGCCGCTACTTCCTGCAGAGCGCCTAGACCGTCTTCCAGGGACCCGAAGCTAGCCGCAGCTTCCCGCGCTGTGCCGGCCGCTTCGTCCCGAAGTTCCCCCATGCCGTCGCCGGCTTTGTCGGTCCCGTCTTTGACGTCCTGCCCAATGGTCTTCCCGGCGGCTTTCGCATCCGCAGCGACGGCGCGGAAAGCGTCCCCTACTTTGCTCTCCACGGTCCGGCCGGCGTCTTTCGCGTCCGTCTCCACGGAGCGGAAAGCGTCCCCTACTTTGTCTTCCACGGTCCGGCCGGCGTCTTTCGCGCCGTCTTCCATGCCGCGGAAAGCTTCGGAGACCTTATCGTCTACCGTCTTGCCCTGGTCCCCTATGTCGTCCAGCTGGTCCGCGACGGTCTCCAGCGCGTCCCCGAGCTTCCCGGATTCCCGGATAGCTTCGGAAGCGTCCGCTACTAGATCAACATTAATAGCCACTTGCTATTGCTTCCCTTCGTATGCTTCGTGAATGTTCCGGACGATGATCTGCACCCACATCGAGACAAACCGCGGCATGACGTCCGCCACGGCCGGATAGACCACACGTCCGCCGGGTTTCCGCGCCGGCAGACCGGCCATAGTCCGCCGGCGGACCTTATGCGTCCCGCCGTTCCCGGATTTCCGGGAGTACGTCACAAACTTTCCGGGTACCCCGGACGGGAACTCCAGGAAGCGGCCGTGTGTGTTCGGCACAAAGCCGTTCGTGCCCTTCCGCAGCGGCCGGCGTGACGCCGTGGAGACTAGCCGCGCCGGGTTCCCCGCCGCGATACGCGCACCCTTCCCGAAGACGGCGAAGTCCTGACGGGACCCGCCGGCGCGGGTAGCTATCGCTTCGCGCCACTCCGGATTGAGGGTCCCGCGGGTCTCGTCATTGATCTGTTTCCGGATAGGTTTGTCTATGCCCTTAAAAGCCAGCACCGCCGCGCGGAGCAGCGCGCTACTCCGCGCGGACGGCGAGAGCATCGGGTTAGGGCTCCCAGGTAATCGTGGGCTGTCCGTCAATCTTCAACGTCGCGGCCGTGGTAGCGACTCCCACGCCGCCGCCAATCTGCGCCGGCGCTTTGATGATGACGTTAGCTACTACCTTCGGAGTAGTGGAGCCGCCCTTCGGGAAGTATTCCATCGTGCCGGCTACGCCGTGGTTAGCCACAAGCCATTGCATGAGACCGCCGGTCTTAGTGTCCTGCCCAAGATTCAGCTGCGCTTCCCACTTGATAGCGCCGGTCTGATTCTGCACGTTCCCGGAGACGGGGACCCACTGGAAATCGTCCGATGAAAGATTCAGCTGCGCGACGTCGAGCGCGTCTTCGAACGTCTGGAAAGCCGGCGTCCCGCCGCGGGTGTTCGCGAGCTTCACCACGGCGTTTTTGATCGCCAGGATATTGTGTACGGCCATTGTCTAGCCCTTCCTAAATAGATGCTTTGTAAATGTCACTGGAGACCCACAACAGGTCCAGTTCCCAACCTTGAAAGACGTCCGCGAACGTCTTTCGCTCCGCTTTCCGCACTTCCACGCCGGCGAGTTTTTGCAGCGAGAGCATGACGTCATCGAGCCGGCTATCTAGGTCCGCTTCCGTCTTCGCTCCCAGGGACCCGCGGCCGTACAGCTGGAGCGTGAGTTCGTGGTCCAGGTGGGTTCCGGTCCGTTTGACCGTGGTCCGGTAAACCACGGCCGTTCCCGGCTTCGTGACTTCGGACGGCGTGAACGGGTAATCGTAGACGTCCCACGCTTCCGCGGCCGGCTTCCCCGTCACGAGGTCCGTCCGCAGCTGCGCCGCGATACTTTCCCTAGGTGTTGGCATTACAGGACTCCCAGCAGCGGGTTACGCTTCGGACGGAGCAGGTTCCGCGCTTCCAGCACAAGCGGGAACGTGGACACGGCGTAACCGTCCGGACCGAGCGTGTCCCCGTTGCCGGCTTTGCTCCGCGCGAACATGTGTTTTGCCTGTAGCAGCTGCGCCGTTTTCCACTCCGGCGGGATAGTCGCCGGCGGGACCGGAGCGTAGGCGAGACAGACGTTATAGGCTCCCGTCAGCAGGTCCACGAGAGCCGTTCCGTCCGGACCGTCGAACCATTCAGCCTCTACAGCTGTGGACTCCAGCCAGCCGGCGACGGCCATTAGGCCGCTACCCCGTCAGCCGTGACCCAGGTGGACGGCGTAGCTTTCAGAAATACCGGCTTCCCGATTGTGGTATCGAAGTAGCGGTATCCGATAGATGCGTCCGTGGGACGCGCGGCCGTGGTCCCGGACTGTTCCGCGAAGTTGGACGGGGAAAACATGCGGGTTCCGGTCTGTGTAGCGGCGCGCATTTCCGCGGCCGTCGCCGTCGCCGGCAGAGCTACAGAGGAAGTACCCGCGCCGATAGCGGTCCGCGCCGCGGCCGCGTCCAGGGAGCGGAACAGGTTAACAATGTGAGCGCCGATAGCCATTAGGAGACCTTCACCATTGCTTTCTTCTGGTGGTTGATGATGCCCCAGTAGCCGTACACGCCGTTATCCACGGAGCCCTTTTGGACGTTGATCGCTTCCACGCGGGTAGGTCCGCCGGGAAGTGTGTGGAGTGTCGCCGTCGCTTTCGCGCCCACGATGACCTGTCCATTAAGCGCGGTCTGAGTCACCGGAGCGCCGATGAGACGGAAGCGCTCCAGCTTGCCTTCTTCGATGTTGAGCGCCGAAGACAGCATTTCCAGCGCTTCCAGGCGAGTCGTGTTGAGCGCGGCGCGCCACAGGTCCGGACCGATAAGCGCCCACTCCGGGAGGTCGGTTTCCAGGACGTGGTGAGCGCCGAGAATCAGCTTTGACCAAACCGTCGAAGCGTCCGCGCCGGCGGAAACAACGGCGGTATGGTTCGCGGCCGTGGTGATGTTGCCCAGGACCTTCGCGTCAAGCTTCCGCATGAAATCGTCATCCGATTCGCGAATGTAGGACTCGAGGAAGCCCGGAGTCGGAAGGTCATAGTGGACGCGGGAAATCTGATGACCGCCGGCGAGGTAAGCGGCCGTAGCGGTGACGTTTTCAATCGCTACTTCGTTGGTGGGAATGTCCGCCAGGACTTCGTTAGGAATCGTTCCCGTCGCCGCGAGACTCCAGTCATTGACCTGTGGCGTCTTCCCGTCCACGTAGCGCCAGCCGGTGAGCGTGGACGAAGTGAGCTCCGCCGCGTCGAACAGGGGAATGTAGCGGGGAATGTAGCGGCGCTTCCCCTTCAGTTCGCCCACGTACTGAGGGACGTTGACCTTATCGAAGACGTCCACCTTCGTCACAACGTCCAGCGCGGCCGCGGTAAGCTGCCCGTTCCCGTAAGCGGCGAGAGCCGTTGAGACGCCGTGAAGGGACGTGTCCGGACCCTGGTTATCCTGAGTACCGCCGCCGGCGTTGAAAGACGCGAGCAGCTGCCCCAGGGCCTCCGCGGTGAGAGCCGGCGCGCCGCCGTTCCCGTTCTGTTCTTCTGGCAAGTTACTACCTTCCGTGTTTGTGTCGTCCGTTCCCTGGTCCGGGACGGAAGCTGTTAGCTGTGCTGAGGGGAAAGCCGGCTCCGCTACCATTCCCGCGCCGGCCAGGGTCCCGGAGATAAGCCGGCCGTTCCGAATGACCGGCCGGTCCAGTTCCACGGAGAGCCCGGTCCGGAGTCCGGATTCCGCTTCCTCCAGCGCGTCATCGCCGGCGCGGGTGTTCGCTACCTGCACTTCCGCGAGGAGACCTTCCGCGTCTTCCGTGGCGGTCATCATGCCTACAGGCCGCGTCTTGTCATGCTCCACGTTGACGCGCTGTGGTTCCGGCGGAATGGTGACGGAGCCGGCGGACGCGAGCAGCTGCCCCTTGTTCGTCCGTCCTACTTCCCCGAACGGCAAGAGACGGTACCGGAGTACCCGGTCTTCCCTTGACGCCGCGAGCAGCTGCCCGGACGCGCGGAGCCGTGTGGTGGTCATTGAGCGATTCCTTCCGTGGTGGTGGGAGCCGGCGGTTCCACGGCGGTCCCTGTGTTGCCCACAGCGGCCGGCGCGAAGTTGAGCGCGGCGCGGTCGAAGCGGAAGGGAGCGCCGTTTTCGCCGGCGACGTCCGGCAGAGACAGCCGGGACTCTATGGGAATCAGGAAGGTGTCAAGGGACAAATCCGTGAACTCGTCTTTGTTCTGGAGCGTGTTCGAATACGTGTCCGAGGTCCCGTTGTTACCGTCCAGGAGAGCGGCGTTGATGTTCGCGAAGTTCGCGACGTCGAGCCGGACCGCGTTACGCGCTTCCGTCAGCATCGCTGTGTCCGCTTTGTCGCCGTGGACTATCACGTCTATGCCGGCCGGCGTCACGGCCACAGCGCCGTTTTCACTGGTCCGCGCTACCTGCCAGTTTTTCCGCGCCGTCTCCAGTTCTTCCGCCGTGACTTCGAAAGCGTCCCGAATCTTTAGCTCCACAACGGGGATAGGGTTCCGGGAACGGGAGAGGATGGAGTCGCGGAGCCCGAGGTAATGCTTCACGGCGTCTTTGCCGAAGTCCAGGAAACCTTGGGGGAGCAGCGACTTGATAAAAATGATGTTGGGTTCCACGGCCGGCGGAAGGTTCGCGCCTTTGAGCAGTACCCGGCCGAAGATGTCCAGGGAGAAAGCGGACGCCGGCAACACAATGAAATCCGTCACGGTCCCCAAACCGTCGCGGCTCACCCACAGCACAGCTTTACCGTGGAAAAACAGGGATTGAACCATAGCCGAGCAACGAAGCTCCGGGCTAAGCGCGCCGGTCCCGCGGGTCCACCACTCCGGCGCGTCCACCACAGGGAGCTTCGAAGACGCTACGGAGTACAGCTGTACGGCGCGAGCAACGGCGGGAACGGAGAGCGCTTCGTCTTCGCCGGGAACCGTCCCGAAGCCGGAGGGACCCACAATGGTAGAGAGCGAGTTTTCGAAGCTGGAAGCGATACCCGTTGAGAGCCGCGTGTCCAGGTTCAAGCCGGCTTTACGGCCGAAGTCAAACAGGCTAGCCGCGTTAGTTAGGAATCCCACGGCTGTAACTATGCCGCCGGCCGTGGGACAAACTAACGGTCTGTATAAGGTTGCGTAGGAAAGTGCGGCGTGTCTAGCCGGTGAGCGTGTCCGGAATGGTGAGCCGTTGCCGCGGCCGGCTTTGCACAGCGGTATGCAAAGCGCCGGCTCCGGAGATCATGCCGGAAATATCCGCGCCTCCACGCCGGCCGAACAGCCGGTTATCGCCGGACTCCCTCCACGTCGCGGCTTCCGCGTCTTTCCGAAGCTCCGAATCTTCGGAGATTTCCAGGGTTTCCCCGTCCAAACCCTGTGCCACGAGAGCCGCGGCCGCGGACATTTCCCGCAGATTCATAGGCTTTAGCGCGGCCGCGCGGAACTTCGGGACGCGCTGGAGCGCCATAGCTACCACGGCGTTTTGGCCGATAGGGTCATAAGCTATCCGGACCCGCGGGAAAGCCGCGGAGCCGCGCGCCAGTTCTTCCGTCAGCCATTGCACTCCGCGCCGCTTGTCCAGCAGCTGTATCCGATGCTTCCCCGTCACAGGGTCAACCCAGCCGGCGGAGATGGACGCGGATTGTCCGTTGATTTCACAGTCAAAACACAGCGCGAAGTCCGCCGGCGCGTCCACTGGAGCCACAGTGAGAGCGTCCCAGCGCTCCATATCTAGAGCTGACTTTGTGAGGTCCGCCGGCCAGACACAGAGGTATTCGCGAATGAACTTCGCGAGGTCCATTGTGTCGTGCCGTTTTTGAATGGTCTTTAGCTTCGTGAGCCCGGACGCCAGTCCAGGATGGACGCGGAACCACAGGTCCGGGTCATTAATCTGTTCGTCCGTGATGACTTCGGATTCCCGCGCGGAGTAGTCCACGATTCCCAACGTGGTAGGGGAATCCCGCGCCGCTTTGAGGGTATTCCACGCCATACCCGCGCGGACCTTCCCCGGCGTCCCGGACTTGACTACTTGCCCGTCTTCGCGGGTGTCCATCACAGGGAGAGCGCCGGCTTCCAGGTCCGCCGTTTTCGCCGGGTCCAGTTCGCCGGTTTCATCGAACCACAGCAGGTCCGCGGCTTTGGAGCGGTAGCTTCCAGGGTCCGGCGGTACTACGTGCCAGTGTGAGCCCTGGTTCCATTCGATGTACTCGCGGCCGGTAGACGCGAATGTCTGCCATTCGCGGACCTTCGGCTCCCGAGGGTCCACCAGTTCCATATCGCGAATCATCTGTTTGATGACGCCGGACGCGCGGGTCCCGTCCTGTGCGGTTTGGATAGTGCGGTATCCGCGGCGCTTCGCGGACCGGCCGAGCAACACAGCTTGCACAGAGGTAGTCTTCGCGGAGCGGCGCGCTATCTGGATGGTGACGTCATCGTAGAGCGGGAGCCCTTCGTCGTCGAGCGCTTCCATGACGCCGGCAACGTTGGTCCCCTGTGGAGTCATGCCCACTCCGAGCATGTCCAGCCCGATAAGGTACGCGGAGACGTCCGTCTCCGGCGGTATCGGGGAGAGGTAAGCCGGCTCCGCGCCAAAGACGCGGCCGGTCCGGATTTCAGCCGCCCAAACCGCCATCGCGTAGACGTGCCTATACTGCGCGCCGCTAATCATGTTCACGGACCCTACAGTACCGGGGAGCCCCGGACGTTGTGGACTCCATACAAACCGCCGGAAAGCAAATCCGCGCCAATGCTGGAAACAGGGTCCCGCGCCGGCGGCCGCCGGCCTAGAGGATTCCCACAAAAAGCAGGTCCCCGCCGTGGGGGACGGCGGGGACCTGCTTGTCTAGGTTACGTCTTCGATGGTGGTTTGTCCCGCCAGGGGAGCCGGCGCGACGTCGCCGGCTTCCCGCCGGCGCTGCGCCATAGCGTTACGCTTCGCTTTCTCCCGTCGCTCCGCGTCCGCGATAGCGTAGCGCTCCGCGTAGTCTTCCGCCGCGGTAACAGCTTCGTTCCACAGCTTCGCCGTGATCGGACCGCGCCGGACGTCCGCGAACAGCCAGCCGACGAGGTAATGTGTCGCTTCGTTGGGGAGCTTATGCACTGATTTGGGTTCCACGGCCACGGCGTTACTCCCCTTCCCGAGCATCTACCCACGGCCGGAGCAGGTCCGAGACCGGAGTCAGCCAGGACGAATTGACGGTCCCGTCCGGGTTCCGCAGCTGCCAGACGTAGAACTCCACGCCGTCCGTCACGGAACGGCCGCGGCCGGCGAACGTCCATCGTTCCCGCGGCCGGCCGGCCGGCTCCCAGCAGGTCCCACAGTGAGCCGGGTCCGGGGAACAGCACTGGTCCGCGCCGAAAATGTCCGGGAACGTGAGACCGCAGCGGCCGCAGCTGTAGCGGGTAGCCGGCGCGGGAGCCGGCGGACGGAAGCGGCCGTAGACGTCCTTATGGTCCCCGATGTGGCCGGCGGGAAGCCGGCAAGCTTCGCCGGCGTAGGACCTGAGTCCACAGGGAGCCGGACCGCCGTATTTCTCCATTGAAACGATAGGGAGCCGGCTAGGGTTTGTGCTGTTCATTGTGTCATCTTCCTGTTGAAGTGTTGCCGATAAATTGAGATGTGGAGTCAGTCCACGCGCGCAAAGAGAGGGGTAGGGAACCGTGGGCTATGGCGACGTTTAGAAAAACTCGGACCATTCACGGCGACGGCCGCAGCGTCCGCAGGTCCAGACCGTGACGTGATAGTGACCGAGCCGGCCGCGGCTATCGGTCCGCTTCCAGTCATGGGAGCAATGTCGCCAGACTATCCAGCTACCCGCCGCGAGTAGACCGAGGGTGAGAGCGCCGGCCACCACGTCCGCCGGCGTCACGGCTCCGGCCATTCGATGCGAGCCGGACGGGACGGGAGCAGCGGCGGGTTAGCCCGTCGCCACAGGTCCGCGTCCCGCTGGTCCTGTTCGTGCTGTGTCCACGCTTCCGCTTCCTGCTTCCGCCTGATGATGTCAGCCACTAGCCGCCTGCCTTCCCTGTGTATCTGTTCGCTTACCACCACTTGACCCGCCGGAACCTGGTTAGGTCCACGGCTTCCACCTTCCGTCCGTTCGTGATTGCTGCCCCGCGCTTCCCGCCGGCTGAGTAATTGCAGCGGCTACACTCCGGCGCGAGGTTCGCCGGGTTATCGCTGCCGCCGTCCGTCCTGTCCTCCAGGTGTCCCACGGTCCACTTAGAGTCTTTGGTTAGCATGACTCCGCAGCGCCAACAGGGAGCCGGCAGAGTAGCCGCCAGCAGCTTCCGCGCGGCTGTGGCGACACTCCCCCCCCACTTGCTCCGGCTAGGCTCCCCACGGTCCGTCCGTGGCTCCGCGGCCATAGCGAACAGTTCCCCCTGTTCCGTCATCGTGCCGCTCCCGTCCGTATCCCGTCAGCTGCCAGCTGTTCCCGGAGCATGTTCCACTCCTGCCAGTCCAGGAACTCTTTAGCTTCCGCCGCTTCGATTTGGTCCCGCGCTTCCTGTATTGCGGCGTCTCCCCTGTTGTGGTCCATCCGCTTCCGGAGCATGAGCTTGAAAGCGTCCGTGACGTGGGTGGACGCTTCGTGACGCCTCCGCGCGAGCTCCAGTTCTTCCCGCAGCTGTGCCCGGCTCACAGCTGGTCCCCGATGACACAGCCGGTCTCCAGCTGGAGCCGGCGGTCCCTGTTCCTGGTGGGGAAGTACATAGCACCACAGAGGAAGGTGGCGGCTATCAACAGCGCCGTCATGCCGGAATCCCGGCGAGTCGCCAGTCACGGCCGCGAGAGTAGAAATAGTCCTTCAAGTCTTCGCGCATCTTCCGAATGTCCGCGGACGTGACGAGAGCCGGCCGGCCGGCGCGTGTCTGTTGCCGCTTGTGGCAGCAGCGGCCGCACGTCTTACCCTTCCGCGTCACAGTGTCCGGCCAGTCCGTGAGTGTGGTTCCCGGCGGTCTCATGTTCTTGCCACAGTCCTCACAGGGGACCGTGGAGTCCCGCGGGACCGTGGCAGTCCGGACCGGCTTCCCGTCATACCCGATAGCCGGCGGGTAGAGCGTGTCCAGCGTCCCGGCGACGTTGAGCCGCTTCCAGTCCACCTTGCACAGTCCGCGGCCGTAGTGCATCACGGTCCCCGGCTTGTCTCCGGCTTTCTCCATTGTGGTCCGCATCGGTCGTTCACATTCCAGACAAACTTGCATCACGCTTTCCTATCTTCCAGAGCATCTTTTATGTCTTCCCCGCGGAGCGCTGCGCGAGCTATAGCCGCGCCGCGCCTGTTCGCGAGTATCTGTTCTTCGGTGAGTCCCGGAGGGACCTTTACGTCTTTGGTCTTTGTCGCCGCGTCATTACGGCCAGTAGCCGCCGGCTGTGGTGGCGGCTGTTTGTCCACAGCCGCCGCGTCCCTGGTGACATAGGCACCCAAGGAATCTTCTAAGGGTGGTTCTTTCTTATGGTTCTTACTAGTGCTGTTTTCGTCACTAGCCCTAGTGCTGTTTTCGTCACTAGCCCTAGTGCTGTTTTCGTCACTAGGGACGTTTTCGTCACTAGGTCCCGAGAGCCAGTTATCCACAGGGTCCCCGGCCGGCTTCGTGGTCTTATCCGGCGTCCATTGCCCCTTGTACGAACGGCCGATTTGCTCCCCGGCTATCCTGTGATGCTTCGTCCTATCGCACTCCGGCGGACATTCGAGGATGAACTCATAGCGGTTCGGACGGATAGCGTCCCGGAGCCCGCGGGTCCCGCCGTCCTGTGTGTGGATGATGATTTCCCCGAGCTCCCCCAGGACGTTGAGCGCTTCGGTGACGCGGCGCGGGTGGACGTTCGCGTACTTCGCCAGTGTCGCCACTTTGGGGAAGCTGCCGCCGTCGCCGTCATGGTTCGCTATGCCCACGAGAATAAGCTTCGCGGTCCCCTTCGCGCGGGAATGGTGGAGAGCGATAGCGACGGCTTCGATACTCATGCGGCCGGCCCCGCGGCATAGAGAGCGTCGAGGTCCGTGGAGAGGAAGCGGCGGTACCCGTTCGGGAGCCGGCGCGCCGTGATGATGCCCTTCCGGTCCCAGCGCCGGAGCGTTTCCGGGTGGACGGAGAGCCGTTCCGCGGCTTCGCGGATAGGGAGGTAGATCGGCGTATCCGCCGTGGTGCTGTTGTTCACGAAGCAAACTAATCATGCGTAGTCCTGTTTAAGCAAGTTCAAGGTTTGACGGCTTGATTAGCTGCGCTACGTGGGCATAGTGTCGAGTCATGGCTATACCTATGTGGACCTTTGGAGACCGACTTCGGAAAGCGCGCCGGCGCTCCGGAATGACCGGCCAGCAGTTCGCGGACGTGCTAGGCATAACCGCGTCCGCGCT
>Ga0307408_100001867_pt1 | contig 15369 bp, 12 predicted proteins | sample 322Cmetagenome_FD_202116 | JGI IMG/M metagenome (GOLD analysis project Ga0307408, IMG submission 202116) | Maize rhizosphere microbial communities from greenhouse at UC Davis, California, United States - 322HYB-C-3 | ecosystem: Host-associated > Plants > Roots > Rhizosphere > Soil | place...
GTTGTTATAATGTTTACTTGTTCTATAATAGACGACCATACCAGTATTAATACGCTCAAAGAATACATTGAGTTGGTAGATCATATTACACTTATCGGAGCGTACAGTTCTCCGCAAAACCTCCTTGATATTTTCTTTCATACCAAACCAGATATCATTTTCATAGATTTTGAATTAGCCCGAAAAAGCCTGATCGAAACTATTCAGTTCGGCAATATCTCTACATTGATAATTACAGGCTCTTCGCCGGATAATGCGTTTGAGGCATTAGAAATGAATGCTATCGACTATCTCATAAAACCGGTGGAATACTCCAGCTTTTTGCGAACCATTATCAAGTCTAAAAAGATCCGTTTTCGTGAACTTGAAAAAAGCCTGAAAAGTTTAACAGAAGTGAACGATCACTTTTTCATCAAAAAAGACTCGAGCGGAAAAAAAATCGTAAAAGTTAAATATGATGATATCGTTTATATAGAAGGTTCGCAGAATTACATTTCTTTGATTATGGAAAGCTCTAACCACCTCACTTATCTTACCATGAAAGAGATAGAAGAAAACCTGCCTTCTGATAAATTTATCAGGGTACATAAGTCGTACATTGTTAATATCAATAAAATTACGGCGATAGATGGCAATCAGATCTTGTTAAATGATCACGATAAAATTCTGATTGGTTCTTCGTATAAAACCCACTTTATCCAAAAGCTTAACGAACGTTTGCTAAAAACTAAGCGAAATGGGAATAAATTGTCAAACACAGATTAACCCATTCCCAAAAGCATGTTTTTCAAAAAGCAAAAAGATAAGGTTTAGATTTTTACACAAAGTTTAAGTTGTAACAATGTTTAAGTATCTATATTTTAATTTGTAAAAACCAAACTTTAGCATTGAGTCTTATTGCAAACCCAACACATCAAATGTAAAAACAACTTTTTACGTGCTAAAAATAATTACATGAACGCATGCAAAAACTTGACAAACACACTAAAAAGCTACACAAGACGAATGCGAATTGAGGGTTTTTTATAATGAATTTAAGACCAAAGCTGCCATCCATCTGTGTAAATCTTAATTTCCGTGTTGTCAATTGCTCTAATACTAATACTGACCGCTAGTGTCATCAGCTATTAGCTAATAGCTGTTTCAAATGATAAAGGGATTTGTATTTTTGCCATTCGTAAATATTACATCACATGAGCCGTATTAAAATTAAAGATCTGTTAAATTCGACCTCCTATGGGGAAAGCGTAGTTGTTAAAGGATGGGTAAGAACTTTCCGTAACAATCAATTCCTGGCAATTAATGATGGATCTACTATTAATAATATTCAGGCTGTTGTAGATTTTACCACTACCGATGAGGCTTTACTTAAAAGACTTACAACAGGAGCGGCAGTAGCGGTTACCGGCAAGCTTATCGAATCTCTAGGGAAAGGACAGCGTGTGGAAGTTAAGGTAGAAACGCTTGAGATTTTAGGTGATAGCGATCCTGAAAAATTCCCGCTGCAACCTAAAAAGCATAGTCTTGAATTTTTGAGGGAGATTGCACACTTGCGTTTCCGTACCAATACATTTAATGCGGTATTTAAAGTTCGTCATGCTTTGGCTTTCGCCGTCCATAAATTTTTCAATGACCGTGGGTTTGTTTATATGCACACTCCTGTTATTACGGGCAGTGATGCTGAAGGCGCCGGAGAAATGTTTCGTGTATCTACTATCGATTTTGACAATATCCCACGCAACGAAGACGGAACAGTTAATTTCAAAGAAGATTTCTTTGGAAAGTCGACCAACCTAACTGTTTCCGGACAATTGGAGGGCGAACTAGCAGCCATGGCCTTTGGAGACATTTATACATTTGGCCCGACGTTCCGGGCAGAAAACTCAAACACCACCCGTCACCTTGCTGAGTTTTGGATGATAGAACCTGAAATGGCTTTCTATGACCTTACCGATAACATGAATCTGGCCGAAAGCTTGTTGAAATATGTTATTAAATATGCATTGGATAATTGTGGCGAAGAACTAGACTTTTTAAAGGCTCGCTTACTTGAGGAAGAAAAACAGAAGCCTCAAACAGAACGATCTGAGCTCGATCTGACTTCTAAACTTAACTTTGTTTTGGAGAACGATTTTGAAAGAGTTACTTACACTGAAGCGATTTCTATTCTCAAAAACTCCAAGCCCAACCAGAAAAAGCAGTTTAAATATCCGATTGACAACTGGGGTGCCGACCTTCAATCAGAGCATGAGCGTTTTCTTGTAGAAAAACACTTTAAAAAGCCAGTGATCTTAACTGATTACCCTGCGGATATTAAAGCCTTTTACATGCGCCAGAATGAAGTAGACAGTGAAGGCAGAAAAACGGTTAGGGCAATGGATATTCTGTTCCCTGGCATTGGTGAGATTGTAGGTGGTTCGCAACGTGAAGAGCGTTTGGAGCTTCTGGAACAACGCATGCACGAAATGCACATTCCGGCCGAAGAACTAAGCTGGTTCCTTGATACCAGACGCTTTGGTTCTGCGCCACACGCAGGTTTCGGACTAGGTTTTGAACGACTCGTTTTGTTCGTTACCGGTATGACCAATATCCGCGACGTAATACCTTTTCCACGTACACCGAAGAACGCAGAATTTTAAAAAACAACTTATAAGAAGCTCCGATCAGGAGCTTTTTGTTTTTAAGCACATTTAAAAACAAGTTGCATTCTGTAGCATTATCTCATTATGCATAGCAGGATATTAAATACAAGCAATAAAACACTAACGCCTATATCCGGAACAACTGCATACATTGATTATTCGAATGAAAAACAAATACTTGAAGTTGCCTTTCGTGGCGGCCATATTTATCAATATTTTGGTGTGGATATAATAGCCTGGCAGGAGTACAAACAAGTTATAGATTCTGGCGGATCATCAGGAAAATTTGTAAACTCGAAGATTAAGCCTATATATTTAAGCTATCAGCTTGTTGAATAAATATTAACTACTACTACTTCGATAAAGAGACCATCAGCTTTATGCAGGAAGAAGAGCTTTTACAATTTGAAATTGTGGATATTGTGGAGGAGAACCACCTCGCCAAAACCTATCAGTTAAAGTTACTTAACAAGGCAGCGCTTCATTTTAAGCCCGGCCAGTTTCTTACTTTCATCATTTATATTAACAAACAAGAGTATCGCCGCTCCTATTCGATTCTTACTTTACCTGATGAACCGCTAAAGGTCACGATTAAAAAGGTAGATAATGGAATCATTTCGAGACATATCCTAGCCAACTGGAAAAAAGGCGAAACGGTTTATTCCCTTAGTCCCGCTGGACGCTTTTTTGTAGAGCCTCAGAAACAGGTTTCGCGTGATATTTTCTGTTTTGCTGCGGGAAGTGGTATCGTTCCAATTTACCCTCAATTAAGGGTTTTACTAAAGGAAGAACCTCAAAGTATTATTCATTTAGTTTACAGCAATCACACTGAAAACGACAGTCTCTTTCTGAAAGATCTGGAATACATGGGCGAGACCCTCCCTCACTTCAACCTCATAAAATTATTTTCGGAACCTGAAGAGCAATTGAAAAATCGAGGCCGGCTGAGCAACATCAGTGCAGAAATTCTAATTAACAAAAAACTTATATTTAAAAAAAAAGATGCAGTGTTCTTACTTTGCGGCCCATTCTCTTTTATGAGAATGCTTGGTTTTACCATCGGCTTGATGGGATTTGAAAAGAGTAACATTCGCAGGGAAAACTTTGCGCCTGAGATTATGCGCTCTGGCAATGTAGCAAGACATTACTATCCTGACACAGAAGTAACGATTCTAACTGGTAAAGGCACTATTGTTATCCCAGTAAAATCAGGAGAAAACGTATTAGACGCCACATTAAAAGCTGGATATACGCTTCCCTACAGTTGTAAAGGCGGTGCTTGCGGCAACTGTGCAGCAAAATGCCTTAGTGGAAGCATTTACATGAGCATAAACGAAGTGCTCAGCGATACTGATTTATTGGAAGGCTGGGTACTTACTTGCACTGGTTATCCCCAAAGAGAAAATACTGTATTGGATTTCCGCGACTCTGTTTAAACTTTGTCCGGGTTAACCGTTTATTAAAAAGATGATTTACCTTTAAAAACTCTAACGTTCTGCATTATGCTATTAAAAATCTACGAAAATAACCCTAACCCCAAGGCAATACAACAGGTTGTGGATGTATTGAAAAAAGGCGGATTGATTATTTATCCAACTGATACTGTATATGGTTTGGGCTGCGATATCACCAATCATCGAGCGATTGAAAAAATCTGCCAGATCCGTGGGATCAAACCGGAAAAAGCTAATTTTTCCTTTATTTGTCATGACTTGAGTCACATTTCCGACTATGTTAAACCTATCGATACTTCTACGTTTCGACTAATAAAAAAGGCACTTCCAGGTCCGTTTACCTTCATTTTTGAGGCAACTTCAAATGTGCCGAAACTACTTAGTTCAAATAAAAAAACCGTAGGTATTAGGGTTCCTGATAACAATATTGCCAAAGAAATTGTGCAGCAACTGGGGCATCCCATCCTATCCACCTCTATTCATGATGAGGATGAGATTATTGAATATTCAACCGACCCCGAATTAATTTATGAGAAATACAGCAAACTGGTGGACATTGTGATTGATGGAGGCTTCGGTGGAAACATTGCCTCTACGGTTGTAGATTGCACATTGGGTAATTTTGAGATTTTGCGCCAGGGAAAAGGTATTTTGGAAGTCTATATCTAACAAATTTCTGAGCAAGACTTAATGGCGATCGCAATCAATCTTAATCCATTTAAGGACTTTCTTAAATCAGGACAAACAGGCGGCTTTCTTCTCCTGGCATCTGTAATAAGCAGCTTACTGCTTGCCAATCTGGGCTTTTCCGAACAGATTCATCATCTGCTGCAGTATAAATTCGGCTGGCAAGCAGGCGGTTTATATTTACCTACTGAGATATGGATTAATGATGGGCTAATGGCTGTCTTTTTTCTTCTCGTAGGATTGGAAATAAAGAGAGAAATCCTGGAAGGAGAACTTTCATCAACAAAGCGAGCTATTCTACCCATTTTTGCAGCTTTAGGGGGCATGATTTTTCCTGCAGCAATATTTGCCGTCATCAATAACGGTAAACCAACCAGCGGCGGCTGGGGAATACCGATGGCGACCGACATTGCATTTGCCCTCGCCATTATTTCATTGCTGGGTAAGAAAGTTCCGACTTCGTTAAAGGTATTTTTGGCAGCGTTGGCAATTGTTGACGATCTAGGTGCAATTCTGGTTATTGCATTGTTTTATTCAACACATTTAAACCTTCTATACTTATTGTATGCAGGTGTTATTGTGGGATTTTTGGCACTTCTAAATACCTTAAAAGTAAAAAAACTACTTGCCTATATTATTCCTGGTTTGCTTTTATGGTATCTTATTCATCATAGCGGCATGCATGCAACAATCGCCGGAGTTCTGCTTGCTTTTACAATTCCAACCAACCCAGTTAAAAAACAATCTCCGCTTGAAAAGCTGGAACATCGCTTGAATGCCCCTGTCAACTATTTCATAATGCCGCTTTTTGCATTGGCCAATACCAATATCAAGTTTGAGCCGGAGATGCTTAATGGATTGGGTTCTCCCCTAGGATTAGGGATTATCCTGGGTCTTTTAGTGGGAAAAACGGCAGGAATCAGCCTATTTTCGTACATAGCCGTAAAAACCGGACTTAGCGATCTACCCTCTCGTTCGCAATGGAAGCACATTATTGGTGTAGCTATCCTTGGTGGAATTGGCTTTACGATGTCTGTATTTATTGCCCTATTATCTTTTGACAATTTAACGCATCAAATTCAGGCAAAATTCGCAATCCTTGTTGCTTCCGCTCTTGCTGGCATAATAGGTTATCAATTTCTGAACTATCTATTCGGAGAGAAATAGAAAACGCTCTCTAAATAACTTATTAGCCACTGCTGCTAACTCCAGTTACAACCAAGCTATATAGAAGCTGGGTTAACGTTACCAGCAATCTCAAAAAATATTAAGTTGACATCTTGATTTACAAGATATTATTACATATCTTAAGGGTAAGATATTTAATCACAAGCTTGAGCTTTCCATAAGTAAACCTATTTATCCCCGTCAACCAACGGGGATTTTTTTTTAATAACAACTCGAATCCCCCATTAACAAATCGCTAAAAAAAACGACAAAAGTTTGCTAACTTCATGCTAAACCTATTAAAATCATAGACTTTATAAAGATCTAACTACTTCTAATATTTTTTAACTTTTTAAAGCGATTCTATCGAAATCAGGCAGCTTAAATTGACCTGACGACGTTAAGGTGATTCATTTCATCTAATAATTCTTAAATTAGAGAACCTTCAAACTAAAGAACTTTGTAGTTCGTTATCAAATAAACAGCCATCATGAAAGCTAATTTCATCTTACCACTATTTCTGTTTTGTCTGTTTTTGTTCGCGGGAACAGATGCAGATGCACAATCGAAAAAAGAGAAACAAAAAGCCAAAGCTGAAGCAATAAGTAAGTTACTTGATTCAAAGCAATTTGTTTTTAAGCCTCAAACGGCTTTGCCATTAAGGGGCGGTAGTATCAATCTTACTTCAGATTTTGATCTGGTAATAAAGAATGATACCCTGAAGAGTTATCTTCCTTATTATGGACGAGCATTTGCTTCTGTGCCTTACGGAGCAACACGATCACCGCTGTCTTTTACCACTACAGATTTTAAGTACACTTCTGTTAAAGGGAAGAAAGGAAGCAGACAAATCAACATCGAGGTAAAGGATAAATCATTGGACGTTAGAAAGTTCTATTTGGATGTTTCGGAAGCGGGTTATGCTACCCTACAAACCTCTGATTACAACCGTGACCCAATTACTTTTAACGGATATATTGAACCTCTGAAATAGACTTATTTCACACCTTTCAAATACAACATAATTTCGCTGGCATGAGGTATGCCAAGTGTTTTACCTGGAGTTATTGTTAGGTATTTTTGTAGATATACATCGATAATTCCTTTCAAAACGCGTGTCCGCGATTCTCTGAATTCATCGTCTATTACAAACCTGCCGAGGTGCATTTCCCCTTTTTCATCAACAACAACGGTGAAGTTATGAGTAAAATCCTTGTACGCCCCAGAAATCGTTATGTAATATTCAGGATTCAGATACTCTTCGGCTCTGCTCGGGTCCATATCATTGGCTGTAGTATGCGATTGCCGAACCGTAATTGCATCAGTTTTACTTAGCAGCTGAACTGGTAAACGTGCAGCGAAGGTACTGTCCGGAGCATCAGGGTATTTATTGGCTTTCGTAATTAAGGATTTGATGAAAGCGGTATCCTGCGGCTTAGGTTTCTGTAATTGCTTCGGATCTAGGTGTTTCTTTTTCAGGTATTCTTCTGAGTAGAACTTCATCAATACATTGGATCGGTTTTGATCTACCACCTTTTTATCTACCTGCAGAAGCTGGAATGTAAGGCTATCTTTACTAACATGCTTTAAACGCACCCATTCCCGAGCAATATTAAAAATGTTGTTACGATCGTAGATAACGAAATAATGCAGGAATTTTTTCTCAAAAGGACTGTAGATTTTTACCGAATCATCAGACATAAATTCCAGAATCCACTCTGGTTCCTGCTGAAAACCGTAACTATTGAAGCTTATTCCGTTAGCAAATTCTCTTCTTACTTCTACATAACGTACTCCAACAACATCCTTAAAGCTGGGCTTTTCGGGCTGTTTATTGCAGGAAGAAAGAATTGACAGAAGAAGCGCTATTGGGACAATCAGCTTTGCAACGGCTTTAATTAAGAACACTCTGGCAAATTTTAAAATGTAGCGGATATAAAAAAAGCGCCGATCACGACGCTTTTAAGTTTCATCAGTATGATTATGCGGTAATCTCTTCCTTTTGAGTATGTTGAGGACGGCCATTCTTAAATGCTTCACGAGGTTTTAAACCAAGTATTTCGAACATCTGCATGTCTTCATTTACGGTCGGATTTGGTGTCGTTAACAACTTATCACCAGCGAAAATTGAATTGGCTCCTGCCATAAAACATAATGCCTGATCGGTAAGGCTCATTTGCGTACGACCCGCAGACAAACGAACAACCGTTTTAGGCATAATGATACGTGCGGTTGAGATCATACGAACCATATCCCATATCGGCACCAATGGTTGATTTTCCATAGGCGTACCTTTTACCGGAACTAAAGCATTGATTGGCACCGATTCCGGATGTTTGGGCATATTTACCAACGTACGAAGCATTGAAATGCGATCTTCAACTGTTTCGCCCAGACCGATAATGCCACCGCTGCAAACCGTCAATTTTGCTTTGCGGGCGTTCTCGATAGTTTTTAAACGATCGTCGAAAGTACGGGTTGTAATGATACGTTTATAATCTTCTTCGGATGTATCAAGATTATGGTTATAGGCATACAAACCAGCATCAGCCAGGCGTTGTGCCTGCGATTCAGTAAGCATCCCCAAAGTACAGCAAACTTCCATGTCCATTTCGTTTACTGCCTTCACCATCTCAATTACCTTGTCGAAATCGCGATTATCACGAACTTCTCTCCATGCAGCTCCCATACATAAACGGGAGGCTCCGCCATCTTTTGCTCTTTTTGCAGCATCGGTTACCTGCGGAAGCGACATTAAAGCATGTACATTTACATCGGTATTGTAGCGGGCTGCCTGCGGACAATAAGCGCAATCTTCAGAACATCCACCGGTTTTGATGGATAAAAGACTGCTTATCTGCACTTCGGAATAATCTTTATTTTCCCTGTGAACCGTAGCGGCTCTGTATATTAAATCGAGTAAAGGGCTATGATAAATCTCTGATATCTCCTCCTTAGTCCAATCGTGCCTGATTTCAGTCATAAAAATTCAATGCTTATGAGCTTGCAAAGTTAGCAGAAATGAGGAAAGCTGAAAGAGAGGAATTGCGTATTGACATTTTACAACAAAGCCTCTTAGAAACCATTAAGCGTGCTTCATAATAAGATCCATCAGTTAGGCTGTGGTGATTAACTTTCAGAGGCCTTGATTTTTTCTATTTCTATCGCCGACAAACCAGTAAGAGAAATAATTACATCGATAGAAAAACCTTGTTTAAGTGCGTTCTGAGCTACAATCAATTTCCCTTCTTCCCTCCCTTCATCTCTTGCTGTATCTAAAGAATTTTTAAGATCGCGATAGTACTTTAAGCTATCTTCATATGAGCGAACCTGATCTTGATTAAAACGGGCAATCTCTGCTGTTTCAAAAAGCTTTTCAAAAACACGTTCACGGAGTTTATCCGGCACCCTATCTAACCGATGAAGGTTTTTTAAAATAAAAAGCCATTTATCAAAACGAGATTCTAACTGCTCAATAGTTTTATTGAATTTAGGCATCTCCAAATAGATAAATGTCAGTTTATCATAAAACACCTTCTTTGTTTCGATGTCAGAAAGCTTAATATCGTAACGATATTTCGAAGGTTCGTTTTTATCCTCGTCAAACACGAAATCAAGGATACCGATTGTATAAACAGCCTTAAGTTCAAAATTCCAATCTGTTCTTTTTCCCTGTTCCCTAATGGGAAAGGTTGAATAATAAACAGTTCTGTCTTTGAAGAAATTTTGCTTTGTTTTTTGGAGCTCAACAATAAACTTTTCTCCCTTGGTATTTTCACAATACAAGTCGAAAATGGCCCTTCGATCAAGTTCCGTCGATCCCAGATGTTCAGTCTTCAAATAAGTCAGATCGATAATTTCACCCTGCTCTTCCTTTAACAATACGTTAAGAAAATCAATCAGTAGATCCTTGTTGGGTTCCTCTCCAAACAATTTTTTAAAGCCATAATCGGTAAAAGGGTTTATATAGCGTTCTACAAATTCAGACATTATCAGAGTTATTTAATCAAAGTTACGGTTTATACAGATGCTATTCTAATGCAGGGGCCTGCGCTTGATTATTCCTCCATTAGTTTCCGTAATTACATTCATCACCATAAAAGCCTTCCTATCGATCAAATGCACCACCTCTTTCACTTTAGATACCTCCAAACGTGTTACAACGGTAAAAACAATATCGATATCCTTGTCTTTGTGTACGTTAGCACCAAAGCCACGCTCGCCTTTGTAAATGGTTACTCCGCGGCCTAAGTTGTAAATAATGGCTTCGCGAATTTCGCGACTCTTTTCAGAGATGATCGTAACACCGGTATATTCTTCAATACCCTGAATAATAAAATCGACTGTTTTAGAGGCTGCAAGATAAGTTAAGATGGAATACAGAGCAGCTTCAACCGTTAAGATATACGCCGCGACCAGGAAGATCACTACATTAATAATCAGAATAATATCTCCAATGGAAAACACGCTCTTACGGTTAATATAAACGGCGATAATTTCGGTTCCATCGAGTACACTGCCTCCTCTCATGGCCAGCCCGATACCTGCACCAACGAAAAAGCCTCCGAAAACGGAAGCCAAAAGTTTATCGGTTGTAACCACACCAAAATCAACCACATAAAGGATTACAGCCAGGCCCGCAACTGCTGCGAGTGTGTTAATTGCGAAACTTCTTCCAATCTGTTTTGCGCCTATGTAAATAAAAGGCGCATTAAATACGATGAGGCAAATAGATACGGGAATATTTGTTATGTGATTTACTAAAAGGGAGATACCGGTTACCCCACCATCTATAAACTCGTTGGGAACAATAAAGCTCTTTAACCCGAAAGCAGCCAGGAAAACGCCGGCAACAACGAACAAAGTTTTAGCTAATTTCTGTTTGAAGGATAATATGTATTTGGTACGCCTGCTCTTCATATCCTGCTAAAAATAGCAAAATAGATGGCTTGGAGAAAGGTTGGGGCTGATTTCTATTAATGAGGTGCTTTGTGGCTATATCCCAGGGATTGCAAGCTCCTTCATCTGGTAATTCGACATTCCCGCGAAAAGTATCAAACAGCGAGGAACGAGGAAATCCATATTTAGAATTAATCGAAAGAAACCCATTTAAAATTCGGTTATACCATTAATTTTTCTCGCAGATAATTGAAAAGTAAGTGCTTTGATTGTTTTTCAATTTGTTATAGATATCAGACCCCGGAAGCCCAACAAAATCGTTAATTATCTTTCTAAAAGGTTTCGGAACCAGCTTTTCTATAAACTGTCTTTTAAAAGGAGCTGATCTATCCATCGACAAAACAACATTTGAGGTGATATCTTCCTGTGAAACTACCTTGAAACCTGTATCTGAAAGTTGGACAGGTCTTTTATGGTAATGGATACTCCCCATAAAATCAGCATACAGAAAGAAACCATTTGGCTTTAGGGTTCTATAAACTTCTTTAAAAAAAGCCGCTCTGTTGCCATAACAATGAGACGACTCGACGTTAATTATTATATCAAAGCTTTGATCTGCGAATGGTAAAGCTTCTGCATTGCCGGCAACAAATTCAAGAGATGGATTTTTGTAGGCGTTTTGGCAGAATTTAATGCCTTTCTCTGAGAAATCCAGTCCGGTTACCGTTTTGGGATGATAATCTAACAGCAATTCACATCCTCCGCCTCTGCCACATCCTACTTCAAGGATAGCCCTATTTTCTAATGCAGTTTTATTAAATAAATGCCTGTAAAGATTTTCGCTAAATGTATCCAGATCTTTTTCGCCTTGATTTTCTGGCTGAGAAAATCCGTAATTCATATACTTCCAGTTAGTTTGATTTCTGAATTTTACAGCAATAAAATCATAAAATAGCTGCCAGAGTTTAAGGCTGAAATTGGGTGAACGATCTACCAGTTTTCTGAACAGTTTGGATAACATTTTTTGTGGTGTAGTATTTTGATGGATGGATTTTTGGCAAATATAGGATTTGGGATAGGGATTGGAAAGATTTGGCAATAAATGGAAAAACTGCGAAGGGTGGGAAACTTTTTTTATCTGTTAATTTTAAATTTCCTTTCGAGGATAGTAAAGCTCTCATTAGAATATTATAATATAAATAAGAAACACATTCGAACTATTTTAATAATAACAAAACAATTCGACCCTAAATACTATACTTTTGCACACAGAAAATTCAACCTAATTTTTCAATCACTTTCATCAAAAAGAAACACCCTAATAATACCATCCTTAAATGTACAAATCATTAATAACAACTATTCTTATCTCATTTTACTTTCAATTACAAGCGCAGACATGGTCTAAACTCAATCAACCAGATGCTTTTCACACAGGACAAATAGTCGAGTTTGATGGTAAAATATTCACATCAGCTCCATCCAGTGTCGGATTATTAAGAGAGAGTAACTATTTTGGGTTTCTTGAACTTGCTTATACAGGCATATCCGAAAAGAAATATCTTCAGAATGGATCTATGTTTGAATATAACGGAGAGTTATTTGCAAATTTCTTTGACGTAGAAAATGGAAAATCATTGGTAATGAAAACGAATAGTTCATTAAATTGGACTGATGCCACGACAAGTATAACTTCAAATGGACATGTTCAACTTAATTGCTACAAATTCGGCAACCTTCTCTTAGGTTCATACACCGATAGCAACAACAAAAAACAGTGGGTACAATACAAAAATTATATATGGGAACCATATAGTATTCCAGCCGAAATAGAAGTATCAATCGCAAACTTTTATTCGAATAACAATTACGAAGTAATTATAGGAGATTATTCTCTTTACATTAAAAGAAAAAATGAACAACAATATAAAAGATTATACTTGAATAATCCGGGAACACTTTTGGGACTATTAAATAATAAGCTTTACTCCTACAAAATTGATTATTCCACAAACAAAACAAGCTTAGAGTACTATTCCCTGGATAAACTAATAAAGCTTTCAGAAACCTCCACTGCTCCATCATCCCTAGCAGATACACTCAACAACCAAGGAAATTATAACATTAAAGGTCAATCATTATACGCTTTCAGAAATTTAGAAAGTTATAGAAATGGTGTTTTATACAAACTTGATACAACTAGCTATGCAAAAAACGCAATTTACTCAGGTGATTTAAGTGATTTCTATATTAAAGATGAAGTTATCTATATTTCTAATTCTGTAGGATTATATAAGTCTGTAAACGGTAGTACGTTTAATAAATATAACATTTTCAGGCAACTGACCAATGTAGCTATTGGAAACTTCATATCTACAGATAAAGAGTTTTACGCAATCGATACGTATAATAATGTTTATAAATACAATCAAGGTAACTTTACATTAACTCAGTCAACCAATAGACCAACAGAATATTGGGGGACAGTAACCAAGCTTTCCTCAAATGAATATTTCTTAAGTTACATTCCAGACTCAACAAAGACAAAAAACAATTACACCGAAGATGGTGGTTCAACATGGAAACCCTTATACATAAATGGGAAGCATTATAATGGATATTTTGCCAATATTGGAGATACAGTCTTTCTTTCTACCCAAGCCGGATTATTTAAAAGGATTAATAACAGCTGGACAAAACTTAATTCCAAATATCCCGGTCAAATAATTAGCTTAACAAAAGATCTAATTGGAATATACGGAAACCTTCAAAAAATTAATACAGCCACTGGTACCACAACAGAAATTAAACAAGCCTTTTACGCTAACCCTATAATATCAACTCAAGATAATCTTTATGCAATAAGTTTTATTGACAATCAATACGGACTCTATAAATCATTTGACTCTGGAAAAACTTGGCATTTACACTCTACTCCTCCAGGACAAGCAATAATCTACCCTAGAATACACATTACAAGTTCAGGGGATATCCTTTATAATACAACCGATGACGGTTTTCTTACTACATCTCTAAATTATGGCAGCAGTTGGAATGACGCTAATAATGGGATCTTATTATCACAAGTTCCCAATGAAAAAGTCACAATCGGCTTAGGCTTGTTCAATGGTCTGTTTTTTACAAGTTCATTTGAGGGTATGTATAGTATAAATCAAAATTCATTAACTCTTCCGTACAATCTTACTATTTCAAGCTCTCCCTCTCAAATAGCCCCCGGGCAATCAGTTCAAATTGGTATAGCAACTACATCCAATTTTGCATCAGGCAACCTAATAAGCATTTTCCTATCTGACTCAACAGGCTCATTTAATAACGAAATATTAATAGGAACCGCCCAACTCAGCACTAATGGCTTTGTAACTTGCAATATCCCTTTATCTTTAACAAAAGGTAGTCATTATAGAGTTAGGGCTAAATCTTCAGATCAAAACATTATAGGGGCAGAAAGTTTTACAAATATAAAAGCCATTTCAGAAGGGACTCTCTCTGTAACTCTATTAAGATACTCAGCGCAAAAAGCAGGCAACTGTGGCCTTATTAAGTGGACTACTTCTGCAGAAAATCAGAACAATAAGTTCTCACTACTAAAATCCACAGATGGTTTTAATTTCTATCCACTTGGAACATTTCCATCAAAAGGTGATAACAGTACATATACTTTTTACGATGTAAACCTCTCATCTGGACTAAACTATTATAAGCTTTATCAGACAGACAAAGATGGATCAATCAAATTTCTTGGTTCAAAAGTTTTGGATATAAGCTTAGGAAACAATGGAAATATAAGTATATATCCCAACCCAATAAAGTCCACTTTTAAAATCCAAATTCAGGAATTAAAAGGAAAGTTAACGTCTATATCTCTTCTGGATCAATCTGGAAGTATTTCATCGTTTTATAAAAAGAGACTGAACGAACATGGAGAGGCAGAATACCAATTGCCTCAAAACATAAGCAACGGCCTATATTTGATTAGAATAGAATCCGGACAAACTGTAAAATATCTAAAAGCTACAATAATAAAATAAACCAATTTGGAGGAGTTTATCAAACCCCCACATTTTTCCAAAAAACTTTGCATCCCACAAAAGATATTTCCATATTTGCCATTACGAACATGACTTCAACATTTGCACATATCATCTGGTGGCACTCGCTTTAAGCGGGGCAATCTGTATGTGTATTTCATTGTATAAAGAAAACAGGGTTGCTCACAAGGCAACCTTTTTTTTTGCTTGGAGTAAAAGCTGATGGATATAGTAAAAAATGAAAGAGATTCTAAATCACCTATTTGAACATAAAACTTTCACCAAAAGGCAGGCGAAGGAGATTTTGACCAATATTGCAAAGGGTAAATACAATAACTCGCAAATGGCTGCTTTTATGACAGCTTACTGCATGCGCAATATTACCATTGAAGAGCTGGAAGGATTCAGGGATGCTATGCTGGATTTATGTGTGGATACGGGACTGGAAGGCTACGACCTTATTGACCTTTG
>Ga0307408_100001868_pt1 | contig 15359 bp, 13 predicted proteins | sample 322Cmetagenome_FD_202116 | JGI IMG/M metagenome (GOLD analysis project Ga0307408, IMG submission 202116) | Maize rhizosphere microbial communities from greenhouse at UC Davis, California, United States - 322HYB-C-3 | ecosystem: Host-associated > Plants > Roots > Rhizosphere > Soil | place...
CACAGTTGCGTGCGCTCTGCGCAGCAGCGCATCGCGCAGGCGTGCCCAGACACGCACGATCATCGCGCCTTCGCGCAGCTTCATCTGCGCGAGGCTTTCCGGCGTGAGCTCCTGCTCCAGCTCCGCGACCGCATCGACTTTCACGATGCAACGCTTGTGCAGCAGCCAGGTCGCCAGCAGCGTAGGAATCAGCACGGCCTTCACGCCCTGCACGAGGATCACATCGTAGCTGTCGCGCGTGCGAACGAGGTGCAGCAGCAACAGCGCGAGGAAGCACAGAGTCGGCGGTACGGCGCGCCATCCCTTGCCCTTGAGAAGCCCCGTCGGCGGCAGTCGCGAGATACGGATGCCGTCGATGACTTCGTTTGCGGCAGACGCAGCGAAGTTGCGCCGAGTCGTCACCGTGACGGCGGCGCCGTGCGCGCTCATGCGCCGGGCAAGGGCAAATGCCTGTCTTCCCTGGCCGCCCTGATCTTCCGGATGAAAGATCTCGGTGACCAGGCAGAGCCGCAGGGCCTGCATGTCTCTCCTTCGCGACGACGAGCTTGGCCGCCGGACTGCCGTGTTGGAGTGCAGCGCCAATGCCAGCGTCGCGTTTACGAAGAGAACTTAATTTTCGTAATCTTCGCGAGAGGTGCCGCGTGCTGGTCGCGCCGGGAATGTCGGAGTGCGGAAGTGGAGCGCAGCGCTCCAATGCACTTCTTGCAGACGACTTTGTAATTTCTGGACTGGCCGTTACAGCCACTTCGCTTTGCGCAAGCGATAGAAGATGTAGCCGTCGAGCGCAGCCATCAGTCCCCAGACGAGCGCGTAGCCGTAGTGCCAGCGCAGCTCGGGCATGTTGTCGAAGTTCATGCCGTAGATGCCGACGATCAGTGTCGGCACGGCGATGAGCGCCGCGTAGGCGGCGAGGCGTTTCATGTTCTCGCTTTCCTGCAGCGTGATCAGCGAAAGGTTCACGGAGATCGCCGTCGACACCGATTCGCGAATCGACTCGATCGTCTGGCTGAGCCGCTGCAGGTGGTCGGAGACGTCGCGGAAGTATTCCTGCATGCCGCTGCACACTGCAGGCACGCGTGCGCCGTAGATGTTGCCGATGCTCTCCAGCAATGGCGCGACGGCATGCCGGAAGATCATCAGGCGCTGCTTCAACGCGTATAGCGCTTCGACATTCGCGCGCGGCGAGGCCGCGGCGAAGATCTGCTCCTCGATCCGCTCCAGCTCGAGCTCGACGCCCTGGAGCAGCGGAAAATAGCGGTCGACGACTGCATCCATCAGCGCGTACAGCACATAGCCCGGCCCGCGTCGCAGCAGCTCGGGCTCATGCTCGCATCGCGCGCGCACGTCCTGAAATCCTCTTTCGACGCCGCTGCGGACGGAAAGGATGTAGTTGCGACCGACGAAGACCGCGACCTCTCCGACGCGCAGCTGACCGTCGCTCGACTGCTCGATCATGTGCAGCACGACGAACAGCACCTCGCCGTACTCCTCGATCTTGGGGCGCTGATGACCGTGACGCGCATCTTCGATGGCGAGCGGATGCAGATTGAATTCGGCCTGCATCAAGTCGAGCGCGCGCGCATCCGGTTCCAGCAGCGCAACCCAGACGAAGGTGTCGGGGTGGACGAGGTAACGATGGATGTCCGGCGGCTCGATGTCGGCCAGCTTTCGGCCGTTCTGGTAGGCAACCGAGCTGATCAGCATGAAATCCTCACACCGCGTTGTCTGCCGACTGGCTAACGCCGCCCATAGTATCGGATGGCCAAGTGGACCGGAGCGCCGCGTGCGAATTGCGCAGGTATCGCTGTTGACCGACACCGTCGATCCGTGGCCGTCGAGCAATGCCGGCCGCGCAACGGTGTATTTGATCGAAGCGCTCGCGCGCGAGCACGAGGTCACGTTGTTCGCACCCGAGCAGTGGGAGACGTCGGCCGAGCTCGTGCGACTGCGGCGCATCGAACGGCAGGAATCATTGGAGCAGTTCCATCGGCTCATGGTCCGATCGGCGCTGCGCGGCGCAGAGCGCTTCGACATCCTGCACTTGCATAGCGACCGTCCGTGTCTGCCGGCCGTGGGTCAGATGGAAGCGCCTTGCGTCGTAACGCTGCATGCCCCTTGCGCGATCCCCGATTGGGTCGCGGCGTGGGATGCCGCGGTTGTGCCCACCTCGTGGTGCCAGCAAGTCACAGATGCCGCGGCAAACCTGCGTCCGCCGATTCCACATGGCGTACCGGCCCGGCTGCACAGCTTTCGCGAAGCGGGAAGCGGCTACCTGGCCTACAACGGGCCGATCGCGCGCGACAGCGGCATCAACGACGCCGTGCGGCTTGCGGAGCGAAGCGGGCTGGAGCTCAAGGTCGTCAGCGACGTTGCAATGGCGGACCGCGGATATTTCACCGAGGTGCTCGTGCCGATGTTGCACGCAAACCGTCGTGTGCAGTGGACCGCCGAGCTCGATGATCGCGCGCGCAATACGTTGTTGGGCGGAGCGCGCGCGTTACTGGCGTCGAGCGATCGCTCGGGTGCCTTCGAGATGCAGATCATCGAGGCGCTGGCATGCGGAACGCCCGTGATTGCATGGGTCGACACGGCGGCCGCGTCAATCATCGAAGCCGGCACTTCCGGCTTCGTGGTTCGCAACAGCGAGGAGGCGCTCGCGGCTCTCGCGAAGATCGCGACGCTCGATCGGCGCGCGTGCCGGCGATTGTTCGAAGAACGATTCGAAACGCGGCTCATCGCGGGGCAGTACTCGCAGCTGTATGCGCGCCTTCTGCACGCGCACGAAGCGGCGGTCGTGACGGTGGAAAGCTGCCGCCGCACGAGCGCGCCGTCGCGCCGCTGAAAAACTCACAGTGAGCGCGATTGCGTCGTTTCGATCGGAGACCGCCGTGGAAATGAAAGTCTTCATAGTGACAGCCGCTCTGGTCCTCGTGACCTGGCTGCTCTACAAGCTCGCCGAAGGGCTGGCGCCGCGCAAATGAGCATCATGAGCTGGGCGGGCCTGATCCTCGCGATCGGCCTCGCGGTGTATCTCTTCATCGCACTGCTGCTGCCGGAAAAGTTCGAATGAACGCGCTCGGCATCTTTCAGATCGTGTTGTACATCGGCGCGCTGATCGCGCTGGCCAAGCCGCTCGGCGCGTTCATGGCGAAGGTCTATCAGGGCGAGCGCACGTTCCTGTCGCCGCTGTTCGCTCCGCTCGAGCGCGCAATCTACCGCCTGGCGGGGGTCGACCCGGCGGCCGAGTCCAACTGGAAGCGCTACACGCTCGGCGTGCTGCTGTTCAATCTCGTCGGCTTCATCTTCGTGTACCTGTTGCAGCGCCTGCAGGGCGTGCTGCCGCTCAACCCGCAGGGATTCGGCGCGATCACTCCCGACTCATCCTTCAATACGGCCGTGAGTTTCGTCTCGAACACCAACTGGCAGGGCTATGGCGGCGAAGCGACCATGAGCTACCTGACGCAGATGCTAGGCCTGGGCGTGCAGAACTTCGTCTCGGCCGCGTCGGGCATGGCCGTGCTCGTCGCGCTGATCCGCGGCTTCGTGCGCAAGCAAACCTCGTCGCTTGGCAACTTCTGGGTCGACCTCACGCGCAGCACCGCTTACATCCTGCTGCCGCTGTCGGTGCTGCTCGCGCTGCTCCTGATTTCGCAGGGTGTCGTGCAGAGCTTCTCTGCTTACCAGAGCGTGGACCTGGTCGAGCCGGTGCCGACCCAGTCGGCCCAGGTGACGCAACAAACGATCCCGCTCGGGCCCGCTGCGAGCCAGATCGCCATCAAGCAGCTGGGCACGAACGGCGGCGGGTTCTTCAACGTCAATTCCGCGCATCCGTTCGAGAATCCGACGCCGCTGTCGAACTTCCTCGAGGTGCTCGCGATCCTGCTGATCCCGGCGGCGCTGTGCTACACGTTCGGCAAGATGGTCAACGACACGCGCCAGGGCTGGGCCGTGATGATCGCGATGCTGGTGATCTTCGTGCCGCTGACTTTCGGCGTCTACGTCGCCGAGCAGACCGGCAATCCGGTGCTCGCCGCCGCGGGCGCGGATACCGCGATCTCGGACACGCAGTCCGGCGGCAACATGGAAGGCAAGGAGGTGCGCTTCGGCATCGCCAACTCCGCGTTGTGGGCCAGCGTTACGACCGCCGCCTCGAATGGCTCGGTGAACGCGATGCACGATTCCTTCACGCCGCTCGGCGGACTGGTGCCGATGTGGCTCATGCAGCTCGGCGAGGTGGTCTTCGGCGGCGTGGGCAGCGGACTGTACGGCATGATCATGTTCGCGCTCATCGCCGTGTTCGTCGGCGGGCTGATGGTCGGGCGCACGCCCGAGTACCTCGGCAAGAAGATCGAATCATACGAGGTCAAGATGGCCTCGCTTGCGGTGCTGGTGCCGCCTTTGCTCGTGCTCGTCGGCACGGCTATCGCCGTCGTTACACCGCCTGCCGTCACGAGCGTCGCGAACCCGGCGGTGCATGGCTATTCCGAGATCCTCTACGCCTTCTCGTCGGCCGCCAACAACAACGGCAGCGCCTTCGGCGGGCTCTCGGCGAACACTCCTTTCTACAACATCGCACTCGGCATCGCGATGTGGGGCTCGCGCTTCTGGCTCATGATCCCGGTGCTCGCGCTGGCGGGCAGTCTCGCGGCCAAGAAGGCGACCGCCATCACGGCGGGCACGATGCCCACGCATACGCCGCTGTTCATCACGATGCTGGTCGGAGTCGTGCTGCTCGTCGGCGCGCTGACGTTCGTTCCGGCGCTCGCGCTCGGACCGATCGTCGAGCATTTGCAGATGATGGCGCGATAGCTGCCGGCAGGTTCATCCATGGTCACTCGAGCCAATAGCCTTACCCAACCGACGCCCGCGCGTGCACTGACGCCTGTCGCAGGGCTGGAGCGTCAGCAGCGTGCGCCGTTGATCACCGGTCAGATCGTGCGTGCCGCACTGGTGGAGTCGTTCCGCAAGCTCGACCCGCGGGTGCAGCTCCGCAACCCGGTGATGTTCGTGGTGTTCATCGGCAGCATCCTGACGACGATCATCGGTGTCGGCTCGGCGTTCGGAAATTTTCAGGGCGAGGGCAGCACCGGCTTCATCCTGCACGTGTCGGCCTGGCTGTGGTTGACGGTACTGTTCGCCAACTTCGCCGAGGGGGTCGCGGAAGGCCGCGGCAAGGCGCAAGCGGCGACGCTGCGCTCCATGCGGCGCCATGTGCAGGCGAAGAAGCTGACCGGCACCCGGAAGACCGAGCATCAGCTGGTCGAGGCAGGCACGCTGCGCAAGGGTGATCTGGTGCTGGTGGAGACCGGCGACATCATTCCGGCGGACGGCGAAATCATCGAGGGCGTCGCCTCCGTCAACGAGAGCGCCGTCACGGGTGAGTCGGCGCCGGTGCTGCGCGAAGCGGGCGGTGACTTCTCGTCGGTCACCGGCGGCACGCGCGTGCTGTCGGACTGGATCCTCGTGCGAGTGACCAGTCGCGAAGGCGAAGGCTTCCTGGATCGCATGATCGCGATGGTGGAGGGCGCCAAGCGTGGCCGAACGCCGAACGAGATCGCGCTGTCGATCCTGCTCGCGACGATGACGATCGTATTCCTGCTCGCGACGGCGACGCTCGCGCCGTTCTCGCAGTTTGCGGTCCGGCTCGCCGGACAGGGCTCGGTCGTGACGATCACGGTGCTCGTGGCGCTGCTCGTGTGCCTGATCCCGACCACGATCGGTGCGCTGTTGTCGGCGATCGGCATCGCGGGCATGGATCGAATGGTTCGCGCCAACGTGATAGCGACTTCAGGTCGGGCCGTCGAAGCAGCCGGCGACGTCGACGTGCTGCTGCTCGACAAGACCGGCACGATCACGCTCGGCGACCGGCAGGCGTTTGCGTTCCTGCCTGCGCCCGGCGTGTCCGAACAAGAGCTGGCCGACGTCGCGCAGCTCGCTTCGCTCGCCGACGAAACGCCGGAGGGCCGCTCGATCGTCGTGCTCGCCAAGCAGAAGTTTCAGCTGCGTGGCCGCGACCTGGCGGCGACGCCCCACCAGTTTCACAAGTTCACCGCGCAGACTCGCATGAGCGGTGTCGACATCGATGGCCGGCACCTGCGCAAGGGCGCTGCCGATGCCGTCCGCAAGTTCATCGAACAGAACGGCGGCTCGTGGCCAGTCAAGGTCAACGAAGCCGTGGAGTCGGTCGCGCGCGGCGGCGCGACGCCGCTGGTCGTCGCCGATGGCCGTCGCGTGCTCGGCGTGGTCGAGCTGCGCGACATCGTCAAGGGCGGCATCCGCGAGCGCTTTGCGGAGCTGCGGCAGATGGGCATCAAGACCATCATGGTGACGGGCGACAACCGCCTGACCGCTGCAGCGATTGCGGCAGAAGCCGGCGTGGATGACTTCCTGGCCGAGGCCACGCCGGAAGCGAAGCTGGAGCTGATCCGCAGGAACCAGGCCGAAGGCCGGCTGGTAGCGATGTGCGGCGACGGCACGAACGATGCGCCCGCGCTCGCGCAGGCGGATGTCGCGGTCGCCATGAATACCGGCACGCAGGCAGCCAAGGAAGCCGGCAACATGGTCGACCTCGACTCGAACCCGACGAAGCTGATCGAGGTCGTCGACGTCGGCAAGCAGATGCTGGTCACGCGCGGCGCGCTGACCACGTTCTCGATCGCCAACGACGTGTCGAAGTACTTCGCGATCATCCCCGCGGCCTTCGCGTCCACCTATCCGATACTCGATGCGCTCAACATCATGCGGCTCGCGACGCCGCAGAGCGCAATCCTGGCGGCGGTGATCTTCAACGCCATCGTCATTCCAATGCTCGTGCCGCTCGCCCTGCGCGGCGTCAGGACCCGCGCGGCCTCGGCGGCGCAGTTGCTGCGCCGGAATCTGTTGATCTATGGAGTGGGCGGCATCCTGCTGCCGTTCGCCGGCATCAAGATCATCGACATGTTCCTGGCCGCCATCGGCGCAGCGTGAGGAGGAAAAACGTCCATGGGTGAATTGCGTCCGGCCCTGATCGTGTTCGGCCTGCTCACCGTGCTGACCGGCATCGCGTATCCGCTGGTCGTCACGGGAATCGGACAGGCAGCGTTTCATAGTCGCGCGAACGGCAGCATCATCGAAGCGGACGGCCGCAGCGTCGGCTCGCAGCTGCTCGGCCAGCCGTTCTCGAGCCCGAAATATTTCTGGAGCCGTCCGTCCGCGACCGGCCCAGCGCCCTACAACGGCGCCGCTTCGAGCGGCTCGAACCAGGGTCCGCTCAACCCGGCGCTGGAGACCGCGGTCAAAGAGCGAATCGCTGCCTTGCGCGCGGCGGATCCCGGCAACACGATGCCGGTGCCCGTCGATCTGGTGACCGCATCGGGCAGCGGCCTGGATCCGCACATCTCGCCCGCCGCGGCCGACTATCAGATCAAACGTGTCGCGCGCGAGCGCAGGATGCCTGAGGACGAGGTGCGACGCCTGGTCGAGCAGGCCACCGAAGAGCGCACGTTCGGCGTGCTCGGTGAGCCGCGCGTCAACGTGCTGGAGCTGAATCTCGCGCTCGACGCTCGCGCGAATGCACAATAGCGCGCAATGAATGAAGCGCGCCCGGATCCCGATCAGCTGCTGGCGACGGTCCAGGCGGAGGAGGCCCGCGCCAGGCGCGGTAAGCTGCGCGTCTTTTTCGGCTCCAGCGCAGGTGTAGGCAAGACTTACTCGATGCTGGAGGCCGCGCGCGGTTTGCGCGCGAGCGGGGGTGACATCGTCATCGGTTACGTCGAGCCGCATGGCCGTGTCGAGACCGAGCGCCTGATGGAGGGCCTGGAGCAGCTGCCTACGCTCGCAGTCAACTACCGCGGCACGGTGCGGCGCGAGTTCGACCTGGACGCGGGCCTGCGGCGCCATCCGGCGATCCTCGTCGTCGACGAGCTCGCGCATTCCAATCTCATCGAAGGCGATCCGCCGCCGCGCCATGCCAAGCGCTGGCAGGACATCGAGGAGCTGCTGGAGCAGGGCATCAGCGTCTGGACGACGGTGAACGTTCAGCACCTGGAGAGTCTCAACGACCTGGTCGCGCAGATCACCGGCGTGCGCCAGCGCGAAACGATCCCCGATCGCATCTTCGACGAGGCGGACGAGGTCGAGCTGATCGACCTGCCGCCCGACGATCTCATCGGGCGCCTCAAGGCCGGCAAGGTATACGTGCCGGAGCAGGTCGCTACTGCCATCGACCGCTTCTTCCGCAAGTCCAACCTGCTTGCGCTGCGTGAGCTCGCTCTGCGCCGCGTCGCCGATCGTGTCGACGCGGCTGCGAGGGCGTCGGCGCTCGGTGATCGCACGTCGCGAGCGTGGATGGCGCGCGACCGCGTGCTGGTGGCGATCGGGCCTGACGAACAGGCAGAGCAACTGGTGCGCGCCGGCAAGCGCGTTGCTGACGCGCTGGACGCGCATTGGTCGGTCGTCTACGTGGAAACTCCCGAGCTGCTGAAATTGTCGGCGGCCGAGCGCAACCGGCGTATCGATCTGCTGCGGCTCGCGGAGTCGCTCGGCGCAGAGACGGTGACCCTGGACGGGCGCTCTGCGGCGCAAGCGCTGCTGGAATACGCGCGTACGCGCAATGCGACGCGCCTGATCATCGGCGCGGCCAAGCGTCGTGGCTGGCGCGCCTGGCTGCGGCCGTCGACGACGACGGAGGTCGTGCGCAAGGCGCGTGGCTTTGATGTGATCACGGTCGGTGTTGCGGAAGGTATGCGCAGCGGCGAGCCGCGGACGGCGAGTGCCAGCGCGAGCACGGACAGTCAGGCGCCGGCGTTCCACTGGAAACGCTATGCGTGGGCGCTCGTCACGACGGCGATCTGCACTGCAATCGCGTTCGCGATGTATCCATTCTTCGAGCTGACCAACATCGTCATGGCTTACGTCCTCGGCTCGACCATCGCGGGCGTGCGTTTCGGGCGCGGGCCGGCGACTGTCGCGGCCATAGCGAACGTGCTCGTTTTCGATTTCTGTTTCGTGCCGCCGCAGTTCACGTTCTCGGTCTCGGATTTCCAATACCTGGTGATGTTCGGAGTCATGCTGACGGTGGCGCTCGTGATCGCCAGCCTGATGGCGAGCGTACGCCAGCAAACCCGTGTTGCCGGCGCGCGCGAACGGCGCACTGCGCTGCTCTACGCGATGAGTCGCGAGCTTGCCGCGACGCGCGGAGTATCCAGCATGGCGCGCGTCGCGGTGCGGCACGTGACCGAAGTCTTCGACTGCAAGGCCGTGGTGTTGCTGCCGGACAAGAACGGCAGGCTGCATTATCCGCGGGAGGGGCCGATCGAAGGCTCGTTCGAGAAAGCTGATCTGTCGATCGCGCAGTGGGTCGTCGATCACGGCAAGCGGGCCGGGCTCGGGTCCGATACGTTGCCGGCAGCGCCCGCACTGTACGTGCCGTTGAGCGATGAGCGTCAGAGGCTCGGCGTGCTTGCCGTGCTGCCGGAGAATCGGCGCCGCGTGCAGCTGCCAGAGCAACGGCATCTGCTGGAAACGTTCGCCGGCCAGTTGGGACTCGCAATGGAGCGCGCGCGACTGGCAGAGCAGGCCGAGACGGCCTTGGTCGCGGCGGAGACAGAGAGTCTGCGCAACACGTTGCTCGCGTCGATCTCGCATGATCTGCGCACGCCGCTGGCGGTGATCACCGGTGCCAGCAGCACGCTCGCGGAGCGCGGCCGCGATCTGGACGAGAGCTCACGCGCGACGCTGGCGCGCTCGATCGAGCTCAAGGCGCGCGAGATCTCCGAGCTGGTGTCGAACGTGCTGGACCTGATGCGCTTCGAGTCCGGACAAATCGCCCTGCGGCGCGATTGGGAGTCGCTCGATGACCTGGTCGGCTCGGCGCTCGCGCGCGTCGACGAGCGCTTGCGCGACTATCCGGTCGACGTGCAGATACCTGCGGACCTGCCGCCGCTCTACGTCGATGCCGATCTCATCGTGCAGACGCTGGCGAACCTGCTCGACAACGTGGCGAAGTACACGCCGGGCGGAACGCGCGTGCACATTGCTGCGCAGGCCGAGGACGAATGGGTGCGCGTCACCGTCGATGACGAGGGTCCGGGCCTGCCGCCGACCGGACGCGATCGCTTGTTCGACAAGTTCCAGCGCGGCAAGGACGAGGGCACGGTGGTCGGCGCCGGACTCGGGCTGGCGATTTGTCGCGCGATCGTCACGGCGCACGACGGCGAGATTCGCGCCGGGGATCGCCCCGGCGGCGGTGCGCGCTTCCAGTTCACGTTGCCCACGCAGGAGCCGGGGCGGTGACCGAGGCGATGCATCAGATCCTCGTGATCGAGGACGATGACTCCATCCGCAACGTCGTGCGGCTGCTGCTGCAGGCGGAACAGTACCGGGTGATCGAGGCGGCGACGGCCGCACGCGCAGAGATCGAAGCACGCAGCCACAAGCCCGACCTGCTGCTCGTGGATCTCGGCCTGCCGGACGGCGACGGACTGAAGGTCATCGAGCGCGTGCGCCAGTGGTCGCAAGTGCCGATCGTCGTGTTGTCGGCGCGGGCGATGGAGGCGCAGAAGATCGCCGCACTCGATGCCGGAGCGGACGATTTCGTCACGAAGCCGTTCAGTGCCCCGGAACTGCTGGCACGCGTACGCGCAGCGTTGCGACGCGGAGTACGCGGCAGCGCGCAGACTCCGCTGCTGCATATTGGCAAGGTCACGATCGACCTGACGCGCCGCGAGGCTCAGTCGCCCGAGGGCGAGCTGCACCTCACGCCGCTCGAGTACCGCGTGCTGGAGTCGCTCGCACGGCAAGCCGGAATGATCGTGACGGCGAGTCAGTTGATTCAGGAGGCCTGGGGACCCGATCGACCGGAAGATACGCGCAACCTGCGCGTGTGCCTGAAAAACCTGCGGCAGAAGCTCGAGCCGGATTCTGCGCGCCCGCGTTACATCGTGACCGAGCCCGGTCTCGGCTATCGCTTGCGCGTTGGCGAACCACGGTAGCGCCAACGCGGAACTTCGCCATCGCCAGCGCATTCGCGCAGTAGAGCGGCGCAATCCAGCCAGCTCACCGTCGGCATCGTACCGACGGGCATCCCTTGCAGCCCCGCCTTCACCTCTGACGGAGAGATCTGATGAGAGCATTCATACCCATTTCCGCACTTGCCATTGCGCTCGCCTCCGGCGCGGCCGCCGCCGCCGGAGGCAACGAGCGGCACGGCGGCTCAGCCGCTGCCGTGTTCGAAAGTCTCGACCGCAATAGCGATCGACGGCTCAGCCAGCAGGAAGCGTCGAGCGACGAGAGCGTCGCCGGCAAGTTCGTCGCGCTCGACGTCGACGGCGATGGCTACATCACCCAGCGCGAATTCACTGCGCGCATGGAGAAAGACCAGAAAGATCAGAAGGACCCGCAAATGAACCGCAGCGAGCCCCGCAACCCGATGCCCGAGGACAACCGCAAGCCGTACGGAGGTATGACATGACACAGTGCCGTGAAATCATGAAGCGCGAAATCGAGTGCCTGTCGCCGCGCGAAACCGCGCAGGCGGCCGCAGCGAGGATGCGCGAACAGAACATCGGCTTCCTGCCGGTGTGCGACGACGGCATGCAGGTATTGGGCACCGTCACGGACCGCGACATCGCCATGCGCATCGTTGCGGAGAAGCTGCCTGCCGGCACGGCGGTCGAGCAGATCATGACCCGAGAGGTGATCGCGTGCTATCCGCAGGACGATATCGAAGTCGCGAAGGAGCTCATGGCGGATCATCGCAAGTCGCGCATCATGTGCGTCGATGACGCCGGCGCCCTGATCGGCGTCATCAGCCTGTCGGACATCGCGAAGCTCGAGGGCGATGGCGCGAGCAGGACGCTCCGAGAAGTCAGCCGGCGCGAGGTCAGCGAAACGCGCCTGTAGGAATGAATCCAGCCGGCGATGGCCCGTGCCATTCGCCGGCTGGCGGCGTCGGCGTTATCCTGCCGGCCATGAGCACTTCGCTGCCGGTGATCGATCTTCGCCTGGCCGGGCAGGGCGCGGCGGCGCGCTCGGCGCTCGCGCGACAACTCGATCTCGCGTGCAGCGAGTTCGGCTTTTTCTACCTCGTCGGTCACGCCGTCGACGGGCGCCTGGCGGACCGGCTGCTGCAGCTGTCGCGTGAGTTCTTCGCCCGCGACGCAGCCGAGAAACTGCGGATCCACATGTCTCGCGGCGGTCGCGCGTGGCGCGGCTACTTCCCGGTCGGCGGCGAGCTCACTTCGGGACAACCGGATCTCAAGGAAGGCCTGTATTTCGGCACCGAGCTCGACGAGAGCGATTCGCGCGTGCGCGCGGGCACACCGATGCACGGGCCGAACCTGTTCCCCGAAGTGCCGCAGTTTCGGGCGACCGTGCTCGACTACATGAGCGCGCTCGAGGCAACGGGCCAGCAAGTGTTGTCGTTGCTCGCAGAGGGATTGGGTCTCGATGCGGACTACTTTCAGCGCCGCTACACCGGCGACCCGACGGTGCTCTTCAGAATATTCCGCTATCCGCCCGACGACGTTGCGCGTGCGGGATGGGGCGTCGGCGCGCACACGGACTACGGCTTGTTGACGCTGCTACAGCAGGACGCCGTCGGCGGCTTGCAGATCCTCAATCGCGATTGCTGGCTCGACGTGCCGCCGCTCGCCGATTCGCTCGTGTGCAACGTCGGCGACATGCTGGAGCGACTGACCAACGGCCGCTATCTCTCGGCGCTGCATCGCGCGAAGAATCTGACGATGCGCGAGCGCCTGTCGATGGTGCTGTTCCTCGATCCGGCGTTCGACGCGAAGCTGGAGCCGTTGCCGGGTGTCGTCCCGGATTCGAATCAGCCGCACACGAACGTCCGCTGGGATCGGATCGATCCGCACGCGTTGCAGGGCACGTACGGAGAGTACCTGCTGAGCAAGGTCTCGAAGGTGTTTCCGGAGCTGGCGCCGACCGTCCGGTGACGGGCGGCGCTCTGCTCGCGGATTGCTAGGGCTTCAGCTGCGCCCGAATCTCGCCGCCCTTGTGAGCGGCGCTGTGCACGTTTACGTACAGCTCGCCGGCCTTGTAAGCCGCGAGTTGCTCGTCGCTGAGCTTGGAGTCTTTCGGAACGCTCCACTTGCCGTCGCCGGACTTCTCCAGTGCAATGATCGGCGGGCCGTTCTTGCCCGCTGCCGCCTGGTGGATGTGAGCGGCGATGCCGTCCATGCCCTTGGTGGTGACGCTGCCGCTGACGGACTTGTCCGCGCCGACCGTGATCGTGCCGCTGCCGGTGGCTGCGGTTTCAACGGCCGGTACTTCTTCCTTGCCGGTCAAAGTCACCTTGGAATCGCTGGCGAGCGCGAGGCCCGATCCGAAGAGCAGTACCACGGTGAGTGCTGCGTGAATACTCGATTTCATGACTGATCTCCCTTGTCGCCGAAACGCTGACGATTCTTTCTTGTGCGAGCACTGCAACGCATCGAGAATGATTTCGTTCCGGCGCGAGGTGCTCAATGACTACCCGAAGCGCGACTGCGATATTCCTTCTATCCGTCTGCCTGCCCGCCGGCGCTGCCTCCTACACGGCGCCGCGCACGAGCGACGGCCAGCCCGACCTGCAAGGCATCTGGACGAACGCGACGCTGACGCCGGTGGAGCGCCCGGCGGCGCTCGGCAACAAGCTGGTGCTCTCCGAGGCCGAGGCGACGGCGCTGGAAGGCCAGATGGCGCGACGGATGGAAGCGGCGAACGCGCCGAGCGATCCGAACGAAGTGCAGCGCGCCGGACAAGCGGTCGGCGGCTACAACATGTTCTGGGCGGACTTCGGCACGCAGGTGGCAATCGTCAACGGCGAGCGGCGCAGCTCGCTGATCGTCGATCCGCCGCAAGGGCGCGTGCCGGCGCTGCAACCGCAGGCCGAGAAGCTGGTGAGCGCGGCTGAGCGACGCGGCTACGACGGGCCGGAGCAGCGGCCGCTCGGCGAGCGCTGCCTGCTCGCGTTCGGCAATGCATCGGGACCGCCGATGCTGCCCGTGATGTACAACAGCAACTACCAGATCGTGCAGACCGCGGACACGGTGATGATCCTGGTCGAGATGCCGCACGACGTCCGGCTGATCCATCTGAACGGCAAGCCGCTGCCCGCGGGCCTGCGCAAGTGGATGGGACACTCGATCGGTCGCTGGGAAGGCGAGACGCTCGTCGTCGAGACGGCGGGGCTGCGCAAGGAGCAATACATTTCGATCGGCGGCGGCGGCAGCTACCGCTATGTGCCGTCGAGCGAGAATCTCAAGGTGATCGAGCGCTTCACGCGCACCGGTCCGCGCACGATCCTGTACGAGTTCACCGTCGAGGACCCCGAGATCTTCACGCAGGCGTGGCGCGGGCAGGTGCCGCTCAACGCGATCGACGAGCCGCTTTACGAGTACGCGTGCCATGAGGGCAACTATGCGCTGCCTGGAATTCTCGCCGGCGCGCGCGAAGCAGAGAAGCAAGGCCGTTAGCGCGTCAGTCGTGCTACGTAGCCGCCGCCCGGCGCCAGCTCGATAACGAGCGATGATCGCGGGCCGACGGCGCGCGATTCGATCTGGTAATCAGCCGCGTAGCGGTCAGCGTTCACGCCATCGGCCACGGCTGTTGCGGTGTATTCGCCCGAAGGCAGAAACGACAGCGGCAGCTCGATCTTGCGCGCGGTCCAATCGGTCATTGCCGCGATGTACCACGTGTCGCCCGCCCGGCGCGCCACCACTACGTAGTCGCCGATCGCGCCCCGCAACGCTCGCGTTTCGTCCCAGGTAGTCGGAATTCCGCCCAGGAAGCGCGTGAATTCAGGCGCGGCGCGATAGTCGGAGGGCGTACCCGCGAGATATTGCAGCGGGCTATCGTAGATAACGTACTGCGCCAGTTGCTGCGCGCGCGTGCCCTGACTCATCGGCTGGTCGCCGACCACGCGGAAGCTCTTCTGCGTGCCGTTGACCATGGCGCCGCCTTCCCAGTCCATCGGCCCGGCCAGCATGCGCACAAACGGTACGGTCAGTGCGTGATCGGGAGTGACGCGGTCGCTCCACATGTTGTACTCGTGCCCGAGCACGGCCTCCCGCGTGAGCAGGTTGGGGTAGGCGCGTTGCAGGCCGGTCGGTTTGGCGACGCCGTGCAGGTTGACGACCAGGCGGCGCTTCGCCGCTTCGTGCGCGAGGCGCTCCTGAAAGCGCAGCATCGGCTGGTCGTCGCGATCCATGAAATCAACCATGATTCCGCGCGCGCCCCAGGCTGCGTAGCGGTCGAGCGCCTCCTCGAGATTGCGCGTCAGCGCGTGCGCTTCGTTCCACAGCAACACCGCCACGCCCTTGCTGTTCGCGTAGGCGATCAAGCCGGGCACATCGATATCGGGATTGAGCCGTGTGTTG
>Ga0307408_100001869_pt1 | contig 15354 bp, 10 predicted proteins | sample 322Cmetagenome_FD_202116 | JGI IMG/M metagenome (GOLD analysis project Ga0307408, IMG submission 202116) | Maize rhizosphere microbial communities from greenhouse at UC Davis, California, United States - 322HYB-C-3 | ecosystem: Host-associated > Plants > Roots > Rhizosphere > Soil | place...
AAGATCTCAATTCAGAGGCGTTAGAAACGTGAGCTTTTTCTTGTACAGGCTTGCTAAGATTTATGCGTAGTCCCCAACTTTTTTGCTTGATCCGAGATAATACATAAGGATAATTTTAGGTTGAAACAAAAAAAGCCTGGCGAAACGCCAAGCTTTGCTCCTGAGGCTGGGCTCGAACCAGCGACCCTCTGATTAACAGTCAGATGCTCTAACCGGCTGAGCTACTCAGGAATCTATTTATCCGGTTATGGATTTTAAGTCTTTATTGTAGTCAAACTTGCTTCGACTATGAACCTGCGTCCTCTGATTAATCCCGAAATTTCGGGACTCTAACCGGCTGAGCTACTCAGGAATCTATTTATCCGGTTATGGATTCAAAACACTATGCTGTGTTTTGGGACTGCAATATTCGGGATTTAAATTTATTTCTGCAATATTTGCATCAAATTTTTTTAAGAAAAAAATCATGAGCTTAGTTATCACAGGGACGGTTGCCTTTGATGCAATTGAAACTCCGTTCGGAAAAACAGATAAAATTGTAGGGGGTGCGGCTACTTATGCAAGTTTGGCGGCCTCTTATTTCTATGATAAAACAAAGATTATTGCCGTTGTTGGCGATGATTTTCACAAAGAAGATATCGAGGATTTAAAAAATCACGGCATATCTGTAGATGGCTTGCAGATTAAAGAAGGTGAGAAATCTTTCTTTTGGGCGGGCAAATATCACAACGACATGAACTCGCGTGATACGTTAATTACAGAACTTAATGTGTTGGCTGATTTTGACCCGATCGTTCCTGATAGTTACCAGGACTGCGAATACTTGCTTTTAGGAAACCTTACTCCGCAAGTTCAAAAAAGTACTATTGAGCGTTTAACGAAGCGTCCGAAACTGGTTGTATTGGATACCATGAATTTCTGGATGGATGTAGCATTAAATGACCTTCTTGAAACCTTGAAGCTCGTTGATGTTCTAACGATCAACGACGCGGAGGCTCGTCAGCTTTCGGGCGAATACTCACTTGTTAAAGCCGCTCAGAAGATTTTAGAAATGGGACCGAAATATCTCATCATTAAGAAGGGCGAGCACGGTGCATTGTTGTTCCACGAGGATAAAATATTCTCTGCTCCAGCCTTGCCTTTGGCGGAAGTTTTTGACCCAACCGGAGCCGGTGATTCTTTTGCAGGTGGATTTATTGGTTATCTGGCAAAAGTTGGTTCTATCAATTTCAACAACATGAAAAATGCCATCATCTTTGGTTCGGCACTTGCCTCGTTCTGCGTGGAGAAATTTGGCACGGAGCGCATCAAGAACCTTAAACAACAGGAAATTGAAGATCGCGTAAAGCAATTCATTAACCTGAGCTTTTTTGAAATAGCTTAACCAATCGACGGTTAACAATGGGCGGAGCTTACAGTTGCGCCCATTGCTAATTAGCAAGTATCAACCGCCCAATCACTTTAAATTTCGAAAAAACGCTGTCGGTATGGGGAGCGTCTTTAAGCTCATCTGTTAAATCCTGGCCGGCCCAATGTTCGTAATGTTTGCCATTTTTCCACAGGCGGCTTTCAGTAACATCGTAAATTAAGCCTTTAAAGCAAACCCAAATTAAGGGCTTATCCTGTCCGTTTCGTAGTGCAAGCTGGCTTTTCGTGTAAGCCGGTAAATCGTTCATTGTTATAATATCTTTCCGGCTTCTAAAGTATTCAAAAAGCAATACATTCAGCAACAACATGCTAAGGCTGTAAAAATGATTTCGAACGACTTCAATAGTGATATAACTCCTACAAGGGAAATGGGTACAGTTTAGCAAAATTTTGCTCCAAAGCGCCCTTGTTAAACCGGCGTTTAAATCAAAAAAATTCATAATTTATTCCATTCAGAATAGCTCACATTGCCCAGAGCAGGTGATTTTCGGCCACAACATCCACTCAAACAACTACAGATCAGACAATTAAAGAAAAAACCTCAATGAAAACAAAAAAATGAACTTTTTTACTTTTTTCTGAATTTTCATTTTTCCTTCATGTTGCCTAAATATTTTCGTAGAGTCAAAAGATCAAAATTTATTAAGAAACTTAAATAATAACAAACATGAAAAGGAACCATTTAATCACCCGTTTTTTCTTAGCAGCAACCGCACTTACGCTTACTTTTGCTTCCTGCAAAAAAGAAGCCCAGGAATCTTCATCTGATGACGTTTCAAACTCACAGGCAATTCTCGTTGAAAGTGCAAGCGCTTCAGGCGAAGCTGTATTCATTATTAATACCACACCAAGCGGCGCCACCAGAGACTCAATTACATCCGCTGAACTTCCTACCGCTATTGCCACTTATCTAGATGCAAACTACAGCGGGTACACTCTTAAAAAGACATTTAAAGTATCTGCTAAGAGCGCTGTAGAAAGCTATGTAGTAGTTATTTTTTACAATGGCAAACCGGTGGGCTTAAAATTTGATGCAGCAGGAGCATTCGTGAAAATTTTCGAACAACGTGAACGTGGAGATTTAAGAGGTCAGGGCTGGAAAAAAGGTGGTCGTTTTGACTGCCGTGACGGTCAGCACCGTGATACTATTGCAGTTTCTGCGTTATCTCCGCTTATCAAAAGCTATTTCACAATCAACTACCCTACAGACACCGTAAAACATGCATTTAAAGGAAAGGACAACAGCACCGTAGTTATCAGTATCAACAATGGTATCTATGCAACTGCATTCAGCTCTTCCGATTTATTCATGAAACGGATACAAATCATCGCTAAAAAAGGAAGAAAAGTTTCTGTATCTGCAGCCGAGCTTCCGGCAAAAGCAACTACTTACCTAACTACCACTTTCCCTGGCTATGCGTTCGACAAAGCTTTTTCGGTAAATATTAACGGAACGGTGGTTACTTACGTGGTATTTATTAATTCTAACAATACCCGCTATGGCATAGAATTTAATGCGGCAGGCGACTTTGTGAAAAATGTGGTAATAAGATAATTCTTACCCTGATTATATGAAGATGGCAGTGTACTGATAAGGTACACTGCCTTTTTTGTTTAATATGATTAGCAGAACCCGACAAACGCAAAATGGAATAAAATTTGTCTATTTGTGGTTATGGCTAATTTCAAAGAACTCATAAACTCTGATAAACCTGTACTGGTAGACTTTTCTGCAGAGTGGTGCGGCCCTTGTAAAATGATGGCTCCCATTCTGGATCAAACGAAAAATATGATCGGCGATAAAGCCACTATCTTAAAAGTGGATGTGGATAAGAATCCGGCGGCAGCCCAGGCTTATAATATTCAGGGGGTGCCTACATTAATTTTATTTAAGAATGGTGAAATTAAATGGCGTCAATCTGGGGTGATACAGGCGGGGCAGTTAAGGCAGGTGATTGAAGGGCACTTGTAAAATGGTGGGAACCACAGAGGACACGGAGGTATTCACAGAGATAGACCGCAATCCCGATTAACAAACTTCGTCCTTCCCGACCTAAGGAGGGATCTTAAAGCGACATACCTGCAAACTTTTCAGAATCTCTCCTTAGCTATAATGACAAAATTACAAGGTGGTTTATTTCCAAACACTTACAAAGGAACATTTTGTCATTATAACGTGAGGAGAGATCCTAGCCAGTTTGTATATAAAGCGCTTTAAGATCTCTCCTTCGTTATAATGACAATGCGGGTTAACCGGTATTGCGCCCATTGTCATCTATATATTGTTCTTCCTAAGTTGAGCCACTCAATTACCAAGCGAAATACCTGTCCTGAAAGCTGTGGTTAGTTATTCGCCTGCTTTAGCAGATTCAGCAACAACTGCTGTCCAACAATATTCGCTTTGTTTCCCTGAGCGGTATTAAAAGTAGTCATTGCGGCATTTTCACCATCGCCTTCTGCCTTCTTACCTACTTTTACGGACTTAATAGTAGAAATCAGATCCAACGTAGATAAGATAATTTTACCCCGGCCATGAGTAATAATACTCAATGCGGAATACACCTCTGGCTTATGATCGGCCACACAGGCAACAACCGTTTCGCCGTTCGATAAACGCATGCCCAAACGCTGTTTATTGTAGGTGGCTAAACTTTGATATTCCCAATTAAATACACCCTTCTGCGGCAAACCTTTGAATATATCATGTTCTTTCGCGAAGAAGTTACCGCCATACCAGGTAGTTCCAAGCTCTTTTATCCCACGAAAATCAATAATCTCTTTACGCCCCAAAAACGTTGCCCATTTATCTGTATTGGCTGCAACAATTAGTGTATTGCCTTCGTTAACCCATTCCAGAATTTCAGTTACAAGGGGATTTCCTGTTTGTTGCGGATCAAAGGCGCCAACTAACAAATACTTGCCTACCGGCCTTCCCGATTTAAACTTTTTAAACGTTTTTAGGCCTGCAGCATTAAGGAAATCAGCCATAACACCACTGGTATCGGCTACCATACCATCCGAAGGTACACCACTAATATCTAACGATAAAGCAAACAATTGATCATCTCCTTTTGCCAGCAACTTAGTGCCGCTTTTTAGTCCGGCTTTAATCGTTGAGTAACCCTTGCTGGAAGGAATTACCGGCAACCCGGCCAACAACAGTTCGCCGTAAGTAGATCCGCCTGTAACCTTAACCGGAATTGTCTTCTTAAAGAGAATTTCTCCGTTTTCCGCCAGCATCTGAACATCCAAATCATAGTTTCCACTTAAGCCCGTTTCGTTCACGATAAAAAAGTCAACAATGGAAGTATCGCCTACAGGCAAAACCTTATGATTCATTTTAACCGCGATGTACAAAGGCTTGGCATAACGGGCAATTAATTCAGGATCGCCTTTCGGATTACGGTAATTATCCACTATCCCCGAATGATTCTCAAGCTTCATGCTCTCCCAACCATTTACGGCATAGCCATCACCCTGATTTCCGATACGGACATTTTCAATTACACGTCCCTGATAGTAAAAAGCCACATTACCCATTTTACGAGTTAAAGAATCTACGTTCGGGAAAGCTTTACTAAACCCCGGTGTCGTTTTCAGGAATGTATCATAAGCATTATACCATTGGAGATAGGCGTCAGTTTCCCAGCCAATATTCTTCCCGGTTTTCAAGATTTCATCGCGAATCAACTGAAGCCGCGGAGGCGTCCCAATAGCGCCCTCTTCGCCCCAGTATTGAATCTCATCTTTATGATCGAAATAACGGAGGTACTCGGTTGGATTTTTATAAAGATTATCGTGGTAGGTACCCGGTCCTCCGGCATGGTGCTGGTCAAACCAACCATAATCCCGGAAGGTAAAATCATAAGGTAGCAGATGCAATTTAAACCTTGTATCGGGCCCGGTTTTTATATCTCCGTTAGATGAATTGTAGGTGATTATCCGAGTAGGATCAAGCTTATGTGCGGCCAGCATTTGTACGCTATCCTGCTTTTGCGGCTGAGCGCCACGCTCGTTGTGCATATTGTAAATAACCAGGGAAGGGTGATTACGATCACGTTTAATCATCCTGAAAAGCTTTTCATTACGGGTAGCGAAATAAAAATCAGCTTGTTGCTTCCCTCTCTCATCATTGGCATTATATCGGTCGGCCGGATACTGATTACCTCCCGGCTCTTCGAAATAAAGTAAGCCCAGCTCGTCTGCATAATCAAGTACATTCTGCTGGCCAATGGTCCGGTGAAAATTAAGCATATTTAAGCCAATCTTCTTAGCACTTTCCACCTGCTTGCGTGCCAGCGCATCGCTCGGGGCAATTCCGTTCACTGGCCAAAATCCCCAGCTGATAGCGGTTAAAGCAAAGAAACGTTTTCCGTTCAAATAGAACTGTTTATCGCCATCCACATCTCTCACCTCAAACCAACGAAAACCGAAGCGCTGTTTATAAGTGTCATGGCTTTGGTCGCTTCCTTCCCAACGAGCAGTAAACACATACAGATCAGGTCTGTCAGGACTCCAAAGTTTTGCGTCACTTACCGAAATTGTGTGCGAACTGGTTAGTTCTCCGCCAGCCTTAGCCAAAAGAGGGTAACGTTTTTCATACACCAGTTTTTGGGCTCCTTTTGCTTCTTTTATCTGTAATATGAGATTGCCTGTTACATTCTTAGCCGTTTGATTGTTCGTTGTTATTTCCACATCCACTTCGTTGGCCTGCGGTTTATTCTTAACGAACACATCGTCGATAAAAACCTTATCGGTAGCTACCAGTTTTACCTTGCCGGTAATACCTCCGAAACCATGCGTGGGATTAGTACGGTAATTGCCCCACATAAAGTTTTGTGAATCACGCCAGTCGAAATTACCGTTAGGATCTGTTATGCGAACGGCGATTTCATTCGGCTTTCCATAAGCCACCGCATCGGTGACATCTACATTAAAAGGCGTTCCGTTTACCAGATCATAACCTACAAGCTTCTTGTTTACAAAAACTTCAGCTCTGAAACGTACGCTCTCAAAGTTCAGCACCAGCCGCTTTCCTTTTAAAGTAAGCGGCACATTAAACGACGAGGTAAACCAGGATACGCCAAGGTAATTTCCTGACACACCGAAACTGTTGCCATTCTCGCCCCAGAAAAACTGTTCTACCGTGGCCGGCAATTTCGTATTAACACCCTTTTTTGCGGACAATGCCGCCCATCCTCCTTCAGGAAGATTAACTTTGAGCGTCTTTAGGTCAACAGGAGGTGCATGTAATTCATCGTCAATCCAGGTGGCTTGTTTATCCAGAACCACTTTCCATGAATTAGCGGATAAATCGGTTACGACTCTCCCAATTTGCGCCTTTACTTCGGCCGTTTTGAGTAGTAAGGTTATTGGCACTGCAAGCAACAGGCCATATTTAGTTAGTTTCATTATTCGATTTTAAGTGTGCGAAAACAGTATTAATCACAGCTCTAATGCCCATGCATTCGCAGATTGTCCTGCAATTTATCATTCCCCATAAAAATTGCGGCAAACGTAACATACTATTTAAGAATGGAGGTCGAATTTTTGGCTATTTAGGTTTAAAATTTACCTGAAATAAGTTTAAGCCAGCAATGGATAAGAACCTCATAAAACAACCGGGCATTAGTTATGTTGCTAATGCCCGGTTGTTCTGAAGGTATTGGTTATATAATGATGCGGGTGTATTCGTACGCTTATTAAGCTTTTATAGCCTTAAAGGTTCTTGGTTATTTATTTCCAAACTCATAAACCTTCCCGGCTTCGGTATTAAAATCATATAAATTTCCCTTAATGGGGATTAATCCTTTCAAAGGTGCATTAGCTGCTATCAAGGGTTTTTGAATTGCGGCCACGGCATAAAATGGATTAGGATTTTGACCTTCGGCAGCCTTCAAAGACCTTGCTCCTTTAGCCTGAAGGGCATTGTGGACCCGTAATCGGCAATTACCACCGAGGCTCGATTTCAGCTTCAAATAAGTGATCTTTCCATCTTTCCAATTCATATCGACAACAAAACCACCCCGGGCAATCAAGCCCTTTACACTGCCTTGTTTCCATTGATCGGGGATAGCAGGCAGGAGATGAATATCTCCATCATGAGATTGTACCAGCATTTCTGCGATGCCTGATGTACAGCCAAAATTTCCATCGATCTGGAATGGTGGATGCGCATCGAAGAGGTTTGGATAGGTTCCGCCGTTTTGTCCGCTGGTTTCCATTGGTGCCGGGTTCAGCTGATCCTGAATTAGTTTATATGCCCGGTTCCCATCCAGCAAGCGCGCCCAAAGATTTACCTTCCATCCCATAGACCAACCGGTTGATTTATCGCCTCTGCTTACCAAGGTATTTTTTGCGGCCTCAAACAATTCTGGTGAATTGAAAGGAGAAATCTGCGCACTGGGGAACAAACCATATAAATGCGATACGTGCCGATGCCGGTCGTTCTCTTTATCCCAATCCTGCAACCATTCCTGTAACTGACCAAAGCGCCCCACTTGCATGGGAGGGAGGCGTTTGATGAGTGTTTGCAAGGTATCCGCGAAAGCGTTATCTGTACCCAGAATTGCTGCAGAACGAATGGCGTTACTAAACACATCGAACACCAGCTGATTATCCATAGTAGCTCCCGCTGTAATACCTACACTACTTTGATAGGTATTTTCTGGCGACATAGACGGCGTTACAACCAACCATTTATGCGATGGTTCTTCCTGCAAAACATCGGCATAGAACAGGGCTGCCCCCTTCAAAACAGGATAATATTCTTTCAGAAAAGTTTTATCACCGCTGTACAAATAATGCTGCCATAGGTGCTGACTTAGCCATGCCCCGCCCATTGGCCACATACCGTAAAATCCTCCGTCAACTGGTCCGGTTATGCGCCACAGATCTGTATTGTGATGCACATTCCAGCCCCGGGCATGGTACATTTGCGAAGCGCTTTCTTTCCCGCTAACGGCCAGATCTTTAAGCATGGCAAATAAAGGCTGGTGCATTTCGGTAAGGTTGGTTACCTCGGCCGGCCAATAATTCATTTCGGTGTTGATGTTGATAGTGTACTTACTATCCCATGGCGGACTTAGTTTTTCGTTCCATTTACCCTGCAAGTTTGCCGGATGCGAGCCCGGCATTGAACTGGAAATCAACAAATAGCGCCCGAACTGAAAATAGAGCGACGTAAGTGCCGGATCGTTCCCTTTGGCAAAGTCTGCTATACGAATATTAGTAGGTTTTTTAATGGCATCGGTTAGCCCAAGATCAAGGCTCACCCTATCAAAGTATTTTTTATAAGATGCCATGTGGGATGCCTTCATGCCGGCATAGCTTTTCTTAAATGCCGCATTAAGGTAACGGGAAGCCTTCTCTATCTCGTTGCCACTGATGTCTTTATAATTAATGTAATTGGTACCAATAGAGATATACAAGGTAACAGAATTGGCATTAGCGATTACGATTGTAGAATCGGTGGTTGACGTTTTCCCTCCTTCGGTCTTCGGCTGCACTTGTACCTGGTAACGCAATTTCCCCTGTTTATTATCTATCGAACTGCTTAAGCCAGATAGTAATAGTTTGCCATTTTGCGTTTGCACCTGGTATTGCTTGAAAGGGCTATTCATCTCGAGGGTAAAGGAAATGCTGCCTGGTTTATCGGCAGTAAGGCGAACGGCAAGCACCTGATCGGGAATAGAAGCGATGTATTCCCGCCTAAAATTTACGCCTTTGTTTTGGTAAGATACGCTGGCAACTGCCTTCGAAATATCCAGATCACGACGGTAATTGCGAACATCTTCCTGGCCTGTAAAACGCAGAAACAGGTTTCCGGCAGTTTGATATTGCATGCCGTAATTAAGTCCGGCAGGCGCCTGACGTGGAAAGGTTTGATTAGACAGATCCTGTGCTTCCTTGTATTTGCCTTCAAAAAGCAATTTTCGAATCTGCTGAATGGGCTCATAAACGTTTTTGGGAACATTATTCCCTGGCTCGCCGGCCCAGATGGTTTCTTCGTTCAGTTGTAAACGATCGTTGGCTACATCGCCGAAAACCATTGCAGCAAGGCGGCCATTGCCTATAGGTAAAGCTTCGTTCCAATTGGCGGCTGGCTTATCATACCATAAACTTAACTTACTGGCTGTACTTTGGGCTAAAGCACTACCAGAAATAATAAGCGCAAGGACTAAAAATTTTGCGGTCTTAATCATTCTTCTTTTTGTAAAATAGGTATCTAAATGTGTGTATTTTATATGTTTTTATAAGTTTATCACTTTGTAATATTGATGCTATGGAGGGGAAGGCTGTAGCGCATGTTTTTATTATTAAGCCGGTCATTTAACACAAAAAATGGGAATGACATCTGAGAGGGCGGTCGTCACCCTGAGCTCGCCGAAGGGCCTGCGGCGGGTCAGTTTTTTTTTCAATTTTGAGAAAGAAGCTAGCATTTGATTAATTTCAGGAACAAAACTGGGATTTCTTACTAGACCCGAACGCGTTGTTTTCGTTCAGACAGGTTCAAATTCTGACCATAATTTCCAAATTATAACTCATAAAAAAAGCGCTGTTACTTTATAATAACAACGCTTTTTTATTTTGCAGAGAGAGCGGGATTCGAACCCGCGATACCCTTGCGAGTATACAAGCTTTCCAGGCTGGCTCCTTCAACCACTCGGACACCTCTCTGTTTAAGGACTGCAAAGGTAATAATTTGAACCAAACTCTTGCAATCCAATTGAAATTCTTTAATTTAAAATACCGACTTCGCAGGAGCGGCAAATGGAGTTTTGCTTAATTCACCACGCAGGTTTGTTTCTAACAATGTGGCAATACGGTTATAAGTATACCCTCTGGATAATAAAAACATCAGCTTAGTTACGGCAGCTTCGTATGTCATATCGTAGCCACTTACTACTCCCATTGCCTTTAAAGGGCGACTGGTTTCATAGCGGCCCAATTCCACACTGCCAACTTTACACTGCGAAATATCCAAGATAACCTTTTCTTGCTTAATGGCGCTCTCAAGGCAATCTAAAAACCATTGTTCGGTAGTTGTATTACCAGCTCCAAACGTTTCCAGAATTATTGCCCTTGTTTTAGAATTTACGATTGTAGCAACTGTTTCCTTGCTGATACCTGGATACAATTTCAACACCGCAATAGAGTTGTTTAACTTCTTATGGGCCCGAAAAACACAGTCTTCACATTTACGAATACTTACATCGTTATAACGCAAATGCACACCAGCCTCAGCCAGAACCGGATAATTCGGCGAACGGAAGGCTTCGAATTTTGCAGAGTTGTATTTGAATGCCCTGTTACCTCTGAATAGCTGGAAATCGAAATAAATACAAACTTCCGGTACGCGGGCGCTTCCATTTAATTTGGCCGAAGCAATCTCCAGGGCAGTAATTAAGTTCTCTTTAGCATCAGTACGGATTTCTCCAATAGGCAACTGCGAACCGGTAAATATCACTGGCTTATTTAAGCCCTCTAAAAGGAAGCTTAATGCAGAAGCCGTAAAAGCCATCGTATCCGAACCGTGAAGGACCACAAATCCGTCATACAAATCATAATTCTTCTCGATCAGTTCAGCAAGCTCTATCCAGATCTCAGGACTCATATTCGAAGAGTCGATTATTTCAGAGTAGGAATGAACTGTTATTTCGTATGGTAAACGAGTTAACTCGGGAACATTTTCAGTTATATGATTAAAGTCCAAAGGCTTAAGCACACCTGTTACTTTATCGAAAACCATTCCAATAGTTCCGCCAGTGTATATTATTAAAACCTTTGTCATCTAAACTCTGTGATTCTTAAAATTTCTTAAATATATAAAAGGAATGCCTATCCTAAACGTTAAAAATCAATTTTGAATTGTCCGTTGTAATTTCAGCCACCTTTTCTATGCTAATTTGCTTTATCTCAGCCACTTTTCCAGCAATATAAGTTAAATAACTACTTTCATTCGGCTTTCCCCGATAAGGAACCGGTGTTAAATAGGGCGAATCCGTTTCCAAAACAATTCTATTTAACGGAATTTGTTCAACAACCTTATCCAAACCCGATTTTTTATATGTAACAACACCACCAATGCCCAAATAAAAACCCAAAGCCAAAACTTTTTCAGCCTGCTCTACCGTTCCAGAGAAACAATGGAAAATTCCACGAAGCTTTTCATCCGCTTCAGCTACCAATACCTCAAATACCTCATCAAATGCTTCACGACAATGAATAACTATTGGCAAATTTAATTCCTTTGCCCAGCCAATCTGCTCACGAAAAGCTTCCTGTTGAATTTCAAGCGTGGTTTTATCCCAATACAAATCAATTCCAATTTCACCAATGGCATAAATCTTCCTTCCGGGAATGGCTTTGTAAATCGCATCAAGCTCGACTTTAAAATTCGCCTTCACATCGCAAGGATGCAAACCCAGCATCGCAAAACAATTCTCGGGATACAAAGCCACTAGATTATCGATCAAGCCAATCGACTCTGAATCCACATTCGGAAGAAATAAACGACTAACGCCATTGTCAAAACAGCGCTGCATCTTCTCCTTTAAAACTTCAGGATCTTTCTCGTAGTACTGGTGGGTATGGGTATCTGTAAGAATCATTATGGTGCAAAAGTAAGGTATAAGATCTAAACGCAAAGACAGAAAGGTTTCGCAAAGATCTCAGAGTTTAATAATACGTCCTTTAACGAAAAGAAAACTCAAAAAACTTTGCGTTAAAACCTCTCAAAACAAAAAAGCCGCCCTGAACTAAATCAGAACGGCCATTTTATCAATATATTTTTCGATGATTATTTTACCTCTTCGAAATCAACATCAGTTACAGTATCACCAGCGTTTCCTGTGTTAGCAGAAGAACCTGCACCAGCTCCGGCGTCAGCACCAGGGGCGCCTGCATCACCAGCAGCTTTATACATATCTTCAGAAGCAGCAGTCCATGCATTTTGTAATTCTTCCTGAGCAGCATCAATTCCAGCGAAATCTTTAGCAGCATGCGCAGCTTTTAATTTCTCTAAACCACTTTCGATAGGTCCTTTTTTCTCAGCAGGGATTTTATCGCCATACTCTTTCAACTGTTTTTCAGTAGAGAAGATCAGCGCATCCGCAGCATTTAACTTATCGATTTCTTCTTTCGCTTTTTTATCAGACTCAGCATTTGCTTCAGCCTCCTGCTTCATCTTTTGGATATCCTCGTCAGATAAACCAGAAGAAGCCTCAATACGGATTTTTTGCTCTTTACCAGTCGCTTTATCTTTAGCTCCTACGTGTAAGATACCGTTCGCGTCAATATCGAAAGTTACTTCAATTTGAGGCACACCACGAGGTGCTGGTGGAATTCCGTCTAAGTGGAAACGACCAATTGTACGGTTCTGAGCCGCCATCGGACGCTCACCTTGTAAGATGTGAATCTCTACCGAAGGCTGGTTATCCGACGCAGTTGAGAAAGTCTCAGATTTTTTACTTGGGATAGTTGTGTTTGCTTCGATCAATTTCGTCATCACACCACCCATAGTTTCAATACCTAATGAAAGTGGAGTAACGTCAAGAAGCAATACATCTTTAACCTCACCTGTTAATACACCACCCTGAATAGCAGCACCAATTGCCACAACCTCATCAGGGTTAACACCTTTCGAAGGCTCTTTACCGAAGAAAGCTTTTACAGCATCCTGAATTGCAGGGATACGGGTAGAACCACCTACAAGAATAATTTCATCAATATCAGAAGCCGAAAGACCTGCATTTTTCAAAGCAGAACGGCAAGGCTCAATGGTACGTTTAATTAAGCTATCAGCCAACTGCTCAAATTTAGCGCGGCTCAAAGTACGCACTAAGTGCTTCGGACCAGTTTGGTCTGCAGTAATGTATGGTAAGTTAATTTCAGTTTGAGTAGAACTTGAAAGTTCAATTTTAGCTTTCTCAGCAGCTTCTTTCAAACGTTGCAAGGCCATTGGATCTTTCTTCAAATCCATTCCGTACTCAGAAGAAAACTCAGTAGCCAACCAATCGATAATCACCTGATCAAAGTCATCTCCACCTAAGTGAGTATCACCATCGGTAGATTTTACCTCAAACACGCCATCACCCAATTCAAGAACAGAAACGTCATGTGTACCACCACCACAGTCGAACACAGCAATTTTCATATCCTTATGCGCCTTATCCAAACCGTAAGCTAAAGCAGCAGCAGTAGGCTCATTAATGATACGTTTAACATTTAAACCGGCAATTTCACCAGCCTCTTTTGTAGCCTGACGCTGCGCATCGTTAAAGTATGCAGGAACGGTAATAACCGCCTCAGTTACTTCGTGCCCAAGAAAATCCTCAGCCGTTTTCTTCATTTTCTGAAGAACCATTGCAGAAATTTCCTGCGGAGTATATTTACGGTCGTCGATTTCAACACGAGGAGTATTGTTATCACCCTTAACTACACCGTAAGGCACACGGCCTACTTCTTTACCCACTTCATTAAAGCTGTTACCCATGAAGCGTTTAATAGAATAAATAGTTTTTGTTGGGTTTGTAATAGCCTGGCGTTTAGCAGGATCACCAACTTTACGCTCACCGTTTTCAACAAACGCTACAATAGAAGGAGTTGTACGTTTACCCTCGCTATTTGCAATAACAACAGGCTCATTACCTTCCATTACGGCTACGCAGGAGTTAGTAGTTCCTAAGTCGATACCAATAATTTTTGACATGATATATTTTACTTTAGATTGTTCAACAATAAATTCCTTTCTCTCTTATCAAGCCCCATGCCAATAGAACTAACAACGCCACCTGACAGTATTTTGACAGACAAGCTGAAAAACATTCAGTAATAAAAATGACACGAGTGACAGAATTGCAGGCGATTTAATATTTTGAAGCACATCATTAGAACCATCTACATCTTCAGTCCCGCTTTCCGCTTGTAGTCCTCGTTCGCTCTCGCCCACTTCACATCCTACTGTGGGCTACCACTTCAATCGGGGCTATTTAATAAGGGCAGTGCACTTAAGTTAGTTCCTTTTGACATACAAGAAACTAATTGGCAAAAGCTCTCAACCTGAGTTTGATTCACCAAATCCCGCCAGCGAGCTAACAATAAAGGAACAACACATTCCGGGGCGTATTAATTTTAACACAGAGAACACGGAGGAGGCGCAAAGGGCACAGAGAATTTCTGACACAAAGAGTTTTAAGCGAAGCTTAAAAAGAGATCACAGAGCCAGGCGCTTTAACAGGCAGGTTGTATAGAACTTTAATAGCTCCAGCGGAGCGTCGTGATAATAGATACAGACGGAATGCGATAATAGAGCGTCGTAGGCGCTACATGGTTCTTTTAATTTAGATAAATAACATACCGCTCCGCTGGAGCTCCATTACAAATAGACGTTTCATTATTAACATATCGCTCCTACGGCGCTTAAAAGCTAAAAATCATCGTCGGACTTAGGTTATCAAGTTTCAAAAACCCCATATACTGAGTAGCCCAAAACAAAAAAACCTCCCGAAGGAGGTTTTTTTTTACATACAATCAATGTCTATAAACTATTTTGTAGCCTTCTTAACCGGAGCCTTTTTTACCGGAGTAGCCGGTTTTTTAGCTGGGGTTGAAGTTTTCTTCTTAACCGGAGTAGTCGACTTTTTAACCGGAGTAGCTACTGCCTTTTTCGCTTTCTTCACTTTAACCAATTCCAGGTCAAAACGTAAAGTGCTAAAAGGAGCAATTACCGGCTGACTTCCCTGCGGACCATAGCCCAACTCAGAAGGGATAATGAAAGTGGCTTTAGATCCTTCATTCAACAATAAGAGCCCTTCATCCCAACCTCTAATCACCTGCCCCGCACCTAAAACCACCTTGATAGGCTCATAAGGTCTGCCCTGCTGGTATATACCTGCTTTCTTAGCCTCGGCCTCAACGCTCGAA
>Ga0307408_100001870_pt1 | contig 15353 bp, 11 predicted proteins | sample 322Cmetagenome_FD_202116 | JGI IMG/M metagenome (GOLD analysis project Ga0307408, IMG submission 202116) | Maize rhizosphere microbial communities from greenhouse at UC Davis, California, United States - 322HYB-C-3 | ecosystem: Host-associated > Plants > Roots > Rhizosphere > Soil | place...
GCAAGAGTCTCTCTCTACAGTAGAACCAAGAGTCTTAATAAAAAGACACCTGCGGCAGCTGTATATATACCTCGACAGTCTGTGATCTTTTAGTGTTGCGAGAGCATTTTTGCTGGAGTTTCAGGGTTGCCAAATTGTTGGGAGTATGCCGAATATAGGTGGATTGTCTGTCCATGTTTTATCTGGTAATCTCCAATAGATTTTAACATCATCTTGTACTCATCTTTTAGTGCAATCAGCGGTTCGGCCATGCTGTCTGATAGCAAAACATGCAAGTTATCGCCTATATCCATAACACGACGGGCAAGTATGATTCCCGGCCCCCATACATTCTGGTTGCCGTTCATGTCATTGACTATGAAAACTGGCCCGGAACTCAAACCTATGCGCACCCCTAGCACATCTTCATTATTATTCTTGCCACGGTTGTATGTCCGAAGTTTTGAATGAAGTTGTACAGCGAGCAGAAGAGGTGATTCCGGATTCATATAGAATCCTATTGCCATGCCATCGCCTGTTGGCAAAACAATCTTTTTCTCTTTCGCCTTTGTAAATGCATCACACGATCCGATGAATTTATTGAGAATTTCGATCTTGTCTATCTGTTTCTTTACAGATAGTGAAGGATTAGATAGACCTACTATGTCTATGAAGAAGAAGTTTACGTTTACTACCTGAGATGGCAAACCTGTCTCAGAAATGTTGGAGCCATACAAGACCGCAAGCTTCCTATATGTTTCCACACACATTATGCTGTCAAATGCGAATTCAGAATCCAGTAGTGGTGTTCCTAAAATTGGTTTTCCACACATTGTACAATTCAATGAAACTGTCGATTGGTCTCCGAAGACAAGGCTGCCATCGTCTGTAATGTTGAATTTTATCCATGCTGGCTTGTGATGTATGCCATTTATAGAAACCATTCTAATGCTCCTTGCAATGGATCCATCGTTTTCCTCCTCAAGCCTCATCTCCAAGATCCCGTCTACCATAGAGCTTACAGCGTTAATCAATGAATTCGGTGATGTAATATTGGCAGTCAATGTAAAGATTGCAGTTGCATCAAACTCCTTCAGAAGCAAAGAAATTTCACCAACGAACTTTAAAACTGCGCTTTCGCCAAAGAGGACAACAAGCTGTGTTAGCGAATCTACTACTACTAGTATTGACTTGCTCTTACCGGATAACGATGATGATTGCGGCGGCGAAGACATATGAGAAAGGGAGGATGAATTATTACTTTCATCACTTTCCGATCGATGAGGATGACTATCATCTTGATCATTTTCTCTTTTTTGTCTGACAAGAGTTTCATGAATTTCACGCAGTGTCAGTTTGAGTCTGTCTAAATCATCAGTGCTACTGCTACTATTATTATTATTATTATTATTATTGATATTATTGGTGTCCATACGCAAATAGGGGTTTATGAATTTTGAAGTCTTATTCGGCCTTGCAGCTTCTAACATTGGGAACAAGGCTCTAAACTTCTTTTCAGTCATACTCGGGCTGACGTAAATACAGTAATCTGAGTGTAGCATCCCCTCAATAAAGAACTGCCTGCAGTACATGGTTTTTCCGGTGCCTGCTAATCCCACAAGTAAGAATAGGCTCGGGGGAATGCTGTTTTTGCCAGTCAGTTCGAAAATTCCCGGAATTTGAACCATCGTATCATTGTTGTTGTCCGATTCTATCTGGGGGGTTTTGATAATTCTGTTGTTATTATTATAATAATTATTATCGATATTCATCTCGACACAATCACTACGCTTGTATTTGGCTTTCCTGTGAGAGGCCCTCTATTTTATTTGAGAACAGATGCTGAGGATACCTTAGGACTGTCAGGTACTCCTTCTTACTGAACTGAATGTCACAATAGCATGGCATAGCCGAAATTACATTGATTCCTGTTTCACGCGAGAGAGAATCTATACTGCTTTCTTTTTCCTGCTCTTGCTGCATAACGATAGTTGAAGTTGATAATGTGCCACCCATACCACTGGTTGAATGTTGTTCCATCGTCTGTACTGATGAATGTGGAACACAATAACCTGCCACTTTGTTTAGTATCAGATAAGGTTTGGCTCCGAATTTCGTAAAGGAAGAATATATCTCGCCAACCATCTTTTTTGTTCCTGCAATATCTAGGTCGCCGGACTTTAGCGTAAGAAACAGTATATCTGCTATTGCAAGAGCATTTATAGACCAATACCTGATACCAGGACTAGTGTCAATAATGACATAATCGGCTTTAAGGTCTGAAAACAGTTGCTCGCGCATGACTATGAACCTGCGAAGAAATTGCACCTTCTCCTGTTTTCCTCCCTCAAGCTTGTATATTTCTTCTTTTTTCGGATTGCTGAAACCAAGCCATAGCTTCCCGTTAGTAGAAGAAGAAGTACTACCTGAAGAGCTACTGACATTATTATTATTATCATTCCCTGCAACAACTGAGGTAAGATCAACAATTATGTCTTTGAGTTCAGTATCACCAGTAAGAAAATCGTTGACCCACCTATCTGGCTCTATTTCAAAATAGGTCTGAAGGCTAGGAGCATAAACGTCTAAATCTAGAAGAAAAACACGAAATCCTTTTCTGGCCAAAAGAGCAGCAAGGTTAGCTGCCAAAGTCGTCTTGCCAGTTCCTCCCTTGTAAGAATGAAAAACGAAGGTCTTAGGCATTATTAGTATCGCTCCTTTGTTCAAAAGTGTTGAACATTAATAGTATTTAGATTTTCTGCTGTAGATTACTGGCAACAATTCTTTCGTGATTCTAAAGAAATTGCAACCTAGGAGTTGACCCCGTTACCAATTAATCTGCGAATTTATCTTTGCCTCCTATTACAGCTTTCCGAAAGCTCCTAGCTAGATTTTAGCCCAGATAAATCGAATTATCAAATAGTACTAAATAACTGAAAGAAGTCGGATAAATATATCTGATTTTTTCTCTTACTATCCATCTCTCTAATCTACCCACATATCTTTGTGTATAAAAGTACCAGTTTTTGTGTCAAATTGGCTTGTCATGCCATATCCTGCCTTCCCCCCCCACGAGAACTCATATGAGAAGTATACAGTAGTAAAAAGCTGACCTCTTCCCTCCTTTACTTTTTGCATAAGGGCAGAATCGAGTAAGAGCCGGTAGCGCTTCTCCATATTAGGTAGGAGAGGTCCAAGAGTAAACTTGTCGACTACTCATATAGAACTCATAAATAAAAGTTCATAGTGAATTATTGAATGCTACCATCCCAAAATAAAATGAATGATGAGAATAAGAATAATAATAGTGGTGCTGCTGCTGCCGCTGACATTGATAGTAGTTCAGTCAAACCACTTACAAGGGGAGCAAGACTCTTGCTTGTCGATGACGAACCAGATGTGCTATCATCATTTAAGAGTGGTCTAGAAGCGCAGGGATATACAGTTGATGGATACACTGACTCTGAGCTGGCATTGGCCAACTTTAGACCTGACACATATCATCTCTTAATACTTGATATTAACATGCCAAAGATAGATGGTTTCAAATTGTTTCAGCAGCTCGAAAAAAAAGATCCGAAAGCCAGAGTGTGCTTTGTTACAGCATACGATACATACTTTGAGGCATTCAAAGAAATATTTCCCGATTTAGACATTGGTTATTTTGTTAAAAAACCAATTTCACTGAAAGAACTAGCAAACAAGATAGAACTTATACTCTTAAAGCAATAGCCACATCGATAAATAGAAGGCAGGAGACAATAGAATGTTCCTTCAAAGTAATTGTTAATAGAGTAATTGGTAATTTTTTGTTTAATTTAGCATAGATAATTATGCATTGATGAAAAGAAGAGAACAGAATTTTTTGTCCAAATTACTGTTCGCTTTCTTTTCTGTAGTTATTTTCTCTCAAAGCAATAAGGGCCTCTCTATTTCGTTTCCACTACTATGGATTGAAGGAAGGTTCCGTATGACAAGGAATCATATGTCCAAGATTGAGCATATCAACATCAGGTGCAACAACAACAATAATAATAATAAAAATAATCTATGGCACTATCACAATCTCTTGATGGCTACTATCTAGCTCATCTCATCTTTTCAAAGAGATAGGAATATTATTATTGTTATTTACTTGCTATCCTTAAGCTTTTTTATTCTTCATCATTCTTGTTGCTACTCCCATTATCGTTTATCCTTTAGCTCATTCATTACTATCTCCATGTAATCTTTCATATCATCCTCTGTCATTGAGGACTCCAGTCCTGTCTCTTCTTCCATACTGTCTGAGGCTTTTTTTGCAGTTCTCAAAACTCTAGTCTGCAACTCAGCTTCCATTTGAGCTGTTCCCATGCTGTCAAGGAACTTTGATTGCTCCTTTACAGATTGTCTAATTGACTGACGCAGTGCTAGATCTTGGGATACAGAAATTGCAGACGAATACAGACCGACGTATATTAAATAACACGATAACCCAGTAAAGGAGACAGATGCAAGTCCCAATGGAGGATATGCAGCCTGAGTAGCCGTTGCACTCCCGGCAACATAGAAGAGAAGCAGACCATATGCAGCAATTATCATGTATTCTCTCAGAGCGCTACCTTTTTGAAGGGTCCTTGCTATTGATAGAAATGCAGCGCCAAAGATAATACCACTAAAAACACCGGCAATGCTCGTGATTAGAATAGTGTTCATTACCTCGACGTCACTCTCTCCTGTTGGCGTAACAATTCCAAGAACGAAAAGCGGATATTGTGTCAGATAGTATACCATGGCAGATCCCATGATGGCATAGAACTTGATTTTTCCTATTCTATGCATATAAGGACGCAGCAGCATAACTGTGCCAATCCATGTTAGAACATAAGCAACAGCAGCTGATATTTGATACACCGCATTAACCTGCTGCTGTAGAGATTCTGGGTCAAATTCTGGGAAGAATGCCACATCTACAGAGGTTACAACCTCCAGTTGTTCTTGCAGCATAAGAAGATAATTAGCTAGACCTGTCGCGCCATTTACTACATAAGCCATCATGGATAGAGTTAGTATTAACACCATAACGTTTCTCTTGGACACTGTGACATTGCTTCTCGACGACCTCAACCAAGATAGAAATGCTCGGGACAATAGAGCCAATGTTATGATCCAAAGCCCATAGCTAATAGAGAGAGCAGCGGCTATCATGACAGTGTTGTATTGTGCTGTTACAAGTATCTGGGCAATTACAAATGCTATAATCGCTATCAGAACATACTGTGCAATAGTCACTCCAATGTGGGTTACGTGAAGGTGAAGCAGTATGGCACGGCCCTCCTTTGTCTTTGTTTTGACGTATTCTAAAGTAAGAATTCCTCCTATAGCAAAGACGACTGCTATACCAATGAATAGAGCTATTCCCTCGTTGGTAGCCAATCTCTCAGGAATGAAATCAGCAATATATCCAATCTGGGAATCTATCAAGAAAGCAACAACTAGAATTGACATAAGAAGTAATAGTTTCTTGTCGCTAAATCTTGAGCTTGATAAAGCACTTTCAGCCTTTGCCTTATCCATTTTAATTTTCCACCGGATTATATAAGAAAACCAAGTATCTTATAAAGAGTATCTAGAAGAAGAACAGAATTTACGTTTTAAGCCTTAAAAAGACGCGGTACTATTACGTATCAGGATCACAATTCGGATATATTTTCCACATTTGGTCAAGCTTTTAGAGAAATACTGCCTTTTTGAGGCATTTACCGACTGTCTATTTGTTCTTATAGAGTGTCCTTCCATCTTTTCTTCGTAATCTTCTAAAATAGAAGAAACATCTTCTTTTTCACGTGTTTGCCCTACGTATTGTGAAAAAGACTGGACTTTTAATTCGCCCTTGTCTTCTTGTCAACGCTCGTCATCAGATGATGGATGATGTATATGTCTGTTACATTGCTATAATGGAATTTCAAGTATCCTTGTATGCGCAGAGTTCTTCTTATGCTCATTTAAGTCTGCCATGGAGAAAAATGGTGTCATGCAATCTCGACATAAGTACAGTGTACGTACGAGGTCAGCTAAATCCGATGTTTTGCTCTCTATTTGTTTAATTTTAAGATCACCGAGGATAGCCTTATACCACAGTGTGTCAAAAACGTGCTGCTGCTGCATAATAACTTCTGAGACATTGCTGTAGACAAGATGAGGTGGCAGAGATTTACCTTCGTGCAAATTGGCAGTTGCCAAGTACTCCTTTCCGTCTATGATCCCAAAGTTACCCTTTAGTCCGTCGAAATGGCGGAGCTCAACCAGATTGGCTAGCACTTTGCAGTAAGGAATATTGCTATTGGTGATCTCTGTAATATACCTCAATCTAAGACCTCTTTTTTTGAGACCAACAAGTGCATTTCTGAGAGGATCGCTTCCGAGGATAAAAGAAGGTGCTGCCCAGTTCCCGCAAATATCATATCCAACCATGGCCCGATCAAAAGATTGCACCATTATTTCCATTGTTTTTTCCGCACCGTAAAGAACTTCTGTTTTTTTTTCAGAAATGTTACTAGTATCAGATGGTGATGCCCTAAGTGACGCCAAGATTGCGTGAAATTCAAGATGATAACATTTAAGAGCTCTGTTTGAATAATCTATGAGATTTAATTAAAGATAATACTTGTTTTGAGGCTAATGATGAATGTAGATGAAGATGTAATCACAAATAGCAGACTCGTGGATTATGTATACCTGACAATTCGCTAGATAGATATAATTTTTGACTCGAGATTAAAGCTGTTGTGGTCTGTCTAGCATATGTTCATTTCAGCTAAGAATTTTACTCAACGCTCTCAAAATTGTTATTGAAGTACGGTACAAAAGGGCAGCGGAATTTGCAGCCATCTACTTCTATACCGGATTTATTATTTTTTATTTATTTATTTTTAGACGATTTTGTAGGTGAAAGCGGTATCATATCTATCCCTTCTTTATTCCAAGCCTTGACTCTCTACCAGAAATCTGGATATAAAGTGCTTCACTGGGTTTGATGTGAGAATATGCTGCTCTGGGTCTGGCCATACTTTTGGCAAAAGATACAAAACTACATCATGATTTGCTCAAATCATAGTTAATAACTGACAGCATTATAAAAAGACTAAGGATAACATTGCTGCGATAGTGTAGATTAAAGGTCATCAGCATAGTTAGAAATACCTGATAGAAATATCTGACCAATACTATATATATGGAATTCTCATTGTTGTTGAGTTATTGCGCTATTTCAACAAAAAACCAAAAAATAATCGCGGTATTGTGGGAATTACGGGCGTTTTACTCCTTATTTTAGGAGTTGGATCATTAATTTTTCAATATTCTACTACGGTTGAGGTATACGCACAGGTTGACGTAGGCCCACTCTGGAATATGGGAGAAGGAGATACAGCCGATAAAAGCGTTAGCCAAGAGGCAGATACAGATGGTACAAATCTTTACCTTTCGTACCAGGATGAGGAAACGGGGAATGTGAAGCTTGGCAAAGTCGTGCCGAATCCCACCACGGGCGAGCTAGGAGAAGCGGTAGAAGATGATCCTCAAACAATAATGAATGGAGCAACCCACCCCGCTATGGATGTAACACCTAGAGGACGAGTATACGTAGCGGCAGAGCAACAAGGAGAGATTGCCGTTGTAGGATGCACAGATGATGACGATAACTGCGAACCATCGCAAATTGTAAGCAATCCAGGAGGGACAGAACCACCTGTTGGAATAGAAGGCGAAGGTGGTAGGGGCTCATGCACGGATAACTTTGACAATGATGGTGATGGGAAGACAGATTTAGCAGATGTAGACTGCAAGTGGTCAAGTGAGCTGGTGAGCAGCGAGCGCGGCTTGTGTTCTGACCGCCAAGACAACGATAGAGATGGACCGAGAGACTCTGCCGATGAAGACTGTTTTCACCCCAGTACGACTGCAGGCGTAGAAGAAGACACCGCTGAGACTGCAGGCGTAGAAGAAGACACCGCTGAGACTGCAGGCGTAGAAGAAGACACCACTGAGACTGCAGGCGTAGAAGAAGACACCGCTGAGACTGCAGGCGTAGAAGAAGACACCGCTGAGACTGCAGGCGTAGAAGACAACGATACCGCAGACGTCGAACCTACCTCGTTCAATCTGCAGCCAGGCACTACTTCTTCTCCACAGCTGACCTTTGTTTCGACTGACGGAGGAGATGCCCCTCCTGCATCTGACACTGATATAGCGTCATCTGAAAACGGTGAGCACATATACGTGGTATATGAACGAGATGAAGAGATAATGTTGGTTGCAAGCAATAATAGTGGCAGAACATGGGGGCCGGAAATTAACGTAAGCAATACTCCAGGAGCAGCCTCTATAAATGCTAGTGTTGCCACATCTGCAAACGGGCAATTTGTAGATGTTGCATGGGTGGATACTCCTGGCAGTGGTGATATACTCTACGCAAGACTCACAAATTTTGGAGCGAGTTTAGGGCCTCAAATAAACTTGAGCAACAACAATGGAGCCTCTGAAGATTATCAGCTACTAAGAGAAGGGCCTAATGTGTATGTTGTTTGGAGAGACAAAACAACTGCAAGTATCGGCGGCGAGATCTACTTCATTCGAAGCACCAACGATGGTCAGTCTTTTGGCGATAAAATCAATTTGAGCACGGGAACCGGCCAGACATTTCAGGCAGCTCGTGACCCTGATATGGATGCACAGGGAAACAAAGTAGTAGTTACATGGGCCGCGTATCCTGACAGAAATGCAGTGAGACCAGGCGAGATATTAGTTAGAGAAAGCCTCGATAGAGGCAATCCCGGTACTTTTGACCAGCGAATAAATGCCGCTCAGACTTCCACTACGGATTCAAAGGAGCCTCAGGTTGCTTACATTTCTGAAAGTAGTAATGAAATATACGTTGCCTTCCTCGATACGGGCGGTCCAACAAGAGTGTTTACAACTCCGGGTACATATAATCCTCTTGCTACAGAAAGGGAAAGTGGTGGAAGGCCATTTAGCGCACTGGTTAATCTAGCTGATAGAGAGAGTACTCCTCCTACAGGCAATCTTTCCCCAACAGAGAGCAATTCACTGCTTGAACTAACATTTGATGTAGTATCATGGGATCCATCTGGTAGCAGAGGCTAGATAATCAATAGCAAGGGTTAAGCCCTTATCCCTATTTTTGAAATAGAACTGCTAATGACTAAGCTGTGGCCCTTGAGCATTTTAAGTGGGAAGGAGCTTTATCCATGCGATATCAGACTATGTTGTAGTCTTGAATTACTTTCCGTCTCCCTAGCAACACAAAGATCCACGCCCTCCTTACTCTTCCCTTTTTTATGTTATTTCGTATTTTTCAATTGAATCATAGTATGTGGAGAGAGACCTTGCATTCTGAGAGAGACATCCTTACAAAGTTAGAAGCTATCGCGTTTAATTGTCGTCAAAATTCTCCTTTGTTCTTTTCTTCCTCATCTGGTGTGCGTGAGTGATGTACAAGAAAATCGAAATCTAACCATAGTACCTTAGGTATTTTCGGTATTTTATTACTTGTTTTTGGAATTCTATCATTAGCATTTCAGTATTTAGGACCTGTCAACAACAATAAGCGATAATGGAAGTACAATTAGTCCGTCAGTTAACTTAAGCGATGCTCCAAACAATCCTGACAAGTCAAAACAAACATCACAGCTTCAACTAGTAGATGATGTAGCGATATGGGATCCAACTAGTAGAAGAGGCTAAGCACCAAAACACTTCTTCCTTTCTTTTGTTTTTTAATAGATTATTTTTTGTGACACTGTTGTCAAACTACAGTTTGCTTATAATAAGCAAGGGCTTCTTTTTGTGCACCTATATCTGCGTCATTGTATATAGCTTCTTGCTTCTCCATTTACTTCTTTATGAAACTAATTTGTCCTGTAATTTCTAGATATGACTCTTCTACCTCTGATATGTCCTTTATGCCATTAGTACGCATATGAGCATGAAACTCGCCCTTAGTTACTCTAGCTTGTCTAAATCCTTCTTCGATGTATGCTCCATCTTTGACTAGTAACGTAGGATCCTCTTCAGTAAATTTCTCAAACCGCTTGCTCTTTATTGTGAGGTAGTCAATGAGTTTGAATAAAGCTACTACTATTATAATGGCCGTAAAAGCTTGTGTGAGAGTCAACTCGAATATATATCATAGGCTCACCGATGGCAGAGCCCAGACCTATTATGATTAGGAGCTCATACATACTCAATTGTCCTGTACCTTTGTGGTGCATCCATCGTATCACAAGGAAGACAAATGTAGTAATTATCAGAGTTCTTAGAATAACTGATAGTATGATATCAAAATCTGCTGTTAGCGAATTTTCAAAAAAATCGAAAATAAAAGACGCTGAGGGAGCAGGAGGAGACGATGATTCTGATGTCATTTCTTATTATTTCATGACCTAATTGTCATCTATGAATGACAATATTGACCTTAGTTTATTTCAAGGTGAAGAAGAAAGGAACCTACCTGCTACGCTCTAGATATGTAAGACAATTTTGACCTTAATTAATCTTAGAACTCTCTCTTCCTCTCTCCTAACACACTAATCACTTAGGCCTTAAGCCGACCTTGTTTTGATAGGCCGACTATAGCCTAGCCCCTAGAGGGAGTTGCCTACCTTTCTGACTTACTAAGACTAATATTAGCATATGGCTTGATAATTGTCAAAATTTTGTTACGAATTATAGATTCTGAGTCAGATTCGTTATCAAATGATATGATTAAAAAAGAATCGCCATCATGCCCAACAGGAATCGTTGCTCGCTTTATTTTTTCATAAGTTTCAATTACATAGAGAGTCTTCCCTAGTTTTTCTTCAAGCTCTCGTCTACTTGTCATTCTCCTAATTGAGTCTTTGATAGAAGATGCTGCATCTTCCAGAGTCAATAGGGGCATCAAATTGGATCTGTACTTCTTGGCCAATACGGCCCCACTTAGGGTTGCTATGCCTACAAATCTAATAGATTCATCCACATCCAATATTAATTGACAAAATTCTTCAAAGACTGTATGGGGAGAGCCTGATTGAGAGGTCATTGGTGCATGGAGCCTAATATCATGTAGATGAAGTTAACTATTTTTATTTTGCGGTTGTTGATGCTGTTGCAGTAGTGGTGGCAGTAGCATTAACAATACGGTTCTCTATTTTTTACTAAAGCATCTGTCATATCACTATGTCCACAGCACACAGATATTTTCGTGTTCGGCAATCCTAAATTACAATCTTTTCTGCTTCATTTCTTCTCAAACTACTTCATTCAACCCTATCATTCGTCTGAAGGAATTTACAGTAGCAGGGCCAAATCCAGCATATAGTGGTTGTTAGCAGCCATGATTGCAAACCTTGCTTTGTTTTTTAGTTTATTGACTTGCTCTGCCCACTTTGTCAGCTCTTTGAGGCGGTCTTTCTGTACCCTGTCAAAGTCTTTTTCGTCAATACTTCTATCTTAGATAAAACACAGGTAAATGAAATCTGAAGTCAATTCAGCAGCAGGGGGAGGAGGTAGTGTCTGAATGGTATATCTAGTTGACTCCAAACCAGACAAATATTGTGCTTCGATAGAAGCTTGTAGAAATCCTTAATCAAACCACGACTTCTCACTTCTAGAACTTATCTAAAGTCAGGGTCTAACATAGGAATCAATGCTTCTAGTTTCTTCATACCCTCCTTTGCAGTCAAGGAAGGAAGCAGTTGTAGCAAAAGAGCAGCAGCAGCCTACGGCGCAATTGACCCATTACATGAAAGATATAGCGAATTTCTTTCTCAAGGTTTGCAAGTCGCTACTCGTGTGTAATTGAGCGTGGGAACTTTGCTACGAATCTAAAATTGTCGGGAGTTATCGAAGCCGATCTTTTTGTCATGAAAAGATTGGGTAGTCTGTAAAAGGAAGAATCAATCTCAACAAAATCAAAAACTTGGCTTTAATACCGGAGGAATTCCCTTCACTCCAAATTTGCTGGATAGAAGTGCCCAAGCCACGCGTCGTAGGACCCGCCAGAGCAACCTACATAGAAGACTGCTGAGGAGGGTTTCAACTAAGTATACAAGAGAAAGATATCAAGGCTTCCCTATAAGGACATCGTAAAGGAAGAAGAAGAAGAGAGTAATATCAGTGAAGGAAGAAGAAAATCCATCATCCATTACTCACTTCTTCTTCCCCTTCTCCTTCTCCGTGTTGACACGGCTTTTTTTCCTTCTCCCCTCCATTCTTCTTCTTTTTTTTTAACTGTTCAACCTCTTCTCTACATTCAACTAGCTCCGGGTAATTATGAAAGAGTATCTACACTAGTGTTGGATAAAGCCTAATCGGGTGGACATCAATTGTTAATAACCGCTTTCTATTTAGTTTCTTAACTCTATTTTTAATAGGAAATGACAAAATTAAGGAGTAATGTGAGAAGATATCTACTATTTCTCCATACTAGCTCTTTCTACTTGGCGCAGGCCGTGTATGCATGCTTCAATAACAATACGTAGGTGAAAACCTATAGAGTGGTATTTAAGTGACTGATATTCAAACCTAGAAGGTACACTATAGAAGATAGAGGAAGATAAATGTTTCAAGCTCTATATAAGTATAGGACTTATTGCGTTTCATGTGTAAAGCTAATAGCAGTATGCTTAGGAGTGTGTCCTAGTGAGTACGAGCAGTATCGAGGAGCGAGTAGAAAAGCTACATGGCTATTGTTCTTTTGAATGTAAAATGCGGATACCGACTTAGCAAGAAAGGATAGATACGATATCGTAGAGTATACTATGTGGCACTAAAGGAGGAAATAAGGGGGTTAGAGCGAAGGTTAGGGACAATTGAGGGAAAATAGTATAACATTACACAATAAAATATTACACAAATTGTTCGTTGTCGTCAGAATAAGCTATCAAAAAACAGCTTTTACCTTGCTGGGCACTGTCTCCTTGTGAGAGGAGACCTTATCTAAAGATTCTCGAAAGAAAGGCAAATTCAACAGGGGTTGTATCTCGAGTTATAATTTTGTTACCAATATTATCTTCTTCCTCTTTTCTTTTTTTATTGCAGGCAACTCTCTTATCATGCGCCTATATGAAGAAAGTGAAGAGCAATTAATAAACGGACACGTTTGTCCTTAATTGTTGTCAATTTGATAGTGGAATTATTCAGCTATTGCAGTCTGTCTTCTTCTCTACAAGATTTCACCAAAAGCGACAGAAACTGAAGTTAGTCAGACATTATCTTTAAAAGCAATATTCTTGTTGCATCTTGATAAAGACTTAGTATGAGTTTGACAATCCGATCAATCGATCAGGCTGATGTGGAAATGTGTGGCAAGATAGGTTTTCAAGCTCATAAGGCGATTTCATCAGCTCACGGCTATCCCTCTGAGCAGCCCTCGTTTGAATTCGCTGTAGGGATGATCAAGACTATGATGGCAAACCCAAATTCATGGGGAGCATTGGCGGAACGAGATGGCCAAATTCTTGGCAGCATATTCCTTCATTTATTTCCACCTTCTCCGGTTGCCGCGATTGGCCCACTCACCGTGGACCCGTCTTCTGAAGGCAAAGTTGGGCGTGCATTAATGGAAACCGCATTTGTTGAAGCTCGCAAACGTGATTATGACCAAGTACGCCTTGTTCAGTCACCCAGCCACCTGCGCTCATTTGTGCTTTATACTAAATGTGGTTTTACCTTACGTGAGTCTCTCTTTATTATGCATGGAAATCCCGGACTGACCACTCTAGAAAAGAAGCATGATGTCCGTGCAGCTCGACCTGAAGATATTTCTGCATGTAATGAAATCTGCAAATCCATTCATGGATTTTCAAGAGATATGGAGCTACGTCAAGCCATAGATCAGCGAGTAGCTATTATCAATGTAGACAATACTGGTAGTATTACAGGTTATGCTGCAGGATTAGGCTTTTTAGGTCATGCAGTTGCTAAGACGAACGATGTTCTGAAGGCACTCGTAGCAAACTCCTCTGCGATTCTTGGTCCCGGCTTTTTCGTGCCAGGTCGTAACTTCGACCTCCTTAAATGGCTACTTGATTCCGGATTCCATATTCTTTGGCCTGCTAACCTGATGACATTTGGAAACTATCAAGATCCTACAGCACCTTTTCTACCTTCTATCGCTTATTGAGCTTGTGACATTTGAACGGTTTCTAGCGGATCCATCGGGATTTAGATAAGATTTGCTTGAACCCACGATTAGTAGTTAATAGAGAATGTTGAAACCATTATCTTGTGCATTCCTAAAGTGTGATGGAGATATCATTTATTTAGTATCGCAGTTTCACCTGCTGCTGTATCTATGGCGTTTTTTACACACTTTAAGATGTTATCATCCCTGCTATCTGACACATATATCACATAGACCAGTGCTGTCTCTTTACCCTCAATCTTTCGTAGAATTCTTCCCACTCTCTGGACTATCTGGTTCATGTTAGAAGTTGTTGCCAGAATTATCTCAATTCCGACTTCTGGAACGTCATAGCCAATTTCAAGTGTATGAACGGAAAGCAGAGGATAGAACCTTTTTCCCCATTGTGATAGTACCTTTTGCCTTCTAAAAGAGGACATTCTGCTGTCTATTAGCATTGACTCTATGCCTTCAGACTTGAGCTGCTGTTTTAACTTCCTGATAGATTCAATCGTTTCACTAAAAACCATAACCTTTTGGTCGGGGTGCTTTGTTTTTATCAGCTCTACCGCCGTTGCCAGTTTATTCTCCGCTGAAGCAAGTAGCCCTTTTCTTTTCCTAACATTTAGAAACCAAGCCTTTGCCTGCCAGCTTGGAAAGCCTCCCATCTTTGCTAGCTCCATCATTGCCTTAGCGTCATACCTTTTAAATCGGGCAGAGATATTCCTTATTTTCCCGCTATGCTCTTCATAGGTTTTTTGCTCCTGCTCTGTCAGTTTCACTTTTACTGGATTGATAATCGGTCTTGCCAAACGTCCGTCTGTGACTGCATCTTTGATGAGGTATTTTCTAGCCGGCGGAATAACTGTCATAATTATTTGGTTCCTTGGATCAACCTCGTCAATAGTTGCCGTTAGACCTAAAAGCGCCTTGCTGCTATTTGAGATAATATCAAATATCTTGCTAAATGATCGCGATGTGGCGCTTGCAAGGTGGACCTCGTCGAGAATCACCATGTCTGCTCTCTTCACAATGTCAAGGTTGGCTGCGGCACTATGATAAGTACTGATTGTTATCTCCTGGATCTCCTTTTCCTCTCCAAAATATCTGCCTATTTTCTCCGGTTGTATGCCATATCTGGTAAGCCGCCTGTAGTTTTGCTCGATTAGAACTATTCGCGGCACTAGCATTAGGATGTTGAACTCCTTGG
>Ga0307408_100001873_pt1 | contig 15334 bp, 15 predicted proteins | sample 322Cmetagenome_FD_202116 | JGI IMG/M metagenome (GOLD analysis project Ga0307408, IMG submission 202116) | Maize rhizosphere microbial communities from greenhouse at UC Davis, California, United States - 322HYB-C-3 | ecosystem: Host-associated > Plants > Roots > Rhizosphere > Soil | place...
TAGGCCAAGCCTTTTCGCAGGGCGGATCGACCTACACCGAATCCGCGTTCGGGCGCTTGGTGACTGGCCCGGAAGGTACTGGGGAGCAGATGCGCCGCAGCGTCGGTGCAGGCGTGGGCCGTGCGCTCGACCAGCTCGCCAACTATTACATCCGTCTCGCCGAGCAGACGTTCCCGGTCATTGAGATCGACGGGAAACGTGCGGTGGACGTCGTGTTAACGCGCGGCGTTCGGTTGCCGCTGCCGCTACCGGGCAGTGAGCGGCTGATGGATGACGGGCCGGCGCAAGACGGCGAGGGGAGCGACGATGAAACGCGCCGCTAACTCCTTCATGGCAGCGGTGCTCACCCTGGTGCTGCAGCCGGCACAGAGCGCGCCGGACGAAGAGCGCGTGCTGGCTGCAGTTCGGAAAGCGTATCCCGCGACGGTGCTCGACCGTGCCCTGCGCACGCCGATTCCCGGCATCTACGAGATCTGGATGGGCGCCAACGTGGCTTTTGTATCGGCCAAGAGTCCACGGTATATGGTTTTCGGACGCCTTGTCGACTTGAAAACGATGCGTGATCTGACGGCGACACGAATGGCCGGTATCGGCGCGAAGCCGCAGGGCGATGCCAGTCAAGGACAGCAAGCAGCGTCCTACACCGGACCAATGCCTGTCGCCGATGCGATTACCGTCGTGCGTGGCGATGGGCGGCGTGAATTGTCGGTGTTTACCGATCCTGCGTGCGGCTATTGCCGGGAGCTGGAGCGCCACCTGCGCGAACTGCCGAACGTGACGATCCGTTATTACCTGCTTCCGTTCCAGGGGGAGGCGTTGCCACTTGCTATCTGGTGCGCCAAAGACCGCCCGGCGGCATACGCGGCCGCCATGATGGGCTCCATAACTGCCTCGGATGGGAATGGCGCATGCCCGCATCCGCTAGAGCGAAACAGACTGCTGGCATCCAGGCTGCGTGTCGGAGCCACGCCGACCCTCCTTTTCGCCGATGGGTCCCTGGTTCCCGGCTTGTTGACGGCTGAGGAACTGGAGTCCCGCTTGGGCGCCAACCAATCTAAAACCCCGCAGTTGGAGGAAACGCATCATGCGACGTCAATGCCTTGAAAATCAAATGAAAGCCTGCTGCGGCGCGGTGTTCGGCCTGCTGATGGCTGGCTGCGGCAATATGTCGGGCCTGGGCGGCTCGGAGCAGTATGGCTGTAAAGCGCCGGCCGGCGTCCAATGCCAGTCCGTTTCCGGCAACTACTACAACTCGGTGCGCGGCACGACGCGGTTCCCGGCAGTAGGGGCCGGGGCCCGGCCCGTGCCGACAGTGCCTCTAATGAACGCGTCATTGAACCGACGCGTAAGCCTACCGCCTAATCACACGGTGGCGGGCGCCGCCGGCTATGAGCCACGGCCATTGCGCTCGTCGCCGCGCATCCTTCGTCTGTGGATCAAGCCCTGGGAAGACGCGGATCACGACCTGGTCGATCAATCCTATGTGTATGTCCGGGTCGACCAGGGTAAATGGATGCTCGACCACGTTCAGCGGCAGGTGCGTGAGGCATACGCGCCGCTGCGTGCGCCCGCGAAGGAGGCGGGGGCGACGGCATCTGCCACATCCACCGCCCCCTCGCCTCAATCCAGTGGATCACCACAAGGACTGTCGATGTCCGCGCAGCCACTTGATGCAAGCGCGGTGAGCGGTCAAATGAGTGGTCGCTAGCCCTGAGGAGTCATCATGCACGCCTTCTTTGAAGATCGCAGCCAGCCGGGAGGTTTCCGGCACATCATGGATTGGCTGGGACTGCAGCGCGAGCCGGAAACGCCGTCGGAACAGTTTGCCTCGTGGCTACCGTACCGCGCCTACTCGCGCGAAGACAAGATTTTCATAAATCGCCAGGGCAGCCTGGGATTCATGCTGGAGGTGATGCCGCAAAGCGGCGCTGACGAACCGATGGTCGAGGTCCTGCAAAGCTTGTACTCCTTCCCCAAGAACACGGGCATTCAGATCCATTTGTTTGGCTCGCCACAGGTGAGGAAGATCCTGACCGCTTACGCCAACCAGCGCATGGAAGACGAAGACCAGTATGAGCGCAGCCGGGAGCATGGTCGGCCCGCGCGCAATGCAAATCTGTTCCGGACCCTCGCCAGGCAACGTGTCGGACATTTGATGAGCGGCACCAAGAAGTCGCTCACCAATGGTTACCACTTTACGATCAAGGATTTTCGGCTGATGATCAGCGTGTGTTTGCCGGGCAGGGGCGACGACGAGGCGCGCTGCCGGGAACTATGCGAGCTTCGCGACTCGATGTCCGTGACGCTGAACGCCGCATCGTTCCCGAACTCCGTTTGTGGCGTCGATGACCTGATCAACTGGTGCGCCCAGTTCGTGAACGCGGACCGGCTGTCGCGCGACGATCAAGTCAAAGTCAACTACGACGATGGGCGCGAGATTTGCGACCAGATCGTCGACTTCGACACCGTGCAAGACGCGCATGCGGAAGGTCTGCTTCTCTCCCGGCTAGGGGACGAGGCGAAGATGGAAGCACGCTTCATGACGATCAAGTCATTTCCAGAGCGGTTCGGACTGTGGCAGATGGGTGGTCTGATTGGCGACTTGATGCAGCCAGCGCTGCAATACAACGCTCCGTTCCTGCTGACGATGGGCGTGCATATTCTCGATCCAATCGAAACGAAAGCGGCGGTCACGACCAACAACTTTCGGGCCACGCAGAACGCCGGCAGCAAGATGGCTGCCATCATGCCGGACGTGGAAAAGAAGCACAAAGACTGGAAGGCGGCAGCCGATGCCTATGATGTGGGTGGCGCCTTGGTCTCGATGTACCACCAGTTGGCGATCTTCACGACACCGGAAAAGGCGGCCAGCGCCTGCGAAACGGCGCGCGCGATCTGGCGGGCTCGCGGCTTCGAGCTGAACGCTGACATCTACATGCACAGGCAGGCACTGCTGGCGAGTTTACCGATGACTCTGACGCCGGACTTTCACCGCGACCTGAAGAAGATGCGCCGGGTCACGCGCAAGTCGATGTCCAATGCTATTCATCTGGCCCCGCTGATCGGCGAATGGCGCGGAACCCGAACGCCGACGGTGATTATGGCCGGTCGCCGCGGCCAGGTCACAACGCTTGATTTGTTCGACAACGATCTGGGCAACGCGAATGCGGCGGTGATCGGCGCCCCGGGCTCAGGAAAATCGGTTTTTCTGAATGAGCTGGCCTGGTCTTACCGTTCGGTGGGGGCAAAGGTCTGGATGCTGGACCTCGGTCGTTCGTTTGAGAAGCTGTGCCGGAAAGCCGACGGCACGTATATCGAGTTCACGCCACAAAGCAAGATCTGTTTAAACCCCTATTCGCGGATCAACGACATCTGCGACGACATGGACATGCTGGTGCCGGCGATCGCCAAGATGTGTTCCATGCAGCATCCTCTGGAAGAGGTCCAGTACAAGGCAATCTCGACCATGCTGCTCACGCAATGGAAGATGTATGGGCGGGAAATGACCATGACCTGCCTGCGAGACGCCTTCATGAAGGGTTCGATCCGTGACCTCGGGATCGTCAACGACCAGCGCATCAAAGACCTTGCGATCATGCTGAATCCCTACGCCAAGGGCGGCCAGTACGAGCGTTTTTTTGAAGGGGTCAACAATGTCGACTTCAGCAATGACTTCATTGTGATCGAAAACGAGGAACTGAAGCGCCGGCCGGACCTCCACGCCGTGGTCAACATCCTGCTGCTTTATCAGATCACGGGCGAAATGTACTTGACGCGCAATAGGCGGAAGGTGCTGTTTATCGACGAAACGAAGCAGCAGTTGGGGGAGATCGGCAGCGATGATCCGATCAAGGCCGCTGTGGTGGAAGAAGCGGCCCGCCGCGCCAGGAAATATGGCGGCTCCCTGGTCACCGCCACCCAGGGCGGCGATGACTACTACGGTTCGGCGCAAATGGAAGCTGCATTCAATTGTTCTGATTGGGTGTTCCTCTTGCGCCAAAAGCCTGAATCGATTGAGCTGCTGGGGCGCAAAGGCCGGCTTTTAATGGACGAGTCGAAAAAGCGCCTGCTGAATTCCTTACGGACCGAAGCGGGAGCGTTCGCCGAGATCTACGTCTCATCGCCGGTTGGGGAGGGTGTCGCCCGGCTGGTGCTGGACCCGGCGACGCACCTGCTTTTCTCGAACAAGATCGAAGACAACAAGCCGATTGACGAACTACGGGCGCAAGGCTACAGCATTGACGAGGCCATTCAGATGGTCCTCGCGGCAAGGGGGCAATCATGCACCCACTGATTCCGCAACTGGGCATGTGCATCGCGTCGACGCTGGCCGGCATCGCGGTCTACGACCGCGTGATTGTGCGGCCAGCCACGGCGATCGGCGTGGTCGATGCGGTGCAGGTCTACCGCGAGCAGGAAGCGCGCCTCGTTAAAGCGCTGTCCGCCGGCGCTGGCGACACGGAGCGGGCGCAAGCCGCCGCCAACGCTCACCAGTTCGCTGAACGGATTTCGGGTGAAATGGCAAAGCTGGCCCAGGACTGTGGGTGCCTCGTGGTCGACCGCTCCCTGGTGGTAGGGATGCGGCCGGACGTGCGGGACCTGACCCCGCTGCTGCGTCAACGGGTGCTGCGATGATGCGCAATTTTCTGACCCATGCCCGGCAGCGTTGGTATCTCTACCTGCCGCTCGCCCTGATCTGGACGTTGGCGGCGGCGCGCATCTTCGTCGACCCGGTCCCGCATGTTCCAGTTCTATTCAACGTGACGCCCAGCTTGCCTTACACGGTGGCCGTCATCGACCGGCGAACAGGCGTGATCGCACGGGGTGACTATGTCATCTATGCGTTCGGCGGCGCCGCGACCAGGCATTTCCCGGGTCTTGCCCGGCAGCCGTTCTTCAAACGGGTGGCGGGGATCGAAGGCGATCAAGTGCGCGTTGAAGGACGGCGCGTGCTGGTCAATGGGATTGACGTTGGCCAGGCCAAGCTGTTCGCGACGGTGAGCAAGCTTCCATTGGAGCCGATTGAGCCCAGCATCATCCCGCCGCACTTCTTCTACATGCAGGGCACAAGTCCGGATAGTTTTGATTCGCGCTATCGCATCAGTGGGCTGGTGCATGTCAACGACGTGATCGCGGTGGTGCGCCCGATCTTTTAGGAGGCGGCAATGAATTGTTTGTCGACGCTGTGTCTTATCGCATTGGGCGGAGGGATCGTTTGCAGCAATGTCCGAGCTGAGTCGCTCGGCGTCGTCGGCCCAACCTATCCGATCGCAGAAGAACATCTGCTAAAGATGATTGAGGCGCGCCTGCGCGCCAAGGAACAGAGCGGCGAGCTGGCACGGATTCAAGAGCAGGTCGTCGCACGTGGAAAGCAGGCCGTTCTGGCGCCACCACCCTTACAGATCCCCATCGTCGCCGTGCCGCGGACGTTCTATGTCGATCCGACCTACGTGCTGGACCGGAATATCGCCGATGGTAGCGGCCGGCTATTGTTCGCCGCCGGCACCCGAGCCAATCCGCTCGATATTGTTTCGATGAGCCGAAGGTTGTTCTTCTTCGACGGACGCGATGAGCGCCAGGTCGCCATGGCCGAACGCCTGGCAAAAGCGGAAACGGCGATGACCAAACCGGTGCTGGTCGGTGGCTCGTATCTCGACCTGATGCGGCGCTGGAAGGTCCCGGTGTATTACGACCAGAGAGGCGTACTGGTCAAGCGTCTGCGGATCGAGCGGGTGCCGGCCATGGTATCCCAGGAGGGGCGTAGGTTGCGGATCGACGAACTGGTACCGGCCTCGTGACTGGGAAAGTGAAATGCGATGAAGCTGCCATTGATCATGCTGGAACTTAGGGGACTGTCCAGGTTATCGCGCGCACTTGCGAGAAGGGGCGCGGCGTTGCTGCTTGCCTTGGTGGCTGTTACGGCGAACGCCGCCGGGGTGACCAGTTGCCAAGGGCGTTTCCCGAATCCGATCACAGATATCTGCTGGAGTTGCGTCATGCCGATCTCCCTGGGCAGCGGCACGCTGGCAAGCATCGGCGGCCAGGAGGACATCGGCAATCCGGCATCACCAATTTGCAGTTGCGGAGTCAATCCGACTGTCGGTTTGTCGATCGGGTTCTGGGAGCCAGCCCGGCACGTGGAGGTGGTGCGCCGTTCATTCTGCCTGGTGTCGCTGGGCGGCGTCGACCTGAACCCCGGTATCGCGGCGCCAGATGCTGGCCGCTATACCGATGGGACTGGCGACCAGAACAGCTTTTACCAGGCCCATTTCTACGTCAATCCGGTGCTGTACTGGCTGCAGGTCGTGGCGGATTTTCCTTGCCTGGAGCGGGCATCCTTTGATTTGGCCTATCTGACGGAAGTTGACCCGCTGTGGAATGACGATGAGCTGACACTGATCCTCAACCCGGAAGCCGCGCTGTTTGCCAATCCCGTCGCCCTGGCGGCCTGCGCGGCCGACTGTGTCGCCGCCACGGCGGGCTTTGCCCGGTCGGAATTGTTCTGGTGCGCCGGGTGCCAGGGCAGTCTTTACCCGCTGGACGGGCACAGCATCTATCACTTGGGCGGTGTACGGACGGCCGAATTGCTGATGCAGCGGCTGACCGCGAAGATGCATCGCGAACTCCTGGCCTGGGGCAGCCATGGTGCGGCCGGCCTATGCGGTCCGTACTTCCTACCGGTGATGGACAAGGCGGCCTACAAAACCCAGTTGACCTTTCCGATTCCGAGTACCGGCAAGATTCTTGGTCGCTGTTGTCAGCCGTTCGGACGTACCACCGTGCTATGGGGCGCAGGCAAGGAGTATCCGGTCAAGGGTGAGGATTTTGCGTTCATGCTCTTCAGGAAAAGGAACTGCTGTGTTGGCTACTAACCAAAACTCCATGAAACGGTGGAAAGCGGTGCTGACTCTCACTGTTGCCAGCGTTTGCGTCGGTGCCGCACAACCAGCCTATACCCGGGAGGGGCGATCAGGCGTCGCGAATCCATTGCGGTCTGGCGCGCCGCAACCAGGCCAGGTTACCGGCGCCCCAAGGCTTGACCGCTTGCCGCAGCCGCTGCAGGGCAGGCCAGTCGACGTCGCTGCGATCGCCCGCGGGTTTGAAGCGGCGGGCGCTTCCGCTGTCGGCAGGGCCCTTGAGCAAGGCCCCCAACTGCTTGTTTTTGTCAGCTTGTCGATGCCTGAAGGGGCGCTGCGCAAGCTGGTAGAACAGGCTGAACGCGCGCGGGCAGTTCTGGTCCTGCGGGGCTTGAAGGACGGCTCCATGGTCAAGACAGCGGCCGCCGTGCGCCAGTTGCTCGGCGAGCGCAAGGCTGCGCTACAGATCGATCCTCAAGGATTCGACCGATTTGGCGTGAACCAGGTTCCTACGTTCGTGCTGTTACGTGATGGCACACAGGCCCAGCGCTGCGCGGATGCCAGCTGTGTGCCCGCGTCTTCCTACGCCACGCTGGTGGGTGACGTGACCATTGAATATGCGCTCGAATGGATCGAAACCCATTCGTCCAACACGCAACGTGAAGCCAAAGTGCTTCTCCAACGCCTTCGGGAGTGATCATGCGCCGAATCGTTGTCCTTATTGTCGCCTCGTGCTTCCTATCGGCACAAACCCACCTGGTGCTGGCCCAGACCGAGGCGGACCTTGCCGCGGCGCGTGCCGCGAATGCTGTGGTGCGCAGCGGCGTCAACGCGACATCGGCCACAGCCGTGGTGCCTGGCTACACGACGGCGCCTCCGGAGACGGCATTATATGGCCGGACTGACCTGGCGACGGAAGCGAGGGCAAGGCTGATGCTTTGCGGCTCGATACCGTCGGACCCGATCTGCGAAGGACAGCGCAATGCAGCGACGTCGGCTGCTATTCCTCGCCCACCTGTTACGCCAGGAGATCCTCAGGTTGCGGGCGCCAGTGCCGTTGCGCGGGACCCGCTGGCAGCGGAATCGGGGTTGACCGCAATGTACTCGGGGTGCCCGGCCAGCGGCCCGTGCACCCCGACCGCATTTTGCCTTGGGGCCCGGTGTTTCGACACCTCCAGCGTGAATGACCCCGACTTTGCCAAGGCGATGAGCTACCTTGAAGCCGCCCGCGAGGCGGGGGTATATCTCGATCCGGCCTCGATGCGCGTGTTCAGCGGTGAGGATAACCGTTGCCGGGACAGGTTGCTCAAGAACTGCTGCGGCACCGACAGCGCCGGCGCAGGCTTCCACAACCAGTCGCTATTTGGGACCGGCTCGCGGCTGGTGTTCGACATTCTGATGAACTCGAACAACCGCAGCTTCATCATGGCGGGCTTCAAATCCCTGTTGATGGGGAGCGGATTTTCGGGAGCATTCTCGACCTATGGCGTTACCGTTGCGGTCAATGGTGCGGCACTGCCGGCAGGGTCCGTCACGCTCATGGCAGGCGATTCCATCGTCATCGCCATCACGCCCTGGACGCTGGCGATCGCCGTGATTTTCTATGTGGTGATGTCGATGATGTCGTGCAATGAGGAAGAAGGAAAGCTCGCCATGAAAGAGGGCGCCCGGCTGTGCCGGTCGATCGGCACCTGGTGTTCCAAATGCATCCGTGTCCTCGGCAAATGTGTCAGCTGCATCGAGCACACCACATCGAAGTGCTGTTTCAACTCAAAACTTGCGCGCATTCTGAATGAACAGGGCCGTGCACAGTTGGGATTGGGCTGGGGTGGGGCGCAGAACCCGTCCTGTTCGGGATTTACGGTGGCGCAATTGCAGGCGCTGGACTTTTCGCGGATAGACCTGACGGATTTTTACGCGTCGATTGTTCCGACGATTCCGGCGGCGAGTGCCATTCAGGCTGCGGCCAGTGCGCGCGCCCAGACTTGCTATTTTGGGAGGGGGAAATGCTGAATCCTGTGCTGTATGGAATGATCGCGTTAATCAGTGTTCCCGCACTCGGGCAAAGGGACGGAGTCCAGCGACGCCCTGTGGAGGAAGTGCGACCACTTCTGATCGAGGCCATCGATGCGCCAGCTGGTGAGGCCCATGGGCGCCTAACAGGCCAAATAGCGGACGCCATCGGACGGCAGTTCAAGACCGCTGAACCAATCAACGTTGACGTCACGACGCTCATCCGCTATGCGGAAGAGGGATGTCGCCGCCTGTCCGTCCTGTTCTGGCAGGACGCCGTGCAATTGGAGCAGGGCGTGCCTGCCAAGCGCCAGACGGTCGAATTTGGAATCAACTATTGCAGAACCGGGATGCCGCCACGCAGCCTGGAAAGACCGGTGCGACCATGAGGCTCTCTACTCTCGGCTTACTGGCCTGGCTACATACTGGAATCGCTCTCGCACAAACCGGCGAAGGACCCGTCGCCCAGACCGCTTTAATTAGCATTCCTGCGGAAACACCCAGCCGGCGCGGCTGGCATTTCTACGATGACCCGTTGGCCGAATTGCCCTTCAAGCCGCCACCCAAAGCCACCCCGCGAGGCGTGGCGGCTGCGCCGGCGATTCGGCCGGAACTTGAGCGATTTCGCCAGCTGCAGCGCGAAGTTGAGGAAGTCCGCGCCATAGCCATCATCCGTCCCACGGAAGAGAATGTCCGGCGGTACATGGAGCTCGAATCGCGGGTGGTGCGTAATGCATCCCAGTTCGCCGATCTGGCGCAACGTATCGCGTGGGCGAATCCCGACCTTGATCCGTCGACGCAGGGGCGGCCGGTCAATGCCAGCGCGTTGGAAGCCTATGAAGAGAGCCAAGCGCGTACCCGCGGCAGCACTCTTGCCGCACTCGCCAATGACCATGCACTGATCTTCTTCTTCCGCGGCGACTGTGCGTATTGCCACAAGATGGCCCCATTGTTGAACGCTTTCCGCCAGCGCTACGGCTTTCCTTTGATCGCGGTCAGTGTCGACGGTGGCGCAATTCCATCGTTGCCCATGGCAAGGGCGGATAACGGAATTGTGCGTGCGCTGAAGGTGGCGCAGGTCCCGGCTGTTTTCTTGGCACAGCCCTTCACAGGCCGCATTCTTCCGGTGGGTTTTGGGGTGCTGTCGGAGTCTCAATTGGTGGAACGGATCATGGCCCTAACCGACAAGCAGCGGAGCATGGCTTCGCAAGCACGCCTGTTCTGGCCGAACTAAGGAGGTGAAGAGATGAACACATTGAAAAGTGTATTTGCGGCTGCGGCACTACTCGGTACGGTGCTGCCGGGAGTTAGCCTGGCTGGCGACCTCAATTCCGAAGTCAACAAGATGTTCAACGACTTGGGAGCGATCGGAAACTACACTGCGCCGGGTGCCTTCCGGGGGCAAGTGTATAACACGTACACAGGCGGGAGCATGATGCTTCGCACGCAAAACAAGACGTACCAGTTGGTTGCGATTGACTTTCCCGAGGCGCGCGCCGGCTGCGGGGGGATTGACGCATTCGGCGGTTCGTTCTCGCACATTTCAGCGACCGAGTTCAAGAATATGCTGAAGAACATAACTGCGGCGCTACCGGGCGTGGCCTTCCAGCTCGCGCTCGAATCCGTTTCTCCCCTCTTGGGTGGCGTGACGAAATGGACCAAGAACCTGGAAAGCATGCTGACAAACGCAAATATCAGCACGTGCAACACGGCCAAGTCTCTTGTGAGTTCGGCGATGGAGGCCACAGGGGTTAGCACGGATAAGGTCTGCGAGGATCTGGCCGTTGCGATGGGCTTGGAGTCGGATTATGCTGCCGCCAGAGTGCGCTGCCAATCGAACAAGAGCTCCGTAATGAGCAGCGCCCGGGGCTCGAGCGATCCATTGGTGCGAAACAAGGCGCCTTTTGTTGGGAACCTGACCTGGAAGGCACTAAAGCTGGCCGGAACAAATCTCGATGATCAAGAGCGAGAGATGATCATGAGCATGGTGGGGACGGTGATCTATTACGAAGGTCCACGCGACCCTAATCCCATTGGTCCGACGCTTACATCGATCAACAGACTTCTCTATGGCAGCGCGGACGCTCCCGGCGGTGGCGTGAGGCAGGAAATGCTCAGATGCAACAACTACACTGAATGTGACGAAGTCTCAATCGATACCAGTTACGTCCATACGCCGTTCACTGTAAAGGTCGAGCGGCTGATGCGTTCGATGGCCGAGAAGATCATGGCACGAACTCCTATTCCGAACGATTCACCTGAGATCGGTTTCGTCAATCAGACAACAGAGCCTGTCTATCGAATGCTTTCGGTTGGCGCCACCGTACCTTCAGTAAGCGTAACCGACAACCTGATCATGCGGTTCCGGGACGTTATCGCCGCTGATTACGCCTCGGTGTTCTTGGAACGAAATCTGCGGATTGGGTTGAACGCCCTTGAAAAGGACTTCACGCTCAGTTCGTTGCAAGCTGCACGTTCGCGCGAACTACGGCGCAGGGTACAAGACATGATGGCTCAGCTAACACTCGAGAAGACGGCGTTGTATCAGAAAGTCGGCTCGGTCGGCGTTGTCGCAACAAGTATCGAACAACTTGAGCGTCAGCTTCGTACAAGTATGCCTCAGCAAATCCAGGACCTCTTGGGCCGTCGTGCGGCCTATTTGCGGTAGAAGAAGCGAATTGGAGCTTTCGTATGTGGGAAATCTATGCATACCAGAACAGCGACAGCCTGTTCGGCATCTTGAACGCAGTCGCTGCAATTGCTGGCGCAAATGACTTCAAAGGGGCGCTTGCAATTGTGGGGTTCTGCGGATTCGTGTCGGCAGTCTTTGCATATGCAGTCGCTCCACAAAAGCTACAAGGGTGGCAATGGCTCGCTTCGGTCACCCTGGTACTTTCCGTCCTGTTTGTTCCTCGCGTGACCGTCGGAATCGTGGATAAGACTGGATCGAGCGCTGTTGCCATGGTGGACAATGTTCCGTTTGGACTGGCGATGTTCGGATCATTGTCTAGCACGGTCGGCAATACGCTGACGGAGCTCTATGAAACGGCCATGCAGGTACTTCCCGGGCGTGCGAACCTGCCCGCAGAACTGACTTATCAGAGGAATGGGCTGTTGTTCGGTAATCGGCTCATTCGGGAGGCAAGCCGGGTAGTGTTTCAGGAGCCCACCTTCCGCACTGACCTGATCAATTTCATCAACAATTGCACTATGTACGACCTCGCTTCCGGGGACATCGCCCCCGAAGCGTTCGCTACTTCTGGTGACGTTTGGCCTCTCATGGCTAATCCGAATCCGGCACGATTCACACCAATTTCCGATTCTTCAGGCACCCCTACAATTGCACCGTGTCCTCAAGCGTATCAGGCGCTCAACGCAAGATTGCCCGCGCAGGTAAATAGGATTCAGACCTTGCTCTCACAGAGAATGAATCCTACGCTGCCTGGAACTATCGCCGCATCGCTAATTGCTGGGCAGGTGGAGCAGGCCTATATTCGAAATGGGATCGCGACGGCAGCAGCTAGCGCTGCTGACTTGATTCGTCAGAACGCATTGATTAATGCGGTGAATGATACCAGTCTGCTCGCGGGGCAAAGGGTCAATGACCCTGCCTCAATGCTGTTGGCTGTTGGCCGAGCTCAGGCTGTGGCACAAACAAACGCGGCCTGGATAAACAACGGGAAATTGGCAGAACAAGCGCTTCCGGTCATAAGGAATACCATCGAAGCGATTGTTTACGCCATCTTCCCAATAGTGGTTCTTTTGCTGCTCATGACCGGCGGACGCGAGACGATGATGGGACTGAAGAACTACATTTCGGTTCTCATCTGGATTCAGCTTTGGCCTCCTCTTTATGCCATTTTGAATTATATGGCGATGGTCCATGCTTCGCGGGAGTTGGAAGCGGCCGCATCAGTTGGTGGTGGGGTAACAGCTTTGTCTTTGATGACTTCTTCCTCGATCTATTCAGGCGCCATTTCTGGTGAGGCGGTTGTTGGCTATCTGACGCTAAGCATTCCGGTCATCGCCTGGGCGGGTCTGAAACGCATGGAAACGTTTGGAAGTGCTTTGATTGGAAGTATCCCAGCCTTTCAGAGTCTTATTGGTGGCGCTACTGCACCGGCGGCAAGCGGAAACGTGAATTTTGGGAACACGAGCATGGATCAGGTGATGGTCTCACCTACGAGGTCCTCAGCATTCTTCGGCTCACGGCAGGACGATGCATCTGGCAATACGTACACAAGCAATGTGTTGAGCGGGATCACCGCAATGAAGGCGCTCGCTAACGAAGGACCGGTTTCAAGAGTAGTTGATACCAAGGTCTCGCAGCAGCATGTAATGGCAGCAAACAGATCGGTGTCAGCCGCTAAGACGGAGTCGACTGCTGCGTCTAATGATAAGGCTGCTGCATTGAGCGAAGTTCTGATGAACGCTTCGAATCGAACAGCTAGCCACAACGCGTCTGCGATGACCGTATCTGGAAGTACTGAAAGTGAAGGTGAACGCGTAGGAGAACTGCAACAGATCGCGAAGAATGTATCCAAAGCGACCGGTGCAACCGAGCAGCAAGTGGCGGCAGTCGCATTTGGCGGAAGTGCGCACTTTGGTGGTGGAATCCCAAGCGCAATTTCTCCAGTTGACGCTGGAGCGCTCATATCGGCGACGGGGCGAAAGAGCTATTCGGCATCCATTCAGCAGCAAGATCAACTCATTACTAATGCGCTTAGTAGCGAAGATAAAGCCAAGTTCAAGGCCTTTGCCGACACGGTCACAAAAAATACTGGGATGGTTGATTCCCTTGTGTCGGACTCTAGAAACGGACACGAGCTATCCGCCAGACTCGCTCGGTCGGTGACCCGGTCTGAACGAGCAGACGCAAATCTGAGAAACCAGATCGAGTTCTCAGAAAGTGTTTCGGGAGCATATCAACGAGGTGAGTCCATCAGTAAGGATGTGGCGAAGGATCCGCGGAATATAAAAATGTTTGAGGACCTGCTCCGATTGGAGCACGCAGGAAGCGCGGCGGAGTTGATAAAGATGGAATCCTATATTGGGAACATCACTTCTGTTCCGCACCAGCTTTCAGCGAACAGCAGTCTTCCTCAAAGTTTTGATGACGTCCACAATGCGCATAAGCGAAACGTTGAGCAACTTCCAGCGGATACCGTCTCTGATCAGTTCAAAAAGGATGCCTCCCGGATCAAGGATGGGAACTCTGGGCCATCTTCTCCTCGAATTCAGCCCCATCCTGACCAGTCCACTTCAATTCGGTCGGAAGTCGCTAAGGCAGGGGACGGCACTAAAGATTTGGTCCGCAATGCAGAGAGTGCCTTCCGTTCGAAGGCCGGCGTGGAGGTTGATAAAAATGGACATATTTATACACATCGGTCGTTGTTCGGCGAGGCGAATGAGCAAGTAAAAAGGGACCCAGACGTCGTGGCAGAGAAGGCGAAAGAGCTAGCGCTGAGGCTTGCAAAGATGGCGAAAAAAGGGGAGTGACTGAGAATCTACCTACCGCCGCGCCAGAGCCAGGAATGAATCATGAGCTTTCCTTCTGCATCAAAGCCGTTTAGGCTCCTACGTATGTCAGATCGGGACGGCTCGAAATCGGATCGGATGTTTGCTTTTTGTGCGAGCTTGACTGTGAACAGAACGAGCATGAAGATTATTGAAACTGCGACAGCGCCGACCATCCCGGCAGCCATGATTACGGTGAACTCGCTTTTGATAGCAAGCAGCGCTGCTAGCAAGAACGTTATCGCGACCGTTAAAGCCCATAACTTGAGATATCGCATTCTCGTTGCCCTTCAACCAGTTGCATTTGAATAGTAGGAGAAATCATGAAAACGCTTTTTGCTATTCTAGTCCTTCTGCTGCCTTTTATCAGTTCCCAAGCGGTTTCTCTCTCCGGGCGTTCGACCGATGAAACGGTTTGTGACCTCACGCCATCCACGTCATACAACCTAACCAAAAATGTCCTGTTTGTTGAGGCCGGCACACGTGACGAGGCTGAAATCTACACGCGCATTGCGTTGCGCTTTATTACATCAAAATGCCGGGATGGACAAGTGCTCATTATGCACTCGGACTTTGGGGATCCTCTTGATGATCGATTCTTCAGAGATGTCTCCGCTCACGTATGCAGTGCTTCAAAGATACAACGTGAGTCGACTAGCACTACAGAAGCGCCCCAGTCATTTCAAATTAGGTGTCCTATCAGCAAGCTGAGGGAGGCTGTATCGCACTTGAGCGCTATCGAGCGGGAGAAACCTACTGAAGCGAAAATTGCTGAAGGGGCGCCAATTCGTCGACCAGACAGCGGAAACGATAGTCAGCCAAAGAAGGACTGCAAAGGAACTTTGAGTTTTGGGCAGGTTGTTTTGGGAATGGGTGGAAAGTGTTCTGATTGAAGAGATCTGCAAATGAAGGAGTGGCATGATGATTACGAATGTTAATTCGGTTGC
>Ga0307408_100001874_pt1 | contig 15328 bp, 8 predicted proteins | sample 322Cmetagenome_FD_202116 | JGI IMG/M metagenome (GOLD analysis project Ga0307408, IMG submission 202116) | Maize rhizosphere microbial communities from greenhouse at UC Davis, California, United States - 322HYB-C-3 | ecosystem: Host-associated > Plants > Roots > Rhizosphere > Soil | place: USA...
CGATGGAGCGCAGCAGCCCTGAGCACACCTATGTGATCGGCGAAGACCGCAGTGGCGGTGTATTTGTGTCGGAGAACTTCTACTACGACAGCGAGATCTATAACACCAAGATGTATGCTGTGACGGATCGCCCCCTGTACCGTCCTGGCGATGAAGTGAACGTCAAGTTCCTCGGCCGCGAATTCAAGTCCGCACGCCTGTCGCAGGCTGCCGCAGCTGCACCGATCGGCCTGACCGTGTTCGATCCGAACGGCACGCCGGTGCTGACGCAAACCCTGCAACTGTCGCCCGAAACGGGCACCGAAACCCGCTTCCGCTTGCCGGAGCAGGCCGCTGCCGGCGGCTATGAGCTGCGCTTCAGCTACAAGGACGGCCTGTACGGTGCCGCATTCCGCGTGGCCGAGTACGTGAAGCCGCACTTCGAGATCAACATCCAGCCGGCCAAGCCGGAATTCAAGACCGGCGAAAAAGTCAGCGGCACCATCTCGCTGCGCTACCCGGACGGCAAGCCGGTGAAGAATGCCAAGCTGTCGCTGTCCCTGCGCGGCCAGCAGAACACCATGGTGGAAGGCGAACTGCGCTACAGCGGCATGTTCCCTGTGCAGTTGAAGACCGAGGAAGCGGAGACCGACCGCAGCGGCGACTACTCGTTCACGCTGCCGCCGGCGGCCGACCCGTCGCGCTACGTGCTGACCGTGATGGCGACAGACGGCGCGGCCTACCGCGTCAAGGCGACGCGCGAGTTGATGATTGAACGCTCCATCAGCAGCTACCAATTGAAAGCAGCACGCTCCTTCTCCGAACCGGGCCAGCAGGTGCACTTCGATCTGGTGGCGGACGGCCAGGGTGCGGCGCGTCCTGTGCGCTGGGAGATGGTGCAGCTTGAAAAGCAGGAGAAAACCGAAGGCAAATTCGACCCGACTGCCAAAGGCTGGGATGTGAACTTCGCCAAGCCGGGTTCCTACCAGCTTTCCCTGCGCGATGAGCGCGGCAACCTGCTGGCGGGCGCCAGCCACTGGGTCAGCGGCGAAGGCCTGCAGGCGGCACCGGGCAGCATCGAGATCGTGATGGACAAGGCGCGCTATCGCCCTGGCGAAACCGCCGAAGCGCTGGTAACCTTCTCCGACCCGGTCGAGCAGGCCCTGCTGACCATGGAACGCGACAAGGTAGAGCAGTATGGCCTGATGAACGGCGGCGCCGACTGGTACCAGGCCAAGCGCGTGGCGAAGAACCAGTGGCGCGTGCGCATGCCGGTCAAGGAGGAGCACGGCCCGAACATGACCTTCTCCGTGGCGTATACCCGCAACGGCGACTTCGTGTTCCAGAATGCCGGCCTGCAGGTGATCGAGCCGCGCATCGCGCTCACCTTCAAGACCGACAAGGAGGTCTACCAGCCGGGCGAAAAAGTCACGCTGGACGTGACGGCGCAACTGGATGGCAAGCCGCTGTCCACCCTGGTGGCACTGGGCGTGGTGGATGAAATGATCTACGTGCTGCAGCCGGAAATTGCTCCGGATATCGCGGACTTCTTCTATCACCCGCGCCGCAACAACGTGCGTACCACGGCCAGCCTGTCCTTCATCAGCTACGACATGGCGCAAGGCCGCCGCGAGAACGTGCCGGCACGCCATAACTACAACGAACGTGGCGTGAAGGTGCTGGAACGTCCGCGCCGCGACAATGTCGATACCGCTTTCTGGGCGCCATCGCTGAAGACTGACGCTGACGGCAAGGCGCGCGTCACCTTCACCATGCCGGATGCGCTGACCCGCTGGCGCATCACGGGCCGTGCCATGGATGCGCAGGGCCGCGTCGGCCAGCGCACCGGTTACCTGCGCTCCGACAAGGCTTTCTATTCCAAGTGGACTGCGCCGGACTGGCTGCGTACCGGCGATGCGCCGCGTGCGTCCGTTGCCATCTTCAACCAGACCAGCGATACCAAATCCCTGGAGGTGACGCTGTCCGGCGGTCCGCAGCCAAAAGTGGAGAAACTGTCGGCCAAGCCGGGCGTGAACTACGTCGAGTTCCCGGTTGCAGTCGGCACCGCGCCGCTGCGCCTGGAGGTGAAGCAGGACGGCAAGCTGGTCGATGCCCTGGAAACCAAGGTGCAGGAGCAGCCTGCCGCCTGGAGCAGCCCGCGCAGCATGAGCGTCGCGCTGACCGGCGCCGACAACGCGCTGAAACTGCCGGCCGATGCACGTAACATTCGCGTCTCCTTCGCGCAAGGCGCCGCCAGCCACTTCGCCCGTATCGCCGATGACCTGATCGACTATCCGTATGGCTGCGTGGAGCAGACGGCCAGCCGCCTGATCCCGCTGACCATGGCGACGCAAAGCATGCCGGCGGATGCCGGCCCGGTGCGCGAGCGCCTGATGGCGATCATGCAGGCGCAGCGCCTGCGGCTTGTATCGATGGCCGGCCCGAACGCCGTCTTCAGCTGGTGGGGCCCGGCAACCCAGGGCGACGCGCTGATGACGTCCTACGCGTACTACGCTGACTGGTACGCCTCGCGCGCCCTGCGCCTGGAACTGCCGGGCGAGCACTGGAACAACCTGGTCAGTGTCTACACCGAGCATGGCAAGAACAACGCCCCGCTAGAGCGCGCCATGAGCCTGTGGATGATGCATGAAATGGGCTTGCCGACGAAGACTTTGGCGGAAAGCCTGGTGGCCGATGCCTCGAACCTGGAAGTCGGCGCCGTGCCACGCAAGCAGGGCGTGACGAGCAGCGTGCTGCTGGCCGATGGCCAGGACAGCGTGACGCGCGCCATGGCGATCGGCCTGACCTCTGTCGTCGCCGCGCAGAACGGCATTGCCCTGCCGGCGCAGTTGCAACAGCAATTGCCGCCGGCCTGGGCAGCGCTGCGCGCCTCGCCGGCGCCGGTGGCCCAGGCCCTGTTGATGCTGGCCGGCGAGCTGCCGGCAACGCAGGCCGACGCAGTACTGTCGTCCGTGCGTTCCGACATGCCGACCATGGACCGCGCCCTGACCCTGGTCTGGGTGCAGAAGAAACTGGGTGGATCGCCCGCCGCAAGGCCGCCAGTGGCCGCGCTGGAAGGCGCATGGCAGCAGATGGACAGCCGCAGCGGCCAGCCGGTATGGCGCTGGACCGATGCCAAGACATTGCCGGAGCAGCTGAAGCTCGTGCAGGCCGCGCCGGCCGGCACAGTCGCCATCGTGCAGTACGACAGCCGTGCTGTTGAAGCGCACTCGTTGGATGCCGGCATCGAGCGCCGCATCCTGCGCATGAAAGCCGGTTCCAAGGGCTACACCATGGAACTGGTCAAGCCGGGCGAAGCGCTGCGCACGGACGAACTGTACATGGACGAGATAAAACTCAAAGCAGGCAGCGCCACCCACCGCTTTGGTTTGCTGGAAGTGGCCCTGCCGCCGGGGGCGATGGTTGAATCGACCACCTGGGGCATGAAGCTGGCTGGCGACGAGCCGGTGCAACTGGAACGCGCACGCCACGTCGAGCGACGTGACGGCTACGCCGTGCCGATCGAGCCATTGAGCGGAGAGGTGGTCGTACGCCACTTGCTGCGCTTTGGCCAGAAGGGCAGCTATACCCTGCCGCCGAGCCGCTTCCACCGCATGTACCAGCCGGAACAAAAAGCCTTTGAAGGCGGTGGCAAGACCATGCGCGCGCTGAAAGTCGAGTAATGCTGCCACGCCTGCTGCCCGCCTTGCTGTTGGCCTGCGCCGCGCCTGTCGCAGCGGCGGCCTCGCTCGACCTGGCGTGGTGGCGCGATGGCAAGGTACAGGCGGTGCAGTTGCAGCAGCGCAGCGCATCGGCGGCGCAGCCAATGGCCGCCAACAGCGAGATCCCGCTTGGCAGCCTGTGGAAGCTGTTCGTCTACGTATACGCAGTGGACAGCAAGCTGCCCACGCCCGACTACAACTGCGGCGGCCGCAAGCAGGAGGAGGTGTATTGCTGCGAAGCCGGCGGCAGCATCGGCAGGGATGCCGCGCTGGCCCAATCCTGCGGCCTGTTCTTCGCTCCGGAACGCCTGGGCATTGCACAGCGTCCATGGCAGGAATACTGGACGCGCCGGCTTGGCAGTGCGCCAGCCGGTGAATCCGCCTGGCTGGCCGATCCTGTGCGCCTGGAGCCCGCACGCCTTGTGACACTCGGCAGCCTGTTGCGCGTGCTGGGCAGCATTCCGCCTGCCAGCCGGACGGAAGCGGAAGCGGCCCTGCTGCGCGTGGTGCTGGATGGCCGCGGTGCCGGCAGTGTGCGCTGGTTCGGCAGCCAGCTTCGGGTGAAGACCTATTCCTGGCACCATCCCAAGCGCGCGGATGCGCGGCTGGGCGGCGCTGCCGGCTGGCTTGCCGACGGCACTCCGGTGTGGTTTGGCGGCAGCGACAGCAGCACCGGCATCTTCCAGAAATGGGCGCCGCAGATTGCCGCAGCCTTGCCGCCCGTGCAGGCGGCGGAGGACAGCGGCTGCGTGGTGGTCGACTACTTTACCCGCTATCCGGTACGTTCCGTGCGCACAGCGGACGGCCTGGCGGCGCCCGGTGCGCTGAATGGCCGTTACGTGGTGCAGTTCGAAAACGGCAAGAGCCTGCCGATCCGCAGCAGCGGTGAGTTGACGCTGGCTACCGGTGCGAATGGCAAGCCGCAGATTCGCGGCCGCATGGGAGTGAACGAATACGTTGCGCGCGTGATCGACCGCGAGGCCAGCACTACAGAAGCTGAAGCTGCCCGCGCCTTCGCCATCGCCGCCCGCAGCTACCTGCAACAGAATGCGCGCCGCGCCGAATCCTGCCAGTACATTACAGACAGCAGCGCTACGCAGCGCGTCAGCCCTAACCCTGCCAGCGCCGCCGCGCTGGAAGTCGCGCGCTGGACCGACCAGCTGGTACTCGACGGCGCGCAGGTGCGGTACCACAGCACAAAGAGCGGCGCCAACGTCCTGGCCTGGAGCGATGCACAGGCGCAGGCCCGCGCCGGCAAGGGTTTCGACGACATCCTGGCCGCGGCCTATCCCCACACGACGCTCGCCATTGCAGGAAATACCGGAACCACCTGTGCGCGGCTCGCAAAGAACGAACAGTGGCTGGCCTATGCGCTGCCGCGCTGGGAGCGCATGCTGCGCCGCGAGGACGGCTACGAAGCGCCTGCGCAACTGCCGGCCGTGTGCGCGCTGACGGTCGGTTCGCCCTATTCCGAACAGTCGCGCAACCGCATCTTCATGCGGCCGTTGGCGACGCGCGAAGACCGCATCACGCTGGCGCACGAATACCTGCACATCGGGCTGCGCCGGCACCCGCGCGGACAGGACGAAGACTATGTGGAGCGCCTGGCGCGCCGCCTGAATGACCTCTCACAGGAGGCTATGTGAAAACACGCATCCAAATAAGCTCCGCGCTGGTGCTGGCGCTTGCCGCCACCCCTTTGCTGGCACAGGACAAGACGCTGACGGGACCCGTCGGCGGCTGGAACCGGGCCGGCATGACCGACAAATCCGGCGAGCTGGCTGTCAGCTATCCGTATTCGCTGATCGACCGTGGGGCGCAGAAAAACCGCACCATGATTCGCGGGCAGCTCGCCAAGATCAGCACCAAGCGCCCATTCCATCAATTGATCGTGAACGGCAACCCGACGCCGCTGTACACCGACGAGGAAGGGCGCTATGCGCGCGGCTATGCGTTTGGCTCCGGTTCCAACAGCGTTGAGATCCGCTCACCGGACGGCAGGTCCCTGAAGCGCATGCAGTTCTACGAGGCCGATACCAGCCGCCCGCAGCCGCGCTTGCGCATCATCGGTGCCTGGGACGATAACCAGGCCGAGATCGACCTGCACATTATTACGCCGGATGGCCAGCACGCCTTCTTTGCGCACCCATTCCTCACCAATGGCGGCGGGCTGGATGCGGACAGCGTTGACGGCCCCGGTCCGGAAATGTTCACCATGACCTCGCCGCTGCACGGCACCTACCAGGTGTGGGTGAATTACTGGGGCAATTTTGGCAGCTCGGGCTACCACTTTGACGAAGCCACGCGCCAGCGCCCCATCATCACGACGCGCATCACCCTGGTATTCAACGAAAACACCGCTAGCGAAAAGCGGCAGGACTTCGTTGTCCCCCTGCGCAAGATTGGCGACCTGACCCTTGTTAAATCCTTTGTATATTGAGCACATGAAGAAACTCTGCCTCCCGCTGTTGCTGTTGCCTGCCTGCGCCATGGCGCAAGTGAGCATTGACTCGCCCAAGAGCGGCTGGCGCCATTCGGGCGGCAGCGAGGAGCAGTACACCCAGACCGTGAATTACCCGGCATCGGTCGTGAACATGCAGCCAGGGCAGGCCGAAACGGCGCAGATCCGCGGCAAGATCGCGGGCGCGGGCCCGAACAAGCCGGCCAAGCTGATTGTCAACGGCGTGGCCATGCCGGTCGAGTTGCAGGAAGATGGCAGCTTTGCGCGCCCCTACATCTTCGGTCCGGGCTCTAACGGCGTCGAAGTGCGTTCGCCGGATGGCAAGAGCCGCGCGCGCAGCCAGTTCTACGACAGCTACAGCGGCAAGACCAAGTCGCGCCTGCGCGTTGTGCTGTCCTGGGACAGTCCGGGCACCGATGTCGACCTGCACGTGATCACGCCAAATGGCGGCCATTCCTGGTTCGGCCAGCGCATGCTGCCCGACGGCAGCGGACTGGATGTCGACGTCACCGGCGGCTATGGCCCGGAGATCTATTCCAGCCCGGCGCCGGCCAAGGGCAACTACCACGTCTATGTGAATTACTACGGCGGCAACTCCGAGAAGCAGGTCATCACCGTGGCCACTGTCTCGATCATCACCAATGAGAATACGCCAAGCGAAAAGCAGCAAACCTTCATGGTGCCGCTGCGTGCGGCGGGCGAGCTGACGCTGGTGAAGTCTTTCGTCTACCCCTGATGTGACAACTGCCCTGTGACAGGTGTTCCAAACTGGAGCACCTGTAGTGCCGCTACGGGCGGAAAATCATGGCACGCCGTTTGCTCCTGCATGGGTATTACAACCACACCATGCAGGAGACATCCATGAAACGCCTTATCCTTGCCGTTGCCGCAGCGGCCGCTGTCACCACCTCGTTGTTCGCCGTCGCGCACGGCAATGTGACGCCGCAGGGCGTCGATACCAGCGGCCTGCCAGTCCTGGGCGATAAATGGCGCGACGAGAATCCTTACAAAGACAACAAACTGGCGCTGAAAATCGGCTCTTCCGCCTACAACCAGAACTGCGCCCGCTGCCACGGCCTGGAAGCGGTGTCCGGCGGCATTGCCCCCGACCTGCGCATGCTGGACCGCGATTGCGTGGGCATGCGCAACGAGGCCAAGAAGCAGGCCTGCTACAAGGAGATCGACCGCTACTACCTGACCTCCATCCGCGGCGGCAAGGTGCGTAACGGCGCGGTGTACATGCCGCCGTTCGAAGGCGTCTTCAACCAGGAAGCCATGTGGGCCATCAAGACCTACCTGGAAACCCGTCGCGTCACCAACTGATGCGAGGCCGCCATGCTTACCCTGCGCTTGCGCGGTCTCCGCGCCATGCTGCTGATCTGCTGCGCCTTGCTGTTCGCCGCACTGCCGGTACACGCTGAAACCGGCATCCTGAAGGTCGCCGTCTACCAGGAGTTCGCTCCGTTCTCGGACAAAGGCCAGGGTGTCGACATCGACCTGGCTGCGGCCTTGGCCCGCAAGTTGGCGCTGAAACTGAGCCTGCTGCCTTTCCCGGCGGGCGAAAACCTGAACGACGACTTGCGCAATATGGTGTGGAAGGGGCACTACCTGGGCTACGGTCCGGCGGACGTGATGCTGCACGTGCCGGTGGACCGCGCGCTGATGGCGTCCAACGATAAGGTGGAAATCTTCGCGCCCTATCACGTGGAGGCAGTGCGCCTGGTGCGCAGTGCACGCAGCATTCCTGTGTTCGATGGCATGGCTTCCCTCGCGGGCAAGCGCATTGGGGTGGAACAGGTCTCCCTGGCGGGGATGGTGATGCTGGGCGAGGGGAATGGACGTTTCCGCGATCAGGTGCAGCTGTTCCACACTGCGGCCGAGGCTTTGCAAAAGCTGAAGGCGGGGGAGTTGGATGCGGTGCTGGCGACGCGCTCGGAGATCGAGTCCGAATTGCGCGGCGACCCTGCTTTCCCGGTGGAGCAGGTCAGCTTCCAGCGCCTGCCGCGCGCTGGGTGGGCAGTTGGCATGGCGGTGCGCAAGGATAATACGGAGGTGGCGCGCAAGCTGCAGGCGGCATTGAATGAACTGGCCGCCAGCGGTGAGCTGAAGGAGATCTTTGCGCGCCATGGCGTGCAACTGGCAAATCCATGAAGCGGAGCGCTTTGGGCGGGCTGCTGGCGCTCCTGGCTGCGGCAGCGCGTGGCGAAGGAGGCGGCACGGGCGCCGGCATGCCGTCGGTGGAGATCGTCGGCATTGCACCTGTTGGCGCCCTCGTCACCGACCGCCGCCTGCTGCCGTATGCTGTGCAGTTTGGCGCTGCGCCGCGGCAGGGCGAGACCTTGGCGGAAACCATGGCGCGTACGCTGGCGGGCGTGAACCTGAATGAGGTTTCCGGCAGCCCTTACCAGCATGACGTGACGTACCGGGGCTTCCGTGCTTCGCCGTTGCTTGGCACCGCGCAGGGCTTGTCGGTCTATCTCGATGGCGTGCGGGTGAACGAACCGTTCGGCGATGTGGTGAACTGGGACATGCTGCCGGAAGCGGCCATCGGACAAGTGCTGCTGGCGCCGGGATCGAACCCGCTGTATGGCCTGAATACGCTGGGCGGGGCGATGGTGCTTACTACGCGCAATGGACGGGACGATCCGGGCGGCAGCATCAGCGTGACTGGCGCCAGCTACGGGCGCAGGCAAATGGAACTGTCGCACGGGGCGCATGGCCAGCGCGGCTGGCATAGCTATGTGGCAGCCACCTTGTTCCACGACCGCGGCTGGCGGTCCGACTCGCCAGGGAAGTTGGCCAGGCTGTTTGCCAAGGCGGGGCGCCGCGCAGGGCCCTTCGAGTGGGACATATCGGTGCTGGCCGGCGGTAGCCGGCTGGTTGGAAATGGCCTGCTGCCGGAAGGCTTGTACCAAGCGGACCGGCGTGCGGTGTACACCAGCCCTGACCGAAGCCGCAACCAGTTGCGTCAGGTGCAGGCAAGCCTGCTCGGGCACCTCGATGGGGGAACCCAGCTTTCCCTGTCCGCTTACGCCCGCAGCAGCAGGCGCGAAGGCATAAATGGCGACGTCGGCGACGAGGCAGAAGACGGCAGCAGCGGCGATCCGCTACCCGCCAGCTTCAACACGGCCGTGACGCGGCAGCGCAGCCAGGGGGCGAATGCGAGCTGGCAGCACACATTGGCTGCGCACCGGCTGGCGCTGGGGACGACATTCGACCGCAGCCGCGTATCCTTCACCCAATATAGCCAGGCTGGCGAGTTCGGCGAACGGCGTGAAGTGCTGGCGTTGCCTGGCAGCGAACCGGAACTGGAGGCTGCTGTCGATGGCACCGCCCGCAGCGCTTCGCTGTTCGCCAGCGATACCTGGACGCTGGGCAACCATTGGTCCCTGACCGCCTCCGCGCGTTACGCCTGGTCGCGCCTGTCAAACACCCTCCGGCATGATGACGGCGAGGGGCAGCACGAACGTTTCACCTACCGTAAACTGAATCCGGCCCTCGGCGTGACCTACCAGGCGGCTCCGGAACTCACGCTGTTTGCCAATGCCTCCCAAAGCAACCGCGTGCCGACCGTGATCGAACTGGGATGCGCAGATCCCGGGCAACCTTGCCGCTTGCCGGTCGGCCTGCAATCGGACCCATACCTGAAGCAGGTCGTGTCGCGTACCGTGGAGGCGGGTGCGCGCTGGAAGCAGGACGGCCAGCAAGCCTCGCTGGCCATCTATCGCACGCAAAACAGGGACGACATCCTGTTCCGCACTGCCGGCGTTTCCCAGCACGGCTACTTTGCCAACTTTCCGCGCACACGGCACCAGGGTGCCGACATCACGGCCAATCTGCGCGCTGCCGGCGTGCAGTTGACGATAGCTTATAGCTTCCTCGATGCCGTGTACGGCGCCGACGGCAGCCTGTTCACGGGCACGCGCGACGTAACGGTGCAAAAAGGGACCCGGTTGGCCGGCTTGCCGCGCCATACCTTCAAATTTGGTGCAGATTGGCGCGCGACGGAAGCGCTGACCTTGGGTGCCACTGTGCACGCCACCTCCCACATGGCCATCCTGGGTAACGAGGATGGTGCGCTGCCAGGCTGGCGTGTCGGCGGCCATGCCCTGCTTGGCCTGCAAGCCAGCTACCGTCCGAACGAGAAATGGGAATGGCAGGTGCGCATCAATAACGCCACCAATCGCCGCTATGAAACCTTTGGCGCCTTGGCTGCCGACTTCTTCTCCACCGGCCAGGCGCAGGAGGCCCGCTTCGTGGCGCCCGGTGCACCACGTACGGTGACAGCCGGGCTGCGCATCAATTTCTAGAACCGGTACTGGGCGCTGACGCCCATTACCCAATTACGGCCGGGGGCGGCTTCGTAATAGCGCTTGTTGCTGTCGCCGACAATCACGGACCCGATGTAACGGCGATCGGCCAGGTTGTTCAGGCGCGCAAATTCGCTGATGCGCCATCCGCCGATAGACTGCTTGGCGACCACGCGCGCATTCAGGATGCTGTAGCCGGGCGCCGGCTTGTCGGCATTGGCATCTTCGGCATACACGCTGGCTACCGAGAGTGATTCCAGCGCTGCAACGAAGTGCTCTCCACTGGATTTCCATGCCAGTTCGGCAAACAGGCTGGCGCGCGGCACGCCAGGCAAGCGGGCGCCTTCATGCACGCTGCCAAAGGGCTTCTCGTAAGTCGCCTTCAGCAGGGTGGCCGCCACGCGCGTGCTGAAGCCGGCCCCCAGATTGCTGTCCAGCGATACCTCGGCGCCCTGCCGCAGGGTTTCGCTGGCGTTGCGGTAGCTGGTGCGGCCGCCGCTTGCGGCGTCGACCACCAGCTCGTCGCGCGTGCGCACCTGGAACAATGCGGCATCGATGCGGGTACCGCCGGCACGCGCCTTGACGCCTGCTTCGATGTGGGTACTGCGCGCGGGGCGCAACTGGAAGTTGAAACCGGCGCCAGTGCCGGAGTAGAACAGCTCATTCAGGGTCGGGGCCTCGAAGCCGCGCGCCGCCGTCGCATACAGGTTCACCGCCGGCGACAGCTTGTACAACACTCCCAGCAGGGGCGTAGTGCGGCTGTAACGCAGGGCGCCGCTGTCATTTCCATTGCCGAGGAAATGGTCATCCACCGATACCCGCATGCGGCTGTGGCGCAGGCCGGCCGTGAATTGCCAGCGTTCGCCCTGCCATTCCGTTTGCAGGTAGGGATCGGTGCTGGACACCACATCCTGCTCGTCGCGCCGCAGCTTGCCTTGTACGCCGAACGTATTGCCGATGAAATTCTCATACCCCTTGCGGTCATCGCTCGAGCGGCCGTACTCGACGCCCACCGTGGTCGTCAGCCTGCCGCCAGCCAGTTCGCGCATGTCCTGCCAGTTGATGTCGGTGCCGTAGAAATCGCGGTCGAAGTCGACCACGCCGCCCGAATGGCTGGCCGGCGCCTGGAAGCCTTTGGAAAACGCCTGGAACTGCGTCACGCGGCGGTTGCCGCCCCACAGGCTGACGTGCAGCCGGCCGGACTCGAAGCGCTGGTCCCAGCTGGCGCCGCCCTGCTGGTGGTCAATGCTCTTGCGCGTGTTATAGCGCTCGGCCAGCGTGCGCTTGGGTACTTGCGTGTCGGCGGCATCGATCTCGCCGGCGCGCGGGTCGCGTTGCCAGGTGGCCCAGGTTACGCCCAGCGGATCTTGCGTGTCGTCCTGGCGCAGACCGTTGGCGACCAGGACCAGCTTCGCACCGGGCAGCGGCTGCATGGTCAGCTTGGCCATCGCCTGCTCACGCCGGGCGGCGCTGTGGTCGCGGTAACCGTCGGTATCGAAGCGCGACGCATCCAGTACGTAGCCGATGCCGGCCGCGCTGCCTTGCGCATTCAGGTCGGTCTTGCGCAGGCCGTCGCTGCCAGCAGCAAAGCTGGCTTCCACCGTCGGCGCGCCTTCGCCGTCGCGGGTGAAAAGCTGGATCACGCCGCCGGCATGGTTGCCGTAGATGGCGGAGTAGGGCCCGCGCAGTACTTCGATGCGTTCGGCCATGTCCAGGTTGAAGGTGGCGGCCTGGCCCTGGCCGTCCGGCATGCTGGCGGGAATGCCATCGGTAACCAGACGCACGCCGCGCACGCCGAAAGCCGAACGGGCGCCGAATCCGCGCGAAGAAACCTGCAGGTCCTGTGCGTAGTTCTGCCGGTTCTGCACCACCACCCCAGGAACGGCCGCCAGGGACTCCGATGCATTCACGCGCAGCTGCCCTTCACGGATCTGTTGCGCATCGAGCAGGTTGATCGCGGCCGGCAGGTCGAAGCTCGAATGCTCGGCACGGCTGCCGCTGATCACGACAACGTCGGCGATCGCGGCGCCTTCCGGTGCAGCTTCGGCCGGCGCAGCCCGCGCCAGCATGGGGGAAAACAGGCTGGCCAACAGGGCGGCCATGGCGTTCAAGCGGATGGGGTGCATTTTCAGTCTCCTCGGATCGGTTCAACGTGCCCGCTGCGCGGGTCTCCCGATCACATAAGCAATATGCCTGCCAAGCCGGCGACAGGCCGCACGTTTGCTGGCATATCGCTTGCATACCTAACGGGCACACACCATACCAAAGGAGACATCATGAAGGCAAACCTGTTCGCAGCGTTGTGCGCTGCAGGCGCAGCCAGCATCGCCATTGCCGCGCCATTCGCTTATGTGCCGAACGAGAAGTCCGGCACCATCAGCGTCATCGATACCGCCACCGATAGCGTGGTGCGCCAGCTCAATGCCGGCAAGCGGCCACGCGGGATAGGCAGCGACCCGGCTGGCAGCCAGCTGTTTGTCAGCGATGCCTCCAGCGGCAGCCTGCTGGCCATCGACAGCACGGCCGGCAGCGGCGTAACGCTGGCGCTGGGGCGCTCGCCGGAGGGCGTCAGCGTTTCCCCGGACGGCAAGCTGGTGGCGGTTGCCGTGGAGGAGGGCAATAGCGTGGCGCTGTTCGATGTCGCCACCCACGCGCGGCTGGCGGATATCGCGGTGCAAGGGCGCAATCCGGAGCATGCCGTATTCAGCCCGGACAGCCGCTATCTCTATGTCAGTGCCGAGGAGGCGGAGCAGGTCGACGTGATCGACGTCGCGCAGCGCCGCCAGGCCGGCTCTGTCGCGGTTGGCCTGCGCCCGCGTGGTATCGGCTTTGCGCCTGACTCCAGCCGGGTGTACGTGGCGTGCGAAATGGCGAATGCGGTCTACGTGATCGACGCGGCGACGCTTCGCACACTGGCCACCATCCCTGCCGGGCGCAATGCAAACGGCATCGCCGTCCATCCTGACGGACGCAGCGTGTACGTCTCCAATGGGATGGACGGCAGCGTGATGCGCATCGATACAGCCCGCAATGAAGTGACCGCCACGATTGCAGTCGGCAAGCGTCCCTGGAATATGGCTATCACGCCAGACGGCAGCAAGCTCTATGTCGCCAATGGCCGCTCCAACAACGTCTCGGTGATCGATACCGCCAGCGCACGCAAGGTGGCCGATATCCCGGTCGGTGAGCTGCCCTGGGGCGTGGTGATCCGTTGAATTGCGCAACAGTTGTTCAAGTTTGGAGCAGTTGTTGCTGCACGGCGCTTCCGCCAAGGAGCAAAACCCGCTGGCACGGCAATTGCGAATAAGGCAGTACCCACAACCACTCAATATAGAGGACGACATGAATCTCGCCGACATCAGCAAACTGGGCGTCGCCAATCCCTTCAAGACCCGTTACGACAACTTCATCGGCGGCAAGTTCGTCCCGCCGGTCAAAGGCGAGTACTTCGCCAATATCACGCCGATCACCGGCCTGCCTTTTTGCGAGATCGCACGCTCCACCGCCGAGGATGTCGAGCTGGCGCTGGACGCCGCGCACGCAGCCAAGGCCGCATGGGGCAAGACTTCGCCGACCGAGCGCGCCAATATCCTGAACAGGATGGCTGATCGCATGGAACAGAACCTGCAGCTCATCGCGACCGCTGAAACCATCGACAACGGCAAGCCGATCCGCGAAACGATGGCGGCCGACATTCCGCTGGCGATCGACCATTTCCGCTACTTCGCCGGCTGCATCCGCGCCCAGGAGGGTACGGTGGCGCAGGTCGACTCCGAAACCTATGCATATCACTTCCATGAACCGCTCGGCGTGGTCGGGCAGATCATTCCCTGGAACTTCCCGATCCTGATGGCGGTATGGAAGCTGGCCCCTGCGCTGGCCGCCGGCAACTGCGTGGTGCTCAAGCCAGCCGAGCAGACCCCAGCCTCCATCATGGTGCTGCTGGAACTGATCGGCGACCTGCTGCCGCCGGGCGTGCTGAATGTGGTGAACGGCTTCGGCCTGGAAGCGGGCAAGCCGCTGGCTTCGAGCAAGCGTATCGCCAAGGTGGCCTTTACCGGCGAAACCGGTACCGGCCGCCTGATCATGGGCTATGCGGCGCAGAACCTGATCCCGGTCACGCTGGAACTGGGCGGAAAGTCGCCCAACATCTTCTTTGAAGACGTGATGTCGGCCGACGATGCCTTTTTCGATAAATGCCTGGAAGGCTTTGCCATGTTTGCGCTCAACCAGGGCGAAGTCTGCACCTGCCCATCGCGCGTGCTGATCCAGGAATCGATCTACGAACGCTTCATCGAACGCGCGCTGAAACGCGTGGCTGCCATCAAGCAGGGCAACCCGCTGGACCATTCCACCATGATCGGCGCCCAGGCTTCACAGGAGCAGCTTGAAAAGATCCTGTCCTATATGGACATCGGCCGCCAGGAAGGCGCGCAACTGCTGGCTGGCGGCGAGCGCCAGGTGCTGGCCGGCGACCTGGAAGGCGGCTACTACGTGCGTCCAACCGTATTCAAGGGTGACAACACCATGCGCATCTTCCAGGAAGAGATCTTCGGCCCGGTGGTGTCGGTCACCACCTTCAAGGACGAAGATGAAGCGCTGGCGATTGCCAACGACACCCTGTACGGCCTGGGCGCCGGTGTCTGGAGCCGCGACGGCAGCCGCGCCTTCCGCATGGGCCGCGCCATCCAGGCTGGCCGCGTCTGGACCAATTGCTACCACCTCTACCCGGCCCACGCTGCGTTCGGCGGCTACAAGCAGTCGGGCATTGGCCGCGAGAACCACAAGATGATGCTCGACCACTACCAGCAGACCAAGAACCTGCTGGTCAGCTACAACCCGAACGCACTGGGCTT
>Ga0307408_100001875_pt1 | contig 15319 bp, 11 predicted proteins | sample 322Cmetagenome_FD_202116 | JGI IMG/M metagenome (GOLD analysis project Ga0307408, IMG submission 202116) | Maize rhizosphere microbial communities from greenhouse at UC Davis, California, United States - 322HYB-C-3 | ecosystem: Host-associated > Plants > Roots > Rhizosphere > Soil | place...
AAGCGCGGCCAGTCCTGCGCGCCGGGGATGATGTCGGCCAGCTCGGCAAACATCTGGCAGCCGTTGCACACGCCCAGGCCAAACGTGTCGGTGCGGCCAAAGAAGCCCTGGAACTGCGCCGCCAGCACAGGGTTGAACGTGATGCTGCGCGCCCAGCCAATGCCCGCGCCCAGCGTGTCGCCATAGCTGAAGCCGCCACAGGCGACCACGCCCTTAAAGTCTTCGAGCTTGACGCGGCCGGTCTGCAAATCGGTCATGTGCACGTCGAAGGCTTCGAAGCCCGCCTCGGTGAAGGCGTAGGCCATTTCGATGTGTGAGTTCACGCCCTGTTCGCGCAGGATGGCCACCTTGGGTTTGGCAAGGTTGAGGTATGGCGCGGCCACGTTGTCGGCGGCATCGAACGTGAGGTGCACGTGCAGGCCGGGATCGGTGGGCTCGCCCGCGGCCGCGTGCTCGGCATCCGCGTTGGCGGGGTTGTCGCGCTGCTGGCAGATCTTCCAGCTCACAGCGTCCCACACCTGGTGCAAGTCCGCCAGCGGCGCGCTGAACACGGCCTTGGCGTCGCGCCAGACCTGCAGTTCGCCCTTGCCAGCGTCGATTTCGGACGACACCGGGCGGGTTTTGCCCACGAAGTGGCTGAACTTGGACAGGCCATGCTCGCGCAGCACCTGCATCACGTCGTTGCGCTCTGCCGTGCGCACCTGCAGCAGCACGCCCAGCTCTTCGTTGAACAGGGCCTTGAGCGTGAGTTCTTCGCGGCGGGCGCTGACCTGCTGCGCCCAGTTCTTGGCATCGCCGGTTTCCATGCGGCTGTCGTTGATGCCGTCGCCTTCCGTGACCAGCAGGTCCACGTTGAGCGCCACGCCCACGTGGCCCGCAAAGGCCATCTCGGCCGCGGCCGCGAGCAGGCCACCATCGCTGCGGTCGTGGTACGCCAGGATCTGGCCCTTGGCGCGCAGGGCGTTCACGGCGTTGACGAGGTTGACCAGGTCTTTGGGGTCATCCACATCGGGCACCACATCGCCGCTTTGTTCCAGCGTCTGGCCCAGGATGCTGCCGCCCATGCGGTTCTGGCCCTTGCCCAGGTCGATCAGCACCAGGGTGGTGTCGGCCTCGGTGGCGTCGAGCTGGGGCGTGAGCGTGCCGCGCACGTCGGAGAGGGACGCAAACGCGCTGACGATCAGACTGACGGGCGAGGTGACCTTTTTCTTGTCCGCGCCTTCAGCCCACTGCGTGCGCATCGACAAGCTGTCTTTTCCCACGGGGATGCTGATGCCCAGCGCGGGGCACAGCTCCATGCCCACGACCTTCACGGTTTCGTAGAGAGCAGCGTCCTCTCCCGGTTCGCCACAGGCAGCCATCCAGTTGGCCGACAGCTTCACGCGCGGCAGCTCGATGGGCGCGGCCAGCAGGTTGGTGATGGCCTCGGCCACGGCCATGCGGCCCGATGCGGGCGCGTTGATACCTGCCAGGGGCCGACCATCTGGTCGCGGTGGCTCAGGCCGCCCACCGTGCGGTCGCCGATGGTGATGAGGAAGCGCTTGGACGCCACCGTAGGGTGGGCCAGCACGTCGATCACGGCCTTTTGCAGCGGCACGCCGGTCAGGTCCATGGGCGCAAACTCACGCACCACGGTCTTCACGTCCCGGTGCATCTTGGGCGGCTTGCCCAGCAGCACGTTCATGGGCATGTCTACGGGCAGCTTCTGGTCTTCGGCCGTGGCAGCGGGGTCGTGCAGCACCAGCTGGCGCTCTTCCGTGGCCGTGCCGATCACGGCAAACGGGCAGCGCTCGCGTTCGCAAAAGGCCTTGAACTGTTCCAGCGACTCGGGCGCAATCGCCAGCACGTAGCGCTCTTGAGACTCGTTGCTCCAGATTTCTTTGGGGCTCATGCCCGACTCTTCGAGCTGCACGGCGCGCAGGTCAAAGCGTGCGCCACGGCCTGCGTCGTTGGTCAGCTCGGGGAAGGCGTTGGACAAACCGCCCGCGCCCACATCGTGAATGGCGAGGATCGGGTTGGCCGCGCCCTGCGCCCAGCAGTGGTTGATGACCTCTTGCGCACGGCGCTCGATCTCAGGGTTGCCACGCTGTACCGAGTCAAAGTCCAGCTCGGCGGCGTTGGTGCCGGTGGCCATGGAGCTGGCGGCGCTGCCGCCCATGCCGATGCGCATGCCGGGGCCGCCCAACTGGATGAGCAGCGAGCCTGCGGGGAACTCGATCTTCTTCGTCAGCTCGGCATCGATCACGCCCACACCGCCCGCGATCATGATGGGCTTGTGGTAGCCGCGCTGCACGCCGCCTACGTTCTGCTCGTACTCGCGGAAGTAGCCGTTGAGGTTAGGACGGCCGAACTCGTTGTTGAACGCCGCGCCGCCCAGCGGGCCTTCGACCATGATCTGCAGCGGGCTGGCGATGTGCTCAGGCTTGCCCACGGTGCTGCCCCAGAGCTTGGAGACGGTGAAGCCCGTGAGGCCCGCCTTGGGCTTGGAGCCCCGGCCCGTGGCGCCTTCGTCGCGAATCTCGCCGCCCGCGCCGGTAGAAGCGCCGGGGAAGGGGGAAATGGCCGTGGGGTGATTGTGGGTTTCCACCTTCATCAGCACATGCTGGGTGACGCTACTTTTTTGATAGCTTCCAGCGCTTGTCAAATCTGCGCCAGAGGCCATTTTTGCCACAAACCGCTCAACCTGGTGGCCTTCCATGATGGAAGCGTTGTCGGAGTACGCCACCACGGTGTGCTGGGGCGCCAGCTGGTGGGTGTTGCGGATCATGCCGAACAGCGACTTCTCCTGCGCCACGCCGTCGATGGTGAACTGGGCGTTGAAGATCTTGTGGCGGCAATGCTCGCTGTTGGCCTGCGCGAACATCATCAGCTCCACGTCAGTGGGGTTGCGCGCCAGGCCATTGAACGCATTGACGAGGTAGTCGATTTCGTCATCGGCCAAAGCCAGGCCGAAGCGGGTGTTGGCGGCCTCCAGGGCAGCGCGGCCACCGCCCAGCACGTCCACATGCTCCATGGGCACGGGCTGCAGCTCCGTGAACAGGGCCGCGGCTGCGCTGCGGTCGGGCACCACCGACTCGGTCATGCGGTCGTGCAGCAGGGCCGCTATCTGCCCCAGCTGCTCCGGCGTCAGCTCAGGCGCCTTGCCCAGCAGGCCCGCCCTGAGGCTGAGGCGGTATTCGGTAATGCGCTCGACCCGGCGGATGGCAATGCCGCAATTGCGAGCAATGTCGGTGGCCTTGGACGCCCAGGGCGAGAGCGTGCCCAGGCGGGGCGTGACGATGAGAACGGCACCGTCCTCGGGGCCCGCGTACGGATCGCCATAGGTCAGCAGCGCGGCCAGGCGTTCTTGTTCAGACGGTGAAGGGGCGGCATCGGTGGCCACCAAGTGCACGAAACGCGCTGCAATGCCGCTGATCTTGGGGTGGATCGCCTCCAGGGCGGGTTGAAGTTGCTGGGCGCGGAAGGAACTGAGGGCGTTGCCGCCCGCCAGCGTAGTCAAGTGCAAGGTCACAGTAGCGGCCTGTTGGGAGTGAGGGAACGTGGGTGCGCCACACCGCGAAGGAAGCCAGCGAACCGGCTGGGCGGGCAACCCCGCATTTTACCGGGCTGTCCGGGCGCCCCTGCAGCCGCGCAGGGCCAATGGGATAATTGCAGGATGAGCATCACCATCAAAAGCGCTGAAGACATCGAGGGCATGCGCGTCGCCTGCCGCCTGGCCTCGGAAGTGCTGGACTACATCGCCCCCCACATCAAACCGGGCATCACCACGAAAGAAATTGACCGCCTGGGCGCCGAGTGCATGGCCCAACAGGGCACCGTGTCGGCCACCGTGGGCTACCAGCCGCCCGGCTACCCACCCTACCCGGCTTCGCTGTGCACTTCGGTCAATCACGTGGTGTGCCATGGCATCCCCAACGACAAGCCGCTCAAGAAAGGCGACATCGTCAACGTCGACGTCACCGTGATCACCCAGGACGGCTGGTACGGCGACAACAGCCGCATGTACATCATTGGTGAAGGCTCCATCGCGGCCAAGCGCCTTTGCGCCATCACCTTCGAAGCCATGTGGCACGGCATCGTGCAGGTCAAGCCCGGGGCCCACCTGGGGGACATCGGCCACGCCATCCAGAAGTTCGCCGAAGCCCAAGGTTTCTCGATCGTGCGCGAGTTCTGTGGGCACGGCATCGGCAAGAAATTCCATGAAGAGCCGCAAGTGCTGCATTACGGCCGCCCCGGCACGCTCGAAGAGCTCAAGCCCGGCATGGTGTTCACCATCGAACCCATGATCAACGCGGGCCGGCGCGAGGTGAAGGAACACGGCAACGATGGCTGGACCATCGTGACCAAGGACCACAGCCTGTCCGCGCAGTGGGAGCACACGGTGCTGGTCACCGAGACGGGGTATGAAGTGATGACGCTGTCGGCCGGCTCGCCGCCGCTGCCGTCCTTTGTGACCGCGACCAAGACCTGACCCGCCGACCGCGCGCCCCAGGGCCGGCGCGCACAACTCTTGCATGGCTTTTTGCATGGCACTTCCTTCGCGCGACCTTTGATGACCATGACCGAAATCCATGCCCTCCGCGATACCTACCGCCGCGACAAGGCCGCGCTGCTGACAGCCCTTCAGGCCACCGGCGCGTCCACGCGGGGCATCCACCTGCTGCTGCGCAAGCTCTCGGGCCTGGCAGGACAGCTGCTGCAAACCTTGTGGGAACGTGCCGAACTGCCAGCCGACATGGCGCTGGTGGCGGTGGGCGGTTTCGGACGCGACCAGCTTTTTCCCTATTCCGATGTCGACGTGCTGCTGCTCATGCCCGACGGCATGGCGCCTGAGTCGGGCAGCGCGTTACGCACCCGGCTTGAAGGCTTCATCGGCAGTTGTTGGGATGCGGGCCTGGAGATCGGCTCCAGCGTGCGAACCGTGGCCGAATGCCTGGCCGAAAGCGCCGGGGATGTCACCGTGCAAACGTCGCTGCTCGAATCCCGCCTGGTGTGCGGCAACGCCACGCTATTTGGCGATTTTCAGCGGCAGTACGCAGCGCAGATGGATCCCCAGGCCTTCCTCGTGGCCAAGACGCTGGAGATGCGCCAGCGCCACACAAAGTACGAGAACACCCCCTACGCACTGGAGCCCAACTGCAAGGAGTCGCCTGGCGGGCTGCGCGACCTGCAGATGATCCTGTGGGTGTCGCGCGCTGCGGGGCTCGGCCGCAACTGGAAGGAACTCGCCGCCAGCGGCATGGCCACCGCCTTCGAGGTGCGCCAGATCGAGCGCAACGAGGCAGTGCTGTGCCTCATCCGTGCTCGCCTGCATGCGGCGGCCGGTCGGCACGAAGACCGGCTCGTGTTCGACCTGCAGACCGCCGTAGCCGAGTCCTTCGGCTACCGCTCGCTCTCGCCCGAAGGTGCACGCCTGCCCATGCGCGCGAGTGAAACGCTGATGCGCCGCTACTACTGGGCGGCCAAGGCAGTCTCGCAACTCAGCCAGATCCTGCTGCTGAACATCGAGGAACGCCTGAACCCCTCCACCCACGAACCGCGGCCCATCAACGAGCGTTTCTACGACAAGGCCGGCCTGATCGAGGTGGCCAGTGACGACCTGTACAAACGGGACCCGCATGCGATCCTCGAGACCTTCTTGCTCTACCAGACCACCGTGGGGCTCAAGGACCTCTCGGCACGCACGCTGCGTGCCCTGTACAACGCGCGCGGCGTGATGGATGCGGCCTTTCGCCGCGACCCGGTCAACCGCGCCAACTTCATGCGCATCCTGCAGCAGCCCTCGGGCATCACGCACGCAATGCGCCTGATGAACCAGACCTCAGTGCTGGGCCGCTACCTGTGGGCGTTTCGCGGCATCGTGGGGCAGATGCAGCACGACCTGTTCCACGTCTACACCGTGGACCAGCACATCCTGATGGTGCTGCGCAATGTGCGTCGCTTCTTCATGGCCGAACACGCGCACGAATACCCTTTCTGCTCGCAGCTGGCGGGCGGCTGGGACAAGCCCTGGATCCTGTACCTGGCTGCGCTGTTCCACGACATCGGCAAGGGCCGGGGCGGCGACCATTCGGTCATCGGCGCACAGGAAGTACGGCGGTTTTGCCGCGAGCACGGAGTGGACCGGGAGGACGCCAAGCTGGTCGAATTCCTGGTGAGCGAGCACCTCTCGATGAGCCGCATTGCGCAGAAGGAAGACCTGTCGGATCCGGACGTGATTGCGGCCTTTGCGCGCCGCGTGGGCAACGAGCGCTACCTGACCGCGCTGTACCTGCTCACCGTGGCCGACATCCGCGGCACCAGCCCCAAGGTGTGGAATGCCTGGAAGGGCAAGCTGCTCGAAGACCTGTACCGCGCCACGCTGCGCACGCTCGGCGGCCGCGCCCCCGACGCCGCGGCCGAGATCGAGGCCCGCAAACGCGAGGCGCTGGTGCTGCTGGCCCTGAACGCCCTGCCCTTCGAAGCGCACAAGAAGCTCTGGGAAACGCTGGACGTGAGCTACTTCATGCGCCACGAGGCAGCCGACATCGCCTGGCACACCCGCCACCTCTCGCGCCATGTAGGCACAGCAAAACCCGTGGTGCGCGCGCGCCAGTCCCTCGCGGGCGAGGGGCTGCAAGTGATGGTGTATGCCCCCGACCAGGCCGACCTGTTCGCGCGCATCTGCGGCTATTTCGACCGAGCGGGGTTTTCCATCCTGGACGCCCGGGTGCACACCGCCAACAACGGCTACGCACTCGACACCTTCCAGGTGGTGGCGTCATCGCAGCCTGGGCACTACCGCGAACTCACGCACATGGTCGAGAGCGATCTGGTCCGCACCATTGAAACCGGAGGTCCACTGCCCGAACCCGCACGCAAGCGCGTGTCGCGCCGGGTCAAGAGCTTTCCGGTGGCGCCGCGCGTCACCCTGCGGCCGGATGAAAAAGCACAGCGCTGGCTGCTGGCCATCTCGGCCGCCGATCGCGCGGGCCTGCTCTACCTGGTGGCCCGCATCCTGGCGCAGCACCACCTGAGCGTGCAGTTGGCCAAGGTCAGCACCCTGGGCGAGCGGGTAGAGGATACCTTCCTCATCCAGGGGCCGGAGCTACAGAACAATGCGCGCCAGATCCAGATCGAAACCGAGTTGCTGGGTGCGCTTTCGGACTGAAGTACGAGCATGTCAGTTCGCGAAGTCACTATTGAATTTATAGCTGCTCGCGCTTGATGCATAAGCGCTGCAGCCATTTTCCAACCATCAGTCATCTTCCATAACCCCGATGTCGGGAAACAACACATCGGTAAAACCAAACTGCGTGAAGTCCCGCACTCGCATCGGGTAGAGCTTGCCGATGAGGTGATCGCACTCATGCTGCACCACGCGGGCGTGGAAGCCCTCCACCGTCCGGTCAATAGGATCGCCGTACGGGTCAAAACCCGTATAGCGAATGCGCGACCAGCGCGGCACCTTGCTCCGCAGGCCGGGCACGGAGAGGCAACCTTCCCAATCCTCCTCCTCGGCATCGCCCAGCGGCGTTACCACCGGATTGAGCAGCACCGTAGGGGGCACCAGGGGCCGGTCGGGATAGCGCGGGTTGCGCTCATTCGATCCAAAGATGACGAGTTGCAGATCCACGCCAATCTGCGGCGCTGCAAGGCCTGCGCCATTGACCGCGCGCATGGTGTCGAACATGTCGCGCACCAGAAGATGCAGGGCATCCGTATCGAACTCGGTCACGGGCTGGGCCACCCGCAGCAAGCGCGGATCGCCCATCTTCAGGATGGTGTGGATGGTCATCGGTGAACACTGGGAGGTGATGGAGCGGCGCAGCACTGGCACCAAGCTTCAGCATAACGCGGTGCGCCACTCTCCGTGGCCTTCACAATAGCGACATGCCTGTGCAACCATCCGAGCCCGCCGATCCTCACGCGCCGCCTCTGCGGCCGCTCCCCTGGCCCGTGCGATGGCTGCTGCTCGCCTTTTCAGTGCTGTGCCTGGTGATGGGCATCATCGGCGTCATCGTGCCCGGCCTGCCGACCACGGTGTTCATTCTGATGGCAGCATGGGCGGCGGCGCGAAGCTCACCGCGGCTTTATCGCTGGCTCTGGAACCACCGCCTGTTCGGTCCCTTGCTTCGCAACTGGGCCCAGGGGGGCAAAGTCAGCCGTCGGGCCAAATGGAGCGCCACGGCGCTCATGGCGCTCAGCGGCGCCGTCTTGTTTGCTACATCCGCCCGCCCCTGGGTTGCAGCCACCGCCACCACGTGCATGGTTTGCGTGGCCATCTGGCTGTGGCGTCGGCCAGAACCTTGAATCCCTCGCAGTTCAAGCCCGCGAATCGTCTGATCCCCTGTTTTTTGTGTATATAATCTAAGTCTTGTTCCTCGATAGCTCAGTCGGTAGAGCGCCGGACTGTTAATCCGTAGGTCCCTGGTTCGAGCCCAGGTCGAGGAGCCAAGAATTTGCAGGCCCTGCATGAGTCAAGCGGGGCCTTTTACATACCGATCATTCCTCGATAGCTCAGTCGGTAGAGCGCCGGACTGTTAATCCGTAGGTCCCTGGTTCGAGCCCAGGTCGAGGAGCCAACATCAACCCACCATGTTTGCGCATGGTGGGTTTTTTGTTTTTCCCGGCAAACCTTGTCGACCTTGCGGTTGCCGGACAATCGGCCCATTTGCCCGCCCGACATCCATGCGCCCCCAACTACCTTGGCTGGAGCCCAATGATCCCTTCCCGCCGCCCGAAAGTGCCTGGGGGCCGGAGGCGCCAGCCCCAGGGCTGCTCGCCGCGGGTGGCTCGCTCGATGCCGCACACCTTCAAGCTGCCTACGGCCAGGGCACCTTTCCGTGGTACGGGCCCGATCAGCCCATCCTGTGGTGGGCACCCGACCCCCGCATGGTCCTGCCAGTCGCAGAGTTCAGGCTGCACCGATCCCTTCGCCGGACCTTGCTAGCCTTCCGAGCGAGCGCAGCCTGCGAAATCAAGGTGGACACCGCCTTCCACAGTGTGATCCATGCATGCGCCACCAAGGAACGCAGCGGACAGGCCGGTACCTGGATCGTTCCTGAAATGATTGCCGCGTACGGAAACCTGCACACCTGCGGCCACGCGCACAGCGTCGAAACCTGGGTCGACGGACAGCTCATGGGCGGCCTTTACTGCGTAGCCCTTGGTCAAGCCGTGTTCGGCGAGTCGATGTTTGCCCACGCCACCGATGCATCGAAGATTGCGCTCGCCGCACTGGTGTGCCTATGCCGCCACCACGGCGTGGCATTGATCGACTGCCAGCAGAACACGCGGCATCTGGCGTCGCTGGGAGCCCGCGAAATCCCCCGTGCAAAGTTTCTTGCCCATGTTCAGGCAGCCCGAAAGCTTCCCCCCTTCCCGTGGAAGTTTGACCCCGTATACTGGAACGAGCTATTGCCCCCGGTAGCCCTTTCGGCATGACGCAACTCAACGACCTCCCGCTGCAGACCCTGCAGTTCTATGCGACAGCACCCTACCCCTGCAGCTACCTGCCGGACCGCCAAGCACGCTCTCAGGTCGCAACTCCCAGCCATCTCATCCAAAGCGATGTGTATTCAGACCTGGTAGCCAAGGGCTTCCGCCGCAGCGGGATGTTCACCTACCGCCCCTATTGCGACGGCTGCCACGCCTGCACGCCGTTGCGCGTGCTGGTTAACGAGTTCCAGCCCGACCGAAGCCAGCGGCGCGCCGTCAGGCGCCACCAGAACTTGCAGGCACGAGTGCTGCGCCTGTGCTTTGTGCCGGAGCACTACCAGCTGTACCTGCGCTACCAGAACGGCCGGCATGCGGGCGGCGGCATGGACCATGACAGCATCGACCAGTACACGCAGTTCCTGCTGCAAAGCCGGGTGAATTCACGCCTGGTGGAGTTCCGCGAAACCGATGCGAACGGCGAAGCGGGGGATCTGAAGATGGTCTCCATCCTCGACATGCTGGACGACGGGCTCTCGGCGGTCTACACCTTTTACGAGCCCGAACCACATTGCAGCTATGGCACCTACAACGTGCTCTGGCAGATTGAACAGGCACGCACGCTTCAGCTCCCGCACGTGTACCTGGGCTACTGGATAGAGGCCAGCCCGAAGATGAACTACAAGGCGCGCTTTCTGCCCCATGAGATCCGGACGGGCGGCCAATGGCAGAGGCCGGACCTCACAGGGGCCACCGGATGACGGCGGTTGCACATTTCACAAGATAAAATGGCCCAGCTTTTCGCTGTGTTGCCGCCATGAAAAAAAACGACCCGAGCCTCCCCGCCAAGCCCAGCGTACAAGTACTTGAGCGGATGTTTACGCTGATCGACGTGCTTGCGTCGCGCGAAGAAGCAATCTCCTTGAAGGAAATCAGCGAGAAGACCGGCCTGCACCCCTCCACCACGCACCGCATCCTGAACGACCTCACCATCGGCCGCTTCGTGGACCGCCCCGAATCCGGCAGCTACCGGCTTGGAATGCGGTTGCTGGAGCTCGGCAACTTGGTGAAAGCGCGCCTCAGCGTGCGGGATGCCGCCCTCATCCCCATGCGCAACCTGCACAAGCTCATCCAGCAGCCTGTCAACCTGAGCATGCGGCAGGGTGACGAGATCGTGTATGTGGAGCGCGCCTACAGCGAACGCTCGGGCATGCAGGTGGTACGTGCGATTGGCGGGCGCGCGCCCTTGCATCTCACATCGACAGGCAAGCTCTTCCTGGCGGTGGATGACCCTCAACGCGTACGGGCCTATGCGACCCGCACGGGCCTTGCTGGGCACACGCGCAACAGCATTACCCAGCTTTCCGTGCTGGAACGGGAGCTCGCCAAGGCCCGCCAGTACGGGATCGCACGCGACAACGAGGAGTTGGAACTGGGCGTGCGCTGCATGGCCGCGGGTGTCTATGACGACCAGGGAAAATTGGTCGCCGGGCTGTCCATTTCCGCCCCTGCAGACCGCCTGGACGAAGGCTGGCTTCCCAAGCTCCAATCCACCGCGCATGAAATTTCACTGGCCCTCGGCCACGCCCCAAGCGCGGAAACGATGGTCCCAGGCGAATCCGACCTGCACCCAAGCACGCGCTAACTGCGCTGCCGGCCCTGACCCCTCCCAGGGCCGCCCGAACGCGAACCCCACAAAGACAAAGGGCAGGCACGAAGCCTGCCCTGACGGGTGTTCCAGTAAAGCCTGATGAGCAGCCTGGCGCAGTTCAAGAACCTGCCCGAGCCTGCAACGGCGCCGTCAACGATGGCATGGACTCCACCCAGTGCCGCACCCGCTCGGCGTCACCCAGACGGCTGAACTTGCCGGCCGAATCCAGGAACACCATGATGAGCTTGCGACCCGCAATCTGCGTCTGCATCACGAGGCACCGGCCGGCTTCCGAGATATAGCCCGTCTTTTGCAAACCAATGTCCCACGTCGGGTTCTTCACCAACCCATTGGTATTGTTGTACTGCAGCGTTTTCGGGCCCACGGCCACTTCATATCCTGGCGAAGTGGACAGCTCGCGCAGCAACGGATCACCGTGCGCCACCTTGACCAAGACGGCCAGATCCCGCGCACTGGATTGGTTGCGGCTGGACAGCCCGGTGGGCTCCACATACCGCGTGTCGGTCATGCCCAGCTGCCGGGCCTTGGCGTTCATCAAGGCCACAAAAACTTCCAGCCCGCCTGGATAAGTACGACCCAAGGCGTGCGCAGCACGGTTTTCACTCGACATGAGCGCCAGATGCAGCATTTCGCCGCGGGTCAAGGTGGAGCCGACCAGCAGCCGGGAGCGGCTGCCTTTTTCCGTATCCACGTCGTCTTGCGTGATGGTGATGGGCTCATCCATCGGCAGCTTGGCCTGCGAGATGATCATGCCCGTCATGAGCTTCGTCAGGGAAGCGATCGGCAACACGGCCTGATCGTTCTTGCTGAGCAGGACTTCGTTAGTGTCTTGATCAACGACCAGCGCCACGCTGGATTTCAGATCCAGCGGATCGCCCACTTCGTGCAATCCGGCCAGTTGGCCAAACGACTGCTTGGGTGGAATAAAGGCAACGCGGGTAGGCGCCTTGGCTGTCTTCGCCGTAATGCGCACCGTCTTGGGAGCGGCCGCCACCTTGCGCACGGGCGCTGCGCGCTTGGCGTTTGTCGAACTGGCCTGCAGCTTTTTGGCTGGGGCCTTGGTGCGCTCACCCGAGTGCGCAATCGGCACAACCAGGGCCGCGCTGAGGAAAACAGCCCCGAGAAGTTGGAAAAAACGATTCACTGCGGCGCGGGGGCGATGGTGCATCAAAGTGCTCCAAAGGGTAAGAGGTGTTGAGCAGTGTACAGATTCAAAAAAAGTCGCGCAAGATCAACGTCTTGCGCGACTTTCCGAGAAAGTGAATGAATTATAAATTGATCAGTTAACCCTGCGCTGCCACCCGATCAGCTTTACTTTGTAACTTGTTCAGCGCGCTGAGGTAAGCCTTGGCCGACGCCACCACGATATCGGGGTCCGCCCCCACACCATTGACCACGCGCCCGCTGTTTTGCAGCCGCACAGTGACTTCGCCCTGACTTTCGGTGGAGCCACTGATGGCGTTCACGGAATACAGCACCATCTCCGCCCCACTCTTGACGTGCGATTCGATGGCCTTGAGAGACGCGTCGACAGGGCCGTTGCCTGCGGATTCGCCGCACACCTCCTGGCCATCGACCGTGAAGACGATGCGTGCTCGCGGTTGTTCGCCCGTCTCGCTCTGCTGGAACAGCGAGACAAAGCCGTATTGCTCCTTTTCCGCGGTCACGCTCTCATCGCTCACCAGGGCCAGGATGTCCTCGTCAAAGATTTCGCTCTTGCGGTCGGCCAGTTCCTTGAACTTGGCAAACGCCACATTGATTTCGGTTTCGCTATCGAGCTGCACGCCCAGCTCTTGCAGGCGCTGCTTGAATGCATTGCGGCCGCTGAGCTTGCCCAGCACGATCTTGTTGGCGCTCCAGCCCACGTCTTCCGCGCGCATGATCTCGTACGTATCCCGCGCCTTGAGCACGCCATCCTGGTGGATGCCGCTGGCATGGGCAAAGGCGTTTGCGCCCACCACCGCCTTGTTGGGCTGCACCACAAAACCCGTGGTCTGGCTGACCATGCGGCTGGCCGCCACGATGTGCTGGGTGTCGATGCCCAAATCCAGGTTGAAATAATCACGGCGCGTTTTCACGGCCATCACCACTTCTTCGAGCGAACAGTTGCCCGCCCGCTCACCCAGGCCATTGATGGTGCATTCCACCTGGCGAGCGCCACCGATCTTCACGCCTGCGAGCGAGTTGGCCACCGCCATGCCCAGGTCGTTGTGGCAATGCACCGACCAGATCGCTTTGTCGCTGTTCGGAATGCGCTCGCGCAGCGTCTTGATGAAGTTGCCGTACAGCTCGGGAATGGCATAACCCACGGTATCGGGCACGTTGATGGTGGTGGCCCCTTCGGCGATCACGGCTTCGAGCACACGGCACAGGAAGTCCGGATCACTGCGATAACCATCTTCCGGGCTGAACTCGATGTCACCCACGAGGTTGCGAGCAAAGCGCACCGACTGCTTGGCCTGCTCCAGCACCTGCTCCGGGGTCATCCGCAGCTTCTTCTCCATGTGCAGAGGGCTGGTGGCAATGAAGGTATGGATGCGGGCGCTGTTGGCCCCAGCCAGCGCCTCGGCGGCGCGAGAGATGTCGCGGTCGTTGGCACGGGACAGCGAACAGATTGTGGAGTCCTTGATCGCGTTGGCGATGGCCTGCACCGCCTCGAAGTCGCCGTTGGAACTGGCAGCAAACCCTGCCTCGATCACGTCCACCCGCAGGCGCTCGAGCTGCCGCGCAATGCGCAGCTTTTCGTCCTTGGTCATCGATGCGCCCGGAGATTGCTCGCCGTCCCGCAAGGTGGTGTCAAAAATGATCAGTTTGTCTGCCATGTCGTTCTCTCCTGGTAGGGGTGTGGGGTGGGGACCCGCAACATCAAAAATCTGGCGCCCAAAGCAAAAGGCCCGTTGCGGGTGCATACGGGCCTTGTTGGAAAAAGTGTGCGCGTGCGCCTACCGTCTCCGCCCGTGGGGAGATAGCAGTAGTGCAATTGCAAACGTCTTCATGCAACGCAATGTAGCACAACTGAAGCAGCGCAGCGGCCCTCACTTGTGCAGCCCGCGCTCGTCCGGTTCATCCGTGGACGTGCTGATCACGCTGGTGTGCTGTCCTTTGGTCTTGCGCCAGACATACACGCCGTAGCCGCTCAGACCATAGAAGACAAACACGCCAAAAAGCACGATGGGCGGGTGGATGTTGATGATGGCGATGCCCAGGGCGATGAGGACGATGGCGGCAAACGGCACACTCTTCTTCATCTGGATGTCCTTGAAGCTGTAGAACGGCACGTTGGTCACCATGGTGAGCCCCGCATACAGCGTGAAGGCGAACATCACCCAGGTGATCTGGTGCCAGGTCAGCCATGCGTCCTCGCCAGGGCGTACGCCCAGTTCCGTCATCAACCAGATGAACCCGGCCACCAATGCGGCGGCAGCTGGCGAGGGCAGCCCCTGGAAGTAGCGCTTGTCCACCACGCCGGTGTTGACGTTGAACCGCGCAAGCCGTAGCGCCGCGCAAGCGCAGTACACAAACGCCGCAACCCAGCCCCAGCGACCCAGGCCTTGCAAAGCCCATTCGTAGGCAATTAGCGCCGGTGCCGCACCAAACGACACCATGTCGGACAACGAGTCCATCTGCTCGCCGAAAGCGCTCTGGGTGTTGGTCATGCGCGCCACCCGGCCGTCCAGGCTGTCGAGCACCATGGCACAAAAGACCCCCACAGCAGCCATCTCGAAGCGCCCGTTCATGGCCATCACCACGGCATAGAACCCACCAAACAGCGCGGCCAGCGTGAACAGGTTGGGCAGGATGTAGATGCCCTTGCGCCGCTTGCGCACCATCACTTCGGTGCCCGGTGGGGATTCATTGCCGTCATGCATCAAACAGACCTCCAGCGCTTGCCTGCCAAGCGCAAGCAGCTATCAAATTTATAGTATTGAGTCATCATTCGTCCTGGATGCAAGGCAAATGCCCGCGCCGAGGCGAAGGCCGCAGTGTAGCGCCTCGTAACAGCGCCGCAGGCCAACAAAAAAGGCCACCGAAGTGGCCTTGCGGGTGCGTTCCTGCGCGCAGGAACAGCTCAGTTGCGGGTCTGGTCCACCAGCTTGTTCTTGGCGATCCACGGCATCATGGCGCGCAGCTGGCTGCCCACCTTTTCGATGGAGTGGTCAGCCGTGTTGCGGCGGCGAGCCGTCATCGATGGGTAGTTCAGGCGGCCTTCCTGGATGAACATCTTGGCGT
>Ga0307408_100001877_pt1 | contig 15300 bp, 18 predicted proteins | sample 322Cmetagenome_FD_202116 | JGI IMG/M metagenome (GOLD analysis project Ga0307408, IMG submission 202116) | Maize rhizosphere microbial communities from greenhouse at UC Davis, California, United States - 322HYB-C-3 | ecosystem: Host-associated > Plants > Roots > Rhizosphere > Soil | place...
GGCGGAGTCGTGCTGCGCAGGCTTGTCCTTCCACCCGAGCAGGCGCTCGGCGAGTTCCGCCAGCGGCAGGAGCCCGCGCGTATTGAGCGAAGCCAGCGGCTCCACCCAGAATGTGATCCCGCGTCCGGATTCGGGAATGATCAGCGAATCCTCACTGCAGCCGACCCACAGCATCTCATGGCCAAGCACTTGGGAGATCTGCTCCGAGGCCTTGAGCGCGACCTCCACGATGTCCTTTACGGAGGCTGGCTCAAGCGGCTTCCCGCGGCTGAAGGAGCCGAGCGTGTCGCCTTCCACCCAGTCGGTGACCAAGAAGGGAATTCCATCCACGGGGTCGCAGCCACCGTCGAAAGTCTTGCGCAGCTCTTTCAGTTTCAGCGCTTTCAGCTTCTCCACCGCGTCCAGGAAAGGCCTCTGCTCCTCGGGCTGTAAGCCGCCACCGTCGCGGCCATTCGGGAAAAAGCGCCGGAGCACCACGTCGCGTTTTGCCTCGCGATCCCGGGCGCGGAAGGCCACGCCGTGGGCGTCCTGGGACATCATTTCCTCAATCTCGTAGCGTTGGGTCACTTGCAAGCCACTACCAGAGTCGCCGCCTCTTCCGCAATCTCCCTGTCTCGGTGGCGCCAGCCTACCGGTCGCATCCCTTTCTTTTTCCGTGCGTTCGGTGTAAATCCCTGTTTTCCATCCGCGCCGCGCCGCCCGCCGGAAATTTCCCGACTCGCCATGCCCACGTCCCTGACCCGCAATTTCTCGATCATCGCCCACATCGACCACGGGAAGACCACGCTTTCGGACCGGCTGATGGAGTTCACCAATACCGTCACCGAGCGAGAGTCCAGTGCCCAGCTGCTGGATGCGATGGACCTGGAGCGCGAAAAGGGCATCACCATCAAGTCCCACCCGGTGGCGATGACCTACAAGGCCAAGGACGGGAAAACGTACAAGCTCAACTTGCTCGATACCCCCGGCCACGTCGATTTCTCCTACGAGGTCGCCCGTTCACTCGCCGCCTGCGAAGGCGCGATCCTGATGGTCGATGCCGCCCAAGGTGTGGAAGCCCAGACGGTGGCCAACCTCCACCTCGCCCACGCGCAGAACCTCGTCATCCTGCCGGTCCTCAACAAGATCGACCTTCCCGCGGCGGACGTGGAGAAGTGCAAGCGCCAGCTTGAGGACATCCTCGCGATTCCCGCTGAGGACGCGATCCCGGCTTCGGCGAAGCAGGGCATCGGCATCGAGGAAATCCTCGAAGCAATCGTCAAGCGGGTGCCAGCGCCAGTTGAGAATCCCGACAAGCTGCTGCGCTGCTCGGTGTTCGACTCGATCTACGACACCTACCGCGGCGTCGTCTCCTACGTCCGGGTTTTCTCCGGCACGGTGAAGAAGGGCCAGCGCGTGAAGCTCTTCGCCACCAACAAGACCTATGAGGTCAAGGAAGTGGGCGTCTTCACCCCGAAGATGAACGCCCGCGAAAAGCTCGTCGCCGGTGACGTCGGCTACGTGATCGCCAACATGAAATCCGCCGATGAGGCGAAGATCGGCGACACGCTCACCGACAACACCCACCCGTGCCCCGAGGCGCTGCCTGGCTACAAGGAGATCCAGCCGATGGTCTTCTCCGGCATCTACCCGGTCGAATCCTCCGACTACGAGGCGCTCAAGATGGCGATGGGCAAGCTCCAGATCAACGACGCCGCCTTCACCTACATGTCGGAAAGCTCGACCGCGCTCGGCTTCGGCTTCCGCTGCGGCTTCCTCGGCCTGCTCCACATGGAGATCATCCAGGAGCGCCTCCGTCGTGAGTTCAACATGGACGTGATCTCGACCTACCCGTCGGTGATCTATCAGGTCACGCTGACCGACGGCTCCGAGGTCATCGTCGACAACCCGACCTTTTTCCCCGAGCAGCAGACCATTCAGGAAATCCGCGAGCCGGTCGTGAATGTCTACATCATGGTCCCCGGCGAATACATCGGCGACATGATGCAGCTCGTGCTCGAGAAGCGCGGCGAGGTCACGAACACGGAAACCATCGACGACATGCGCGTGATGCTTTCCTGCGTGCTTCCGCTTTCCGAAATCCTCGTCGATTTCAACGACAAGCTAAAGTCCATGACCCGCGGCTACGGCTCCATGGACTACGAGCACGCCGGCTACCGCGCTGCCAAGATGGTGAAGATGGACATGCTCATCGCCGGTGATCCGGTCGAAGCGTTCTCGACCATCGTCCATCGCGACAAGGCCGAGTCCTACGGCCGTGTCCTCGCCGGCAAGCTGAAGGAAGTCATTCCGTCCCACCTTTTCGTCGTCGCCATTCAGGCGGCGGTCGGCGGCAAGATCGTGGCCCGCGAAAGCATCTCCGCCATGCGCAAGAACGTGACCGCCAAGTGCTACGGCGGTGACATCACCCGTAAGCGCAAGCTGCTCGAGAAGCAGAAGGAAGGTAAGAAGAAGATGAAGATGTTCGGCAAGGTGAACATCCCTCAGGACGCCTTCATCAAGGTGCTGAAGAGCGGGGACTGAGTCGGGCTTTCCCTCGGCGACGAGGGGAATCCGACAGCCGTGTCCCGGTCTGGGCGTAAGGAGGACCACATGCGATGGAGCCGGAAACAAGGTCGCCGGGCACTTGCGGGACTCGCGGTAGCGATCCTTGCCCTGATTATGGCGATACGGCGTGGGCGGGAGGAGGTTGCCTCCTCGTCCCAGGTAAAAGCGGTGGGACGGAGTGATTCTGGCGAGGCCGGGGAGCCGTCATCAGGAAGTCCGTCGCCGCGCGAATCCCTTCGAAAGGAGCGAGCCGCCCGGCTTTCCCAGAGCGACCCCGCCCGGACGGCTCGGATCAAGGACGAGGCCCAGCGATTCATGGCGGAGATCGAAGCCCGACGCGCCGAGGTGTTTTCCAGGCATGAGGACGCCGACGGCAACTCCGCCAGCACCATGCTCCTCGAACGCCCGACGGGCCAAGAGCTCGCCGGGATCTTCGCGGAATACTTGGAATCGTTGCCGGCGGACGAGAGGGAGTTCGTGGAAGACACTGGCCTGTCATCAGAGCTCAAGCGCGATCTCGCGGATTTCTTCGACTACAGCTCGCATTACCGGTACGTCACTTTCCTGCTCGCGGGCGATGGCTCGATGTCGTTGCCCAGCGCGCTGGTGGTGGAGTCCGAGGTGCTCTACGATCGAAAGCAGGCGATGGACGGAGCGCCGGCCACGGAGCTCAGATTGAGAGAATTCGTGGATCTCAAGGAGGACGATTCTTCCCATGAGCGGTATCGTCGGCTGTTTTCGCTGAAGTGAGGGGCTGGCAATTCCGATGGCGTTGTCCTGAATCGGTTATCCCGTTCGCTCGAATAAGGAACACCATGAAAACCAAGATCAGCCCTTTCCTCTGGTTCGACACTCAAGCCGAAGAAGCCGCGAACTTCTATTGCAGCGTCTTTCCGAATTCGAACGTCGGCACGATTTCCCGCTACACGGAGGCGGGGCAGGAGCACCACCAGCGTCCGCCGGGGTCGGTGATGGTCGTGTCCTTCGAGCTGGATGGTCAGAAATTCACTGCTCTCAACGGCGGGCCGACTTTCAAATTCAGCTGCGCGGTGTCCTTCGTAGTGGAATGCGAGACTCAGGAGGAGATCGACTACTACTGGGACAAGCTCGGCGAAGGCGGCGCTCCGGAGGCGAAGCAATGCGGCTGGCTGGCGGACCGCTTCGGCCTCTCTTGGCAGATCGTGCCTTCCAAGGTGGAGGAGTGGTTCGCCGACTCGCAGAGCGAGGGCGCGCAGCGAGCCATGGCCGCCATGATGAGCATGAAGAAGCTCAATATCGCGGCGCTCCAAGCGGCCTACGACGGCTGAGGCGCGAGCTTAAGCACGAAGTCCTCCGGCTCCGCGGGCGAGACGACCACCGTGCGTTTCTCGAAACGTAGCACCACCGTGCGGTTCAGGTCCGTGACAAACGCCCGGTAATGGCCGAGCGGCTTCTTCCAAAACCAACCGGTAAAGGAGAAAGCCCCGCCATTTCCGAAGGTTCGCAGGCTGTTGGACATGGCCCGAGGCTCCACTTCGGCCGATTTCAGTCCTGCCAGCGGTAACCGGGTCGTCCAAAACAGTCTTTGGATGAGCAGCGCGTCGCCAGCGATTGCATAGCCGCGAATCATGAAGGGCAGGGTGCCCAGAAGGATGACCGGCAGGATCCAAGAGCCGATCGCCAGGCCGATCATTCCAGTCCGCGCGTAAAAGAAAAACATCAGCGCGGTGAAGGCCACCAAGGCGAACGAACTCCAGCGCAGCGCCTTGCCCCAAGGCGCATCGTAGACCTGCGAGGGAGGTGAGGTCGCTTCCATGTTAGATCCTCCGCGATCTCACTTCGCTTCGCCGATCTGCTTCAGCACATCGGCTGCCTGCTGCTCGGTTGAGGCCTCCAAGTCGCGCCAGACGAGCTTGCCGTCTTTAAAGAGGAAGGCCTGGCGCTTGGCGAAGCCCATGCTGTGCGGCACGCCGAAGGCATCGGCGACCTTGGCCTCCTTGTCGGCGAGCAGCGGGAAGGGGAGCTTGTACTTCTCTTGGAAGGCTTTCTGCGCCGCCACGTCGTCCATGCTGACGCCGAAGACCTTCACTTTTTTTTCGGTGAGCGTGACGTAGGAGTCTCGCAGCGAGCAGGCCTGCTTCGTGCAGCCCGGGGTATCGGCCTTCGGGTAGAAATAAACGAGCGTCCAGCCCTCCGCTCCGGCTTCGGGGAGTTTCACTTCCTGGCCGTCCTGATTCTTCGCGGTCACGGTCGGCAGGGCCGCTCCGACGTCGATGGGCTCGGCTGCCGTGGCGGCGATGGCAAGACCGATGGGAGCGACGACAGCGGCGAGGATTTGGAGCGGCTTCATGCAGGCAGCAGATTGCCATCGGGAATCCGGGCTGCAAGCAGACGATTTTTCAATGGACAGTCCCGCCGGGCGACGCTAGAGCCTCCGCCCGCCCGCGAGGGCAGCACTTGGTAACGGCAGAGTAGCTCAGGGGTAGAGCAGAGGACTCATAAGCCTTTGGTCGGCGGTTCAAATCCGCCCTCTGCTACCAAAGTGCCCCCATCTGGAAGTCTTGATTTCTCCAGAGGCGCTTTTTCAGAAGCGGTGAGGCGATTGGAAACTTACCGATCCTGTTTCCGAAGTGGCTCCCCGGATTGAGTGGACTTTGATCTCCCCGGGGGATATCGCGGCAGATGCTCGTAAAAGAGGTCCTGCGTGGGACCGTTTGCGGGCAATCAACCGCGAATGAAATCCCCCTATTATGGACTCCCTCGTGAAAACGCTCGGTGGGCTCGTGACACCAGAGATTGCCGGCAGGCTGGCGAAGTTCCTCGGCGTTGATGCCGGGTTGGTCGACAAGGCAGTGAAGATTCTCAGTGCCTTGGCCCTCGGAAGCATGGCTCGCAAGGTTGCCTTCCCGGACGGGGCTAGGGCGGCTTTCCAAGCCCTGCCACAAGAAGAAGAGCCCGGACTGCTTTCCTCGCTGACGTCCGCCTTCAAGGATGACATCCCCGATGAAACCTCGGCGGACAAGATGCAGTCGATGTTCGGCGGCGGCGTGAATTCGATGGTCTCGGCGCTCAGCAAGAAACTGGGCTTCGACCTCGCGCCCCTTGCCGCAATGGTCGCCCCGATGGTGGGCCAGCACTTCGCCAAGACCGCGAAGGAGCGGGGGCTCGATGCCTCCGGCTTCGCCCGGATGCTCCAGACGGGCAACGACGAGTTCCAAAAAGATCCCGCCAATGCCGAGATCACCGGCCTCGTCCGCCAAGCCATGGCGGTGGGGGACCAGGCGGAAATCCTCCGTTCCCGGTTCACGCCGCACGAGCTGGAAGAGGTCCACATCGCTCCGCTCGCCGCCTACTGCCTGGTCGCCAAGGCTTCGCCGTCCGGCATCAAGGGCTCGATGGACGAAATGAAGGCCGCCCACAAGGTGAGCACGGAACTGCTCAAGGGCGTGGCCCCCATCTCCCTGCTCGGCACCGTTTTTGGCGGAGGACTCACCTCGCACGAGGCGGAAGGGCTGAAACGGGAAGTCGAAACCGAAGACCAATTGGTGGAAACCATCCGCCACGGCACCGCAGTATTGAAAACCAAGGCACCGGCGGAGGTGGAAACCTTCCGGCGGCTGGTCAATGACGTCGCCCGTAATGTCGCCGAAGCCAGCAAGGAAGGCGGCTTCCTCGGCTTCGGCGGAAAAAAAGTGAGCGACAAGGAAAAGGTGGCGATGGCGCGAGTCGCAGCTGCGCTGGCATAAGATGAGATCGTCAACTTTCCCCCGCGGGTGGATTTCCCCCCACCACCCGTGTCAGAGCATCGAAATCGGGTCCAAAAAAGAGGACCGGAATTATTTCTCGGCAGCCGGATCTCCGCCGCAAATCGCGATTAAAGGGAGTGAGAGGGTGGGGAATGAGGGGTTCTCGGGGATGAGCTGCATTTGAGGTTCAGTGAGTTAAGTCGTTTTTGGGGTGGGCCTCCTGACTTTAAAAGTTTGGTCTTCCAAAGGGCATTTCTCCCTTAAAATTTTTTCGAAATAGGGCTTGTCAGGTAACCTTCGATCCCTAGATTCGCCGCCCCACATCGCCACCCGCCAACCGGCATTCATTGCCACGCGGGCGGCTTCATTCTCCAAACACTATCGGGTGCAGCTCCGGACAAAAGGCTCCTGCGAGGGATTTTTCGCTCGCTTCCTTGTCCGGCGACGCATCCAGCGAACACCGAACCACGCAGGAATCCCATGCCGACCATCAATCAGCTCGTCCGGAAAGGACGACAGACTCCGATCGAGAAATCGAAGTCTCCGGCGATGAGCAATTGCCCGCAGCGCCGCGGCGTCTGCCTTCAGGTCATGACCCGCACCCCGAAGAAGCCGAACTCGGCTCTCCGGAAAGTGGCGAAGGTCCGCCTGACCAATGGCTACGAAGTCATCGCCTACATCGGCGGTGAAGGCCACAACCTCCAAGAGCACTCCATCGTGCTCGTCCGCGGGGGTCGTGTGAAAGACCTTCCCGGTGTCCGTTACCACATCGTCCGTGGTTCGCTCGATACCCTCGGCGTCGACAAGCGTCGCCAGAGCCGCTCGAAGTACGGCGCCAAGCGTCCGAAGCCGGGCCAAGCCGCAGCTCCTGCCAAGGGTGGCAAGGGCGGCAAGAAGTAATCCTGCTTCGAAAAAGCCTTAATCTTTTCCGACCATGTCACGCCGCAAGCGCACTTTCCACAAGCCCGATCGCCGGGACTCCCGCTACGACAGCTCCCTCGTGGGTCACCTGATTTCCAAGGTGATGATCGATGGCAAGCGGTCCCTCGCGGAACGCATCGTCTATGCCGCCATCGATAAGGCGAGCGAAGGCGCCGATACCGTCGATCCCCTTGAGATCGTCACCCGCGCCATTGAGAACGCCAAGCCACGCGTGGAAGTGAAGAGCCGCCGCGTGGGTGGTGCCACCTACCAGGTTCCGCTTGAAGTCGCCCCGGATCGTTCCGAGTCCCTCGCCCTGCGCTGGATCGTCGGTTACGCCCGCGGCCGCAAGGGCACCCCGATGCACGTGGCCCTCGCCAACGAGCTCAAGGACTCCGCCAACAACCAAGGCTCGTCGGTCCGCAAGCGCGACGACGTCCACAAGATGGCCCAGGCCAACCGCGCCTTCGCCCACTTCCGCTGGTAAATTGTTCAACGGGGCCTCTCGCCCCATTCCGCCATGTCTTCCTCTGTCAACAATCCTGATCGCCCGTATCCGCTTGAGCGGACGCGGAACATTGGGATTGCGGCGCACATTGACGCCGGGAAGACCACGCTCACTGAGCGCATCCTCTTCTACACGGGGATGATCCATAAGATCGGCGAGGTGCACGATGGTGCCGCCACGACCGACTGGATGGAGCAAGAGCGCGAGCGCGGCATCACGATCACTTCCGCCGCCGTGACCACCAAGTGGTTCCAGCGTGCGGAGGAGGGCGTGACGAAGCTGTTCCCGAAGGAGGAGCAGCGGGTCAATATCATCGATACCCCCGGCCACGTGGACTTCACGGCCGAGGTCGAGCGCTCCCTGCGCGTGCTCGATGGAGCGATCGTCGTCTTCTGCGGCGTCGCCGGGGTGCAGCCCCAGACCGAGACGGTCTGGCGCCAAGCGACCAAGTATCACGTTCCGCGCATCGTGTTCGTCAACAAGATGGACCGCGTCGGCGCGAACTTCGACAGCGTCTTCCACGAGGTGAAGGACAAGCTCGGCGCGAATGCCGTGCGCATCCTGATCCCGATCGGTTCCGAGGATACCCTCAGCGGCCAGATCGACGTGGTGAACCAGAAGGAAGTCCACTTCAACGACGACGACAAGTTCGGCTCGACCTACGACATTCGCGAGCTGAGCGCCGACATGAAGGAGCTGGCCGCGGAAGCCTACACCGAACTGGTGAGCGCCGTGGCCGATGTGGACGATATCCTCGGCGAGAAGTTCCTCATGGAGGAGCCGATCTCGAAGGAAGAGCTCAAGCAGGCCATCCGCCGCGCCACGATCGGAAACAAGCTGGTGCCCGTCGCCGGTGGTTCTGCCTTCAAGAACAAGGGCGTCCAGTACCTCATCGACGCCGTCGTCGACTACCTCCCGAGCCCGCTGGACATCCCGGCGGCGATCGGCATGGATCCGGACAACGAGGAGCACAAGATCGAGGTCCACACGAGCGACAACGAGAAGTTCTGCTCGCTCGCTTTCAAGCTCTGGGCGGACAAATTCGTCGGCAAGCTCGTCTTCTTCCGCGTCTATTCCGGTGTCATCAAGAAGGGCGACACGGTCTACAACCCGCGCACCCGCCGATCCGAGCGAGTCGGTCGATTGATCCAGATCCAGGCAGACGAGCATAAAGACATCGATGCCTGTTACGCCGGCGACATCGCCGCGATGGTCGGGATCAAAAACGTCACCACCGGTGACACCCTGGCCAAAGAAGGCTACGACGTCGTTCTCGAGCCCCCCACTTTCCCGGATCCCGTCATTTCCCAGGCGGTTGAGCCAAAAACCAAAGCCGACCAAGAAAAGCTGGCCCTCGCATTGGCCCGCCTGTCGGAAGAGGATCCCACTTTCCAGGTCAAGACCGACGAGGAAACCGCTCAGACCATCATCTCCGGCATGGGCGAACTCCACTTGGAGATCATCGTCGATCGCCTGAAGCGCGAGTTCAAGGTGGAGGCCAATACCGGCGCTCCCCAGATCGCTTACCGCGAAACCATCACCGGCGAAGCCAATGGTGAAGGCAAGCTGGTCAAGCAATCCGGTGGCCGCGGCCAATACGGCCACGTCCGCCTCTCCGTCCGTCCGAATGAAAAGGGCAAGGGCCTGACGATCGAGAACAAGATCGTGGGCGGTGAAATCCCGAAGGATTTCCACAATGCCGTTTTCAAGGGCGTGCGCGAGTCCATGACCAATGGCATCATCGCCGGCTACCCGGTGATCGATGTGCACGTGGACGTGCTCGGCGGTTCGTTCCACGAAGTGGACTCGAACGAGAACGCCTTCACGATGGCCGCCATCTTCGCGATGAAGGACGCCTTCAAGAAGGCCAAGTCCATCCTCCTCGAGCCGATCATGGCCGTGGAAGTCTCCACTCCGGATGACTACCAGGGCGACGTGATGGGCGACCTGAACCGCCGTCGCGGTCAGATCCAGAATCTGGAAACCAAGGGCAAGCTCGCCGTCATCAAGGCGAACGTGCCTCTCAAGGAAATGTTCGGCTACTCCACGGACGTCCGCACCATTTCCTCCGGCCGTGCTTCCTACTCGATGACCCCATCTCACTTCGAGCAGGTGCCGACCAATATCCTCACGCAGATCGTCAACGATCGCGGCCACTAATTTACCCAACATCTCAAACCACATCCACCGCCATGGAAAACCAGAAGATCCGCATCCGCCTGCGCGCTTTCGATCACCGCGCCATCGACCGCTCCGCCGCGGAGATCGTCGAAACCGCCAAGCGCACCGGTGCCAAGGTGGCTGGCCCGATCCCGCTCCCGACCCGCATCGAGAAGTTCAGCGTGAACCGCTCCGTGCACGTTAACAAGAAGTCCGCCGAACAGTTCGAGATCCGCACTCACAAGCGCGTGCTCGACATCGTCGATCCCACCGCCCGCACCGTCGATGAGCTCAAGAAGCTCAACCTTCCCGCCGGTGTCGACATCGCCATCCGCATCTGAGGTCCCGCAAGGGTCTCGAATCTAAGATCTCAAATTCAAATCGCCTAACGCCATGTCTCTCGGACTTCTCGGCAAAAAGCTCGGTATGACTCGCCTCTTCGATGAGAAGAGCCAGTCCATGATCCCCGTCACCGTCATCGAAGTGGGCGGCAACACCTGCCTGCAGGTGAAGACCGTCGAAAAGGACGGCTACTCCGCAGTTCAAGTCGGCTACGGCGACAAGAAGGAGTTCCGCACCGACAAGCCTTCGCTCGGCCACTTCAAGAAGCACGGCTCCACGCCGAAGTACAAGGTGCAAGAGTTCCGCTTCCCGGCTGACCAGGCCGCCCCGGAAACGCACCCCGGCATGGACACCTTCACCGCCGGCCAGTGGGTCGACGTGATCGGCACCTCCAAGGGCCGCGGTTTCCAAGGTGCTGTGAAGCGCCACGGCTTCGGTGGTCTCAAGATGACCCACGGCTCCATGATGCACCGCCGGACCGGCGCCATCGGTTGCCGCTCCACCCCGGGCCGCGTCTGGAAGAACCAGAAGATGCCCGGACACATGGGCGACGTGCCTCGCACCACTCAGAACCTCAAGGTCGTCGCCGTGCGCCCTGAGGACGGTGTGATCCTGATCTCCGGTGCCGTCCCCGGCGCCAAGGGCAGCTACGTCACCATCCGCCCCGCCAAGAAGAAGACCGCCGCCGCCTGAGGCCGGGGTTTGAACCGCAACTCTCAAACGCATCCCAGTCATGCCCGCGAAAACTTTCACCGCTGACGCCGCGCAGAGCGCGAACATCCTGCTCGCCGAAGCCGACAAGGGCGCTCAGGCCGTGCACGATCTCGTCACCGCCTATCGCGCCAACCGCCGCACCGGTTCCGCCAACTCCAAGACCCGTGGCGAAGTCCGCGGCAACAACAAGAAGATCTACAAGCAGAAGGGCACCGGTAACGCCCGTCACGGCGACAAGCGCGCCCCGATCTTCGTTGGTGGTGGTGTTGTCTTCGGTCCGCGTCCCCGCGATTACTCGAAGCACGTCCCGAAGAACGTTCGCAAGCTCGCCTTGCGCCGCGTGCTCGGTGACCTCGTCCGCGAAGAAACCGCCAAGGTCCTTCCTTCCTTCTCCATCGCCGATGGCAAGACCAAGTCCTTCATCGCCGCCGTCTCCGCTGACGCCGCGCCGAAGAAGGTGCTCATCGTCGCCAAGAGCTTCGACGAGAAGACTTACCTCTCCGCCCGCAACGTCGCCTGGGCCCAGCTCGTCACCGCCGACAGCGTGAACGTCGAGGAACTCCTCCACGCCAACACCGTGCTGCTCGTGGAAGACGCTCTCGAGACCCTCGCCAAGCGCACCGCCTAATCTCATCGCTGAAACCGCGCCATGAAAGACATCTACCAAGTCATCAAGAACGTCCGCCTCAGCGAGAAGGCCACCATGCTCCAGGAGACCAATAATGAGGTCGTCCTCGAGGTGAACCGCGACGCCAACAAGCTCGATATCAAGCGCGCCGTCGAAACCCTGCTGGGCAAGAAGGTCGCCGCCGTCCGCACCGCCAACTTCGCCGGCAAGGCCAAGCGCCGCCGCCGGGCCGATGAAGGCCGCACCAACCACTGGAAGAAGGCCATCGTCCGCCTCAAGGAAGGCGAAACGCTCGACCTCGTCTGATTTTCTAACCGGCTAACCCCGAACCAACCCCACCAGAGCCATGCCTCTCAAGGAGTTCACACCCAATACCCCGTCCGAACGCTACAAGGTGCTTCCGTCCTTCGACGAAATCACCAAGCACAAGCCGGAGAAGAGCCTTCTTACCCCGCTCAAGAAGAGCGGCGGCCGTAACAACACCGGCCGGATCACCACTCGCCACATCGGCGGTGGCCACAAGCGTCACTACCGCCTGATCGACTTCAAGCGCGGCAAGTATGACGTGGCTGCCACCGTGGTCGGCATCGAGTATGATCCGAACCGCACCTGCCGCATCGCCCTCATCCAGTACAAGGATGGCGTGAAGAGCTACATCCTGGCCCCCGCGGGTCTCGAAACCGGTGCCACCGTGGTGGCCGGCGAAAACGTCGCTCCGAAAGTGGGCAATGCGATGCCGCTTAAGAGCGTCCCGCTCGGCACCGCGATTCACAACATCGAGCTTCTCCCGGGCAACGGCGGCAAGGTCGCCCGCGCTGCCGGCCAGCAGGCCGTGCTTTCCAACCGCGATGGCGGCTGGGCGCTGGTCAAGATGCCCTCCGGTGAAATCCGCCGCTTCAACGAGAACTGCTACTGCACGATCGGAACCGTCGGCAACCGCGACCACATGAACGAAGTGTCCGGCAAGGCCGGCCGCACCCGCTGGCAGGGCACCCGCCCGACCGTCCGCGGCATGTGCATGAACCCCGTCGACCACCCGAACGGTGGTGGCGAGGGCAAGTCGAAGTCCGGTGGTGGTCGCCAGCACCTTCTCAGCCCCTGGGGCCACGCGAAGGGCCAGAAGACCCGCAAGCCGAAGAAGGTCACCAGCACCTTCATCGTCGAAAGCCGTCACAAGAAGAAGCGCTAAGCTAACCTTTACCTCACGAACTCATGCCTCGCTCTCTCAAGAAGGGTCCGTACATCGACCAGAAGCTTCTGGCCAAGATCGACACCGCTGCCGCCGCTGGCGACAAGAAGCCGATCAAGACTTGGAGCCGTGCCTCGATGGTCACTCCGGACTTCGTCGGCCTGAACTTCGCCGTGCACAATGGCAAGACCTTCGTCCCGGTGTACGTCACCGAGAACATGGTCGGCCACAAGCTCGGTGAATTCGCCCCGACCCGCCTGTTCCGCCAGCACGGCGGTATCGGCAAGAAGTAAGCCATTCACGCCACCGTTTCCATGCACCGCTCGCGTCCATTCACCCTTGCTGCCGCAGTCTTCGGACTGTCCGCAGGGGCGTGGACCTGTGCGGCGCAGGGGACGGATGTGGCTCTGCAGGACAAGCTCATCGAGCAGGAAGCCAAGATCAAGGCACTGGAAAAGGCTCTCACCGAGTCGAACCGGGCCGAGAAACTGGCGACCGAAGAAAAGAATCAGGTCAAGCTGCGCCTCGAGGCGCTCGGACGCGATCTTCTCGATGGGGGCGACGACCGTCTGGTCCAGGCGAATGCCGACCTCGAAGTGGTCCGCCGCCGCTCGACCGACCTCGAAGCCGTCTGCTCCCGCCTCGTTGGCACGGTGACCGACTACCTCCGCCAGGCGGTGGCTGCCGATCCCGATGCCCGGCTTCGTGTGGAAACCGCCATGCGGGAGCTTGACGAAGTGCTCGGTCTGAGGCAGAAGCCCGCCCCCGCAGCCGCCGCCGGTTCTTCCGGCCAAGCGAAAGTGGTGAGCATCGACTCGGAAAGCGGCCTCCTCGTCCTCAACGTCGGGGAAAGCCAGAACACCCGCATCGGCACCACTTACCGCCTCATCCGCGGGGAACAACCATTCGGCACCGCCATCGTGGCCGACGTCCGCCGCAACGTATGCGGCGCCTTTGTCGAGGAACTCGACCCGGGTCAAGGCCCGGTCCGCCTCGGCGATTCTGCCCATCTCATCACTGAATAATCCGCGCGCCGCGCACCATTCTCCTAAACGCCTCACCGACCCGATCCATGGAAGTCAAGAGCACCACCAAATACGTCCGCCTCTCTCCGAAGAAGGCGCGCGACGTCGCCCGTGAAATCCAAGGGCTGCCCGTGTCGAGCGCGCTCGACATCCTCACCTTCACCCCGAAGAAGGCCGCCTTTCACATCAACAAGACCCTCAAGACCGCGATCGCGGACGCCGAGAACAACTTCTCGCTGAGCGCCGAATCGCTGATCGTGAAGGAAGCCGTGATCGGTGCTGGTCCGGTTCTGAAGCGTTTCTCTCCGCGTGCCAAGGGTTCCGCCGGCGCCATCCTCAAGCGCACCAGCCACATCTTCATCACCCTCGCGGAAGCGCCGGAAGGCGAACCGAAGCGGAAGAAGGTCAACGTTTCCCCGAAGGCTTCCAAGGACGCCTGATCCCAATCCCACACCGCATTTCATCATGGGCCAGAAAGTCAACCCCATCGGTTTCCGTCTCGCCGTCTCCAAAGACTGGCGCTCCAAGTGGTTCGCCGCCGGCAAGGATTATGCCGAGAAGCTCCACGAGGACCTCAAGATCCGCGGCTACATGCGCTCGCGCCTGCAATTCGCAGCGCTAGCCCGCGTGGTCATCGAACGCGCTTGGAACAGCGTCCGCGTCACGCTCCACACCTCCCGCCCGGGCCTGATCATCGGCCGCAAGGGTTCGGAGATCGAGCGCATGACCAAGGAGATCTCCGACATCTGCAAGGGTGCCCAGGTGAAGATCGATATCGTCGAGATCCGCAAGCCGGAGCTCGATGCCCAGCTCATCTGCGAGCAGGTCGCCGTTCAGCTTGAGCGTCGTATCTCTTTCCGCCGCGCCATGAAGCGCGCCGTGCAGACCGCCATGGACTTCGGTGCCGAAGGCATCCGTATCCGCTGCGCCGGTCGTCTCGGTGGTGCTGACATCGCCCGCTCGGAATGGTATCGCGAAGGCAAGGTGCCGCTTCAGACGCTGCGCGTGCCGCTTGACTACGGTTTCGCTGAGGCCCGCACCGTTTACGGTGTCATCGGCATCAAGTGCTGGGTCAACAAGAAGGAAGATGACGGCAGCTCCCCGCGCCCAGAGCGTGGCGGTGATCGCCGCGATCGTGACAACCGCGGCCCCCGTGGCCCGCGCGGTCCACGTCCGCCCCACGGTGGTGGCGGTGGTAACCAGTAAGACCATTTTTTAACTCTCAACTATTTCCCAGGAGGACTGAGCCATGCCCTTGATGCCCAAACGCACGAAGTTCCGTAAGTCGCACCGCGGCAGCCGCGCCGGCAATGCGCAGCGCGGAACCACCGTCGCCTTCGGTGACTTCGGTCTCCAGGCCCTCGACCGCGGCTGGATGACCAACCGCCAGATCGAAGCCTGCCGTATCGCGATCAACCGCTTCCTCAAGCGTAAAGGAAAGGTCTGGATCCGGATCTTCCCTCACAAGTCGATCACCGCCCGTCCGCCGGAAACCCGTATGGGTAAGGGCAAGGGCGCCGTCGAGGCCTGGGTCGCCGTGA
>Ga0307408_100001878_pt1 | contig 15299 bp, 15 predicted proteins | sample 322Cmetagenome_FD_202116 | JGI IMG/M metagenome (GOLD analysis project Ga0307408, IMG submission 202116) | Maize rhizosphere microbial communities from greenhouse at UC Davis, California, United States - 322HYB-C-3 | ecosystem: Host-associated > Plants > Roots > Rhizosphere > Soil | place...
CTCACCCGTTCGCCACTCGCCGCCAGGGTTGCCCCCGCGCTGCCGTTCGACTTGCATGTGTAAAGCATGCCGCCAGCGTTCAATCTGAGCCAGGATCAAACTCTTCAGTTCAATCTCTGTTTTTCCACTATTGCTAGTAGAGGTCACTCACTCAAAATACTGACGAAATCTCTTTCGAGACTTACGTTTAATATATTTGTGCGAGTGTTAGTTCAATAATTTGAGCTTCAGTGCCTAGAAGGCACCGGGCTTATCTCATCTAACACCCACACTTATCGACTGTAATTTTTTAAAGAAGGCTGCCTACTTTTTGTATTCGACGAAGCGTTGTGTTCGTCAGCAGCAGAGAAGCGAGATTATGCAGTGTTTCGTTTGAATCGTCAACACCCTCTTTTTCTCTTCCTTCGCTGCGAGCAGTGCTCAGCAGCGCGGGGACAGAACTATAGCCGAAGCCAAGATGATCTGGCAAGGGTAAAATATCCCTTTTGTCGTTAATGTTTTTATCATGACCATCCTGCTGACCACCCTCAATGCCCGCTATACCCACGCCTCGCTGGGATTGCGCTACCTGCTGGCCAATATGGGGGAATGGCAGGAGCAGACCAAAATCCAGGAATTCGTCATCGGCGCCAAGACCACGGAGATCGTCGAACGCATCCTGCAGCACGATCCAAAGATCGTCGGATTCGGTATCTATATATGGAATGTCGAGGAAACCAATAAAGTCGTCGGCATGCTCAAGCGCGTGGCGCCCCATGTGACGGTGGTGCTGGGCGGGCCGGAAGTGTCGTACGAGACCAATGAGCAGGATATCGTCAAACAGGCCGATTACGTGATCACGGGCTGGGGCGACGTCACCTTCCCGAAACTGTGCGGCGAAATCCTCAACGGCCCGAAGCCGATCATGAAAGTGCACGCGGGCCACCAGCCGCCGCTGGCCGATATCCAGTTGCCGTATGCGCTGTACTCGGACGACGACATCAAGAACCGCACCCTCTATGTGGAAGCTTCGCGCGGCTGCCCGTTCAAGTGCGAATTCTGCCTGTCGGCGCTGGACAAGACGGCATGGCCGTTCAATATCGACGCCTTCCTGGCGGAGATGGAGTCCTTATATCAGCGGGGCGCCCGCTTATACAAGTTCGTCGACCGCACCTTCAACCTGAATATCAAGACCAGCCTGAAGATCATGCAATTCTTCCTCGACAAGCTGGAAGCCAATCCGGACGATCCCGTCTACGCGCACTTTGAACTGGTGCCCGACCACCTGCCCGATGCGCTGAAGGAAGGCATCAGCAAATTCCCGCCCGGCGCGCTGCAATTTGAAATCGGCATCCAGAGCTTCAATCCAGAAGTACAAACGCTGGTCAGCCGCAAACAGGACAACCAGAAGGCGGCCGACAACATCCGCTGGCTGTGCGACCATTCCACGGCCCACATGCACGTGGACCTGATTGCGGGCTTGCCCGGTGAAACCGTGGAAAGCTTCGCGGCCGGCTTTAATAAGCTGTGGGCGCTGGGACCACATGAAATCCAGTTCGGCATCCTGAAACGCCTGCGCGGCACGCCGATCATCCGCCACACGGAACCGTTCAACATGGTGTTCGACCCGCATCCGCCGTACACCATCCTGGCGAATAAACACATCGACTTCCCGACCATGCAGCGGCTGGTGCGCTTCGCCCGTTACTGGGACCTGGTGGCCAACTCGGGCCGTTTCACCAATACCTTGCCGGTGCTGCTGGATAATGCACCGTTCGAACACTTCATGGCGTTTGCCGACTGGCTGTATGCCAACACGGATGCCACCCACCGCATTGCGCTGGACCGCCTGGCCGCCATGGTGCAAAAGTGGCTGGTGCAGCGGGGCATGGAGGCGCAGGAGGCGGCGGCACTGGTGGGCAGCGATGTCAGCACCGGTAAAAAACATGGCCACGAGGCGCCCAAGGCTGTGGCGCCACAAAGGCAGGTGCGCCACCTTGCGGCCTGAAACGCAACCGGGCCGCATGCATGGCGGCTTCCGCCAAGGCGGAAACCGCCCTACGGAGCCAACGTACGGAGTGCCGGTATGACGTGGCCATGCGGTCTGTTCGGGGCCTAACACAGCCATAACCGCACGCAATGGCTCCAAAGTAGCGCCAGGGCACAAAGTCCCTTACACTTGAGCTTATGCCCAGCCCTCCCGCGCCCTCTCTCAACGTCAGTCCCGAGGTGGTTACTGCCAGCGGGACATGGCAAGTGCACGCACTGGCCAACCGCAGTACGGTCAACGCCGTGCAAGCGGCCCTAAAGCAATTGCAGGGCAAAAAAGTGCGCTGGGACCTGTCGGGGATCCAGGCGCTCGATCATATCGGCGCGCAAATGCTGTGGAATGCGTGGGATAAACAACGCCCCGCCGACCTGAAACTGGCCGATGGCCACGACGAATTCTTCAAGCGGCTGGAAGGCGCCAGCAACCTGGAACTGCCGCGCCAGCGCACCCACCGGCTGACCTCCGTCATGAAGCTGGGCTTTGCCGTGATGGGGTTCTTTGAGCATTTGCTCGGTTTTGTAAAACTGATCGGCCAGGTCACGCAAGATATCTTCCGCTTTGCCCGCAATCCGATGCGGGGGCCCTGGCGCGAAATCTCCGCCAATATCTATCACGCCGGCTTTGAAGCGCTGGGCATCACGGCACTGGTGGGCTTTTTGATCGGCGTGGTGCTGTCGTTCCTGTCTGCCCAACAATTGCGCACCTTTGGCGGCGACATTTACCTCGTCAACCTGCTGGGCATGAGCATCATCCGCGAACTGGGGCCGCTGCTGGCCGCCATCCTCGTGGCCGGCCGTTCCGGCTCCGCCATCACGGCGCAACTGGGCGTCATGCGCGTGACGGAGGAACTCGACGCCATGCTGGTGATGGGGATTTCGCACGGCTTCCGCCTGATCCTGCCCAAAGTCATCGCGCTGGCCATTTCCCTGCCGTTACTGGTGATCTGGACCGACGCCATGGCGCTGATCGGCGGCATGGTCTCGGCCAAGATCGAACTGAATTTGTCGTCACGCTACTTCATCCAGAAATTACCGGATGCCGTCCCGCTGGCCAATTACATGATCGGCCTCGGTAAAGGCGTGGTGTTCGGCACGCTGATCGCGCTGGTGTCGTGCCACTTCGGCTTGCGCATCAAGCCCAATACGGAAAGCCTGGGCCACGGCACCACCACTTCCGTGGTGACCGCCATTACCGTCGTGATCCTGGCCGACGCGGTATTTGCCATCGTATTCAATGGGGTGGGCTATTGATGGACAAGATGGACGACGATCACAAACCCACCGACGAGCAGCGCGCCTGCCCCGATGGCAATGGCGAGCTGACGCTCGATGGCAGCGTGCCGGTGGTGCAGATCACCAACCTGCAAACGCGCTTCGGCCGCACCGTCGTGCACCAGGACGTGAACCTCGCTATCGAGCAGGGTGAAATCATGTCCATCGTCGGCGGCTCCGGCACCGGCAAGACCGTGCTGCTGCGCCAGATGCTGGGCCTGGAGCGTCCCACGCGCGGGTGCGTCCGCATCTTTGGCGAAGACATCAGTGAAGCCAATGCCGAACACTTGCAGCAATTGCGCAATCACTGGGGCATGCTGTTCCAGCAGGGCGCGCTGTATTCGGCACTGACGGTGTTCGACAATATCGCGCAACCGATGCGCGAGTTGCGCACCCTGCCCGCCGACGTGGTGCGCGACGCCGTGCTGCTGAAAATGAACATGGTGGGACTGGGCCCGGAACATGTGAACAAGATGCCGGCGGACCTGTCAGGCGGCATGATCAAGCGCGTGGCGCTGGCGCGCGCCCTGGCGCTGGAACCGCAATTACTGTTCCTCGACGAACCAACCGCCGGTCTTGATCCCGATTTATCTGAAAGTTTTGTTGCCCTCATCAAATCGCTGCACCGCGAATTGAACCTCACCGTGGTGATGGTCACGCACGACCTCGACACCTTGTTTGCGCTGTCCACCCGCATTGCCGTGCTGGCGGAAAAACACGTGATTGCCATCGGCCCCACGCGCGAAGTGATCAAAGTCGACCATCCCTTCATCAAGGAATTCTTCCTCGGCGACCGCGGCAAGCGTGCACTGGAAGCGCTCGATGAAAAGCGGCTCGATGAAAAGCACAAGGAGTAATCATGGAAAACCGATCACATGCCCTGATGACCGGGTTCTTTACCCTGACCTTGCTGGCGGCAGCCGTCCTGCTGGGAATCTGGTTCAACCGCGACCGGGTTGAACGCAACCCGTACCTGATCGCCACCACGCTGTCGATTCCCGGCCTCAATCCGCAGGCGGCAGTGCGCTACCGGGGCCTGGAAGTGGGCAAGGTGGACGACATCGATTTCAACCAGAAGGTGGCGGGCCAGATCCTGATCCACCTGTCGATCGACCCGGAAACGCCGGTCACGAAAACCACGTATGCCACCCTGGGCTACCAGGGCGTCACGGGGATCGCCTATGTGCAGCTCGATGATGAAAAAACCGGCTCGCCCCTGCTGGGCACCAGCAAGAAGGAGCCGTCGCTGATCCCGCTGCAGCCAGGCTTGTTCGACCAGCTGGAAAAACGCGGCAAGACCATCCTGTTGAAAGCGGAGCAGGTGGCGGACCGCATGAATGACTTATTGGATGGCCACAACCGGGAAGCCATGGTGCAAGCGTTTACCGATGTCAGTGAAACCGCGCGCGCTTACCGCGAATTGCCGGCAAAACTGCAACCGGCACTGGACAAGCTGCCAGCGCTGGTGCAGCAAGCCAATGGCACGCTGGCTTCCGTCAACCGCCTGGCGGACGATGCGAAAAGCATCACCACCAGCCTGCAGGGACCGAACGGCGCCATTGCGCGCCTGAACAACACGGTGGACCGCGTCGGCCTGTCGCTGGAAACCGTGGCCGGCGGCATTGAACTGGAAACGCTGCCCAATATTAACGCACTGACCGATGAAACCCGCTCGTCGATGCGCTCGGTGCGGCGCGCCATGAATAACCTGAACGAGCGGCCGCAAAGCATTTTGTTCGGCAATGCCGAAACGCCGCCGGGGCCGGGCGAGCCGGGTTTCGCGGCGCCGGACGGCAAACGCTGAGGTGAATGGCTGGTTGCCTGCCCGCGCTGATTGCGCTAACCTTGCCGCCCCGGCCGCGAGTGTATCCGCAGGGCGGATCGGGTTTATCGAGCCGCCATGCCGGCAAACCGGTATTGCCTGCGCTGGTGGCAAAGCGGGCACGGTGGCTTCCGCGCAGCGGAATCCACCCTACGTTATGGGGAGCTATCATGAAGACATACGCACTCACCGCACTGCTGATGCTGAGCGCCTGCGCCTCGAAGGCGCCCGCGCCCGCCGTCTATGACTTCGGTCCGCTGCCAACCATCCAGGCGCCGGCACTGGCGGCGGGCACGCCCGCACTGGTGGTGTCCGACGTCAGCGGCCCCGCTTCGCTCGACAGCAACCGCATGGTGTACCGCCTGCTGTATGCCGATGCGCAGCAAGCCCGCCCGTATGCGCACAATAACTGGAGCGTGACCCCGCTGCAGTTGCTGTCGCAGCGCCTCAAAGGCCGCATCGCGCAGTCCGGCGTCAAGGTGCTGGCCACCACCGATGCGGCGGTCGGCCTGCCGCTGCTGCGCCTGGAGGCCGATGACTTCAGCCAGCATTTCGACAGCGCCACCCACAGCACCGGCCAGGTCTCGCTGCGCGCTTCGCTGTTCCGCAACCACAAGCTGATCGACCAGCGCACGTTCACCCGCGGCACCGAAGCGCCCAGCGCCGATGCGGCCGGCGGCGCGCGGGCCCTGGCGGCATCGACCGATGCGATAGCCGCCGACATCGTCGCGTGGCTGAACGCGCTGCCGCCGCAGCAACAGCTGCAGTAAGACCGGACCGGCATGAACGAGCAGCCCGTACTCACGCAACCGACCGTGCGCCAGCGCGCGCCGTCGCCGGTGGCGCGCGCCACCCTGTTCGCGTATGCGGCGCTGATCATCTACGCCAGCTGGTACCCGTTCTCCGGCTGGCATAACCAGGGCCTGTCGCCGTTCATCTTCCTGCAGCACACGGAAATGCCGCGCTACTGGACGCGCTTCGACGCCATCATCAATATCGTCGGCTATATCCCGCTCGGCACACTGATCGCGTATGCGCTGTACCCGCGGGTGCGGGGCGTGCTGGCCTTCCTGGCCGCGGCGCTGCTGGGCGCCTTTGTTTCCGGCCTGATGGAAGCCGTGCAGACGTACCTGCCCAGCCGAGTTTCCTCCAACCTGGACTTCTATACCAATGCCGGCGGCGCCGCGTTTGGCGCATTGCTGGGCGTCTTGACGGCCAGCCGCCTGCTCGATGGCAGTCCGCTGTACCGGGTCCGGCAACGCTGGTTCGTGCAGCACACCAGCCAGGGACTGGTGCTGATGGCGCTATGGCCGCTGGCGCAGATTTACCCGCAAAGCTTCTTATTCGGGCACGGACAAATCCTGCCGATCCTGTCGGACTGGATGTCCGAATGGCTCGACATGAGTATCGACCTGGTGGAATTGCTGCGCCCCGGCGTGGAATTGACGGTGGAGCAGTACTGGCTGTCGGAAACCATCGTCACCGCCTGCGGCATGGTGGGCGCGGGCCTGACGTTGCTGTGCCTGACCCGGCGCCCCTCGCCCCGCGCCGGACTGCTGATCGCACTGGTCACCTCCGCCGTGGTGCTGAAATCGCTGGCCACGGCGCTGCTGTTTTCACCGGAAAACGCGTTTGTCTGGGTCACACCCGGTGCGCAGGGCGGCTTTTTGATCGGCGTCATCATGCTGTCCGGGCTGGTGTTCGCGCCGCACCTGGCGCAACGGCGGCTGGCCGCCATCACCATTGTGCTGAGTTTATTGATTGTCAACTCCACGCCGCTGAATCCCTATTTCCTGTCGACGTTGCAGGGCTGGGTGCAGGGGAAGTTCCTGAATTTCAATGGCGCGGCGCAATTCCTGGCCGTCACGTGGCCGTTCTTCGCGTTGTGGTTCCTGCTGTTGCCATCCCATAAGCTGAACCGGCAGTGAGCACCCGCCCCCGGGGACGGGTATCATAGCGGCCTGGAAGATAAGCGAGGTCCCATCATGAGCGACAGCAACAAACCCTATTTCGAGCGTCACGTGTTCTTTTGCATGAACAAACGGGACGACGGCCGCAACAGCTGCGGCGACCATGGCGCGGAAACCGCGCAAAAACACGCGAAAAAGCGCTGCAAGGAACTGGGCATCAATGGCCAGGGCAAAGTCCGCATCAACCAGGCCGGTTGCATGGACCGCTGCGAAGAAGGCCCGGTCATGGTGGTGTACCCGGAAGGCACGTGGTACACCTATGTGGATACCGCTGATATCGATGAAATCATCGATTCCCACCTGGTGGGCGGCAAGCCCGTGGCACGACTGAAGATCTGATCCCCGACTCCCTATGCTGAACAAAACCTCTGAACGTTTCACCATTGCCGGCGGCGCCGGCCTGATGGAAGGCTTGATCGACCTGCCGCTTGACGCCGCGGCTCCCCGTGGCATCGCGCTGGTGGCGCACCCGCACCCGCTGTATGGCGGCACCATGGACAACAAGGTCGCCGTCACCCTGATGCGCACCTTTATCGGCCTCGGTTACGTGGTGGCCCGCATCAATTTCCGCGGTGTCGGCGCCTCCGAAGGCGTGCATGACCACGGCCAGGGCGAAACCGACGACATGGGCCTGCTGTACCAGCACATGACGGCCAGGTTCCCAGGCTTGCCGGTGGCGCTGTCCGGTTTTTCGTTCGGCACCTATGTCCAGTCGCAGCTGGCCAAGCGCCTGGCACAAGCCGGCACCCCGGCCCAGCGCCTGGTACTGGTCGGCGCCGCGGCCGGCAAGTGGCAAATGGCGGATATTCCGGCCGACTCGATTTTGATCCACGGCGAGCTCGACGACACCATCCCGTTGCAGGCGGTACTGGACTGGGTGCGCCCGCAAGACGTGCCCGTGATCGTGATTCCCGGCGCCGACCATTTCTTCCATCGCAAGCTGGGCCACATTAAATCGTGGGTGCAGGCGCTGTGGCGAAATACCCCCGCAAGCGGCCAACTGCGCGACTCCGACGAGGATTGAACCTCTATAATGTCGGCCATTCATTAGACCAACCCGTATTCCGCAACATGAAAAAATACCTCGCAGCACTGGCCACCAGTGTGCTGTTGATCACTTCCGCCGTCGCCCAGACGATTCCCGCCCCGACCATCGCCGCCAAATCCTGGCTGTTGATGGACATGACGAGTGGCCAGATCATCGCGTCGCAAGATCCGAACGCGCGCATCGAACCAGCGTCGCTGACCAAGATCATGACGGCCTATGTGACGTTCCAGGCTCTCCGCGACAAGAAGCTGGACATCAACCAGAAAGTCAACGTCTCCGTCAAAGCCTGGAAAGTCGATGCCAGCAGCTCGAAAATGTTCATCGACCCGGCCACGCCGGTGTCGATCAACGACTTGCTGCACGGTCTGATGGTGCAGTCCGGGAACGATGCCGCCGTGGCGCTGGCGGAAGCCGTGGCCGGCGACGAGGGCACGTTCGTGACCCTGATGAACCGCGAAGCGCAGCGCATGGGCCTGACCAATACCCGTTTCGCCAACCCGCACGGCTTGCCCAGCCCGGACAACTATTCGACCGCGCAAGACTTGTCGGTTCTGGCCAAGTACGTGATCCGGGACTTCCCGGAGTTTTACAAGATCGATTCGGTGAAGAGCTTCACCTACAACAAGATCACGCAGCCGAACCGCAACCGCCTGCTGTGGCTGGACCCGACCGTCGACGGCATGAAAACCGGCCATACGGAAGCCGCCGGCTATTGCATGATCGCGTCGGCCAAGCGCCCGAACGGCGCCAACGGCGACCGCCGCCTGATTTCCGTGGTGCTGGGCACCGCATCGGATGGCGCGCGCACGGCGGAAAGCCAGAAGCTGCTGAACTGGGGCTTCCAGAACTTCGACACGGTCAAGCTGTATAGCAAAGGCCAGGTGATCGACAATCCGGAAATCTGGAAAGGTTCGCTCAACAAGGTCAAGGTCGGCTTCACGCAAGACGTGCTGGTGACCGTGCCGAAAGGCGTGGCGCAAAAAATGAAGCCGCAGCTGGAGCGCAAGGATCCGCTGGTCGCGCCGCTGGCGGAAAACACCCGCGTGGGTTCCGTCAAGATGATGGTCGATGGCAAACCGCTGCTGGAATTGCCGGTGGTGACCCTGGAGCCGGTCGGCCAGGCATCGATCTTTGGCCGCGCGTATGACTCCGTGCGCCTGTGGATGAAATAAGTTAGTCCCCCATCGAGTGATGCAGCGCTTCCTGCGCCCACTGGAACGCCGCATCACTGGTTGCTCCCAGCGTATCGGGATCGATCCCCGCCCCCTGCGCAATTTCCGCCGCGCGCCCGACCTGCCCTTTCTCGACTTGCAGCGCCAGCATCAGGTACGGCCCATACCGCCCGTCACTGCGCAACAGCACATCGCGCACGTCTTCCGACAAATGCATCTTGTCCAGGATCGCCGCCATCGGCATGCCCAGCAAGATATCGAACAGCGACAGCAAGCCCACCAGGAATAATTCATCGCGCTGCGCCTGCGGCAGGTTCGCCACGGTTTCCAGGAAGCGCGCCCGCTGCAGCGCCACTTCCAGCAGCGCCTCATCGCGCGCATGGTTGCTGCCGAGGCGGAACATCGAGACCGTCAGCCAGCGGTACAGGTGCGAGCGGCCCAGCACGATGATGGCTTCCTTCAGGCTGGTGATGGTCGCATGGTGCCCGGTCGTCGGCGCGTTGGCCCACTTCAGCACGTGGAACGCCAGCCCCGGATCCCGCTTGGCGACGTCGGCCAGTTCGCTGGCTTCCGCATCCGTGCGCAGCAGGTTCAGCAACTCGATCGACGTCAGGCGGCTCTGGTCGATTTTCGCGTCCGGATCAACCTTGTCCGGCGTGGTCAGGAAATAGCCCATGCAAAAGTCGCAGCCCCACGCCAGGAGCATGCGCTGTTCATCCCAGCTGTCGACGTTCTCCACCACGATCTGCAGCGCCGGATACGCGGCCCGCAATTGCTTCAGCAACGCCTGGAATTGCGGCAGCGAGCAATCGGACAGCTTCAAAAATACCGCATCGGCCTGCTCCAGCAGCGGCGCCTCGTCCGGCGCCAGGGTGGCGCCCGCCAGCGCCGTGCGGCAACCGTCCTTTTTCAGCGACGCCAGCCGGGCCGCCAGTTCCTTCGGTCCAAACGCGGGATGACGGCGCTCGAGGATGAACATGGTGTTTGGTGTCGCCACTTTTCCATGGTGGCGGCCATCGATGCCTTCCGGCGTCATCGGTAGCACGGCCAGGCGGCGCGTGCTGAATTCATTCAGGTTGACAGCTTCCAGCGCTTCAAAAAACGCATATTCGGTCGGCTTCGGGCGCTTGCCACCCGGCCGGAACGTGAAACGGTAGCCGCACAGCCGGTGTTTTTTATCGACGATCTCTTCACGGCACAGCATGGCATCCGCGTCGGCAAAGGTCAGCGACGTGTCATCGGGCTGCCCGGCCGGCGGGGCGGCGGCTGGCGCCGCAGTGGGCACGGGAGCACGTGCCTGGGGCGCCGGACCCGCGTCTGGCTCTTCCTGCTTGCGGTTCAAGAACGATAACAAACCCATGGCCCCCCTCCCCACTGCGCGGTTTCCTGGTGGAAGCCGGTTTAAAAATGATACAGGGGAAAGCTGCCCGGAAAGCGCCGGCTGCTGAAAAAACCGGCAATACGGCGACGGCTGCAACACTGTGCCGCCCACCGTATAATCATCAGGCTGTAGCGCTACCACAATTACATACACAGAATACGGAAGACGACATGACCACCGCCCACCGCACCAATTTATCCAGCCCCGCCGTCGCCACCTATGCGGGAGGCTTGCAACTGTCGCGCATCGTCGCGGGCATGTGGCGGATGACGGAATGGGACATGGCGCCGGCGCAGCGGCTGGCGTTTATCGAACAGTGCATGGCGCTGGGCGTGACCAGTTTCGACCATGCCGATATTTACGGCGACTATGGCGTGGAAGCGCTGTTTGGCGCAGCGCTGGCGTTGAAACCATCGCTGCGCGACCGCATGCAAATCATCAGCAAGTGCGGCATCAAGCTGCTGTCCGGCAAACACCCGGACCACACGATCCAGCACTACGACACCAGCGCGGCCCACATCACCGCCTCGGTCGACACGTCGCTGCGCGCGCTGCACACGGACCACCTGGATTTGCTGCTGATTCACCGTCCCGATCCGCTGATGGATTTCGACGAGATCGCCGGCGCCTTTACCCGCCTGCGCGAACAGGGCAAGGTCAAGCACTTCGGCGTGTCGAACTTCAGCCGCCACCAGTTCGAAGCGCTGAACCGCCGCATCGCGCTGGCCACCAACCAGGTGGAATTCTCGCCGCTGCACCTGGCGCCGATGTTCGATGAAACCTTTGATGGTTTGCAGGATCAGGGCGTGGCGCCGATGATCTGGTCGCCACTGGGCGGCGGCCGCCTGTTCTCGGGCGGCGCCGCGGTCCATGACAACCTGCGCGCCATGATCCAGCGCGTGGCCGACGACGTTCAGCGTCCGTTTGCCTCAGTGGTATTTGCATGGATCATGCAGCTGCCATGCCGCCCGGTGCCGCTGACCGGCTCCGGCCGCATCGCCGCGATTGCGGAAGCCGTGGAAGCCACCGAGTTCACGCTGAGCCGCACGCAATGGTTTGAAATCCTGCGCGCGGCGCGGGGGCACGAGGTGGCCTGATCAAAGATCCTCGTTGCCGTACACGATGGGCGGCGCAATGCCCGTCCATCCCGACTTCCACGCCAGGTTCAGCGCCAGCGTGCCGATCACGTACACCACGAAGAACAGTGCAAAGAACGACGTGGTCAGCCAGGCGAATAATCCCAGGCAGGCCACCAGCAGCACCAGCGCGGCCTTGCTTTTCTTTTGCTTGGAGCTGGGGAAGCGGATGGTGGACACCATCAGGAAACCCACCACCAGCAACAGCAGCACGATCAAATAGCCATGCAGCGCCGTGGTGGCCGGTTCCGGCCATGCCACCACCGCCGACGCCACGCACGCGGCGCCGGCGGTAATCGGCATGCCGACAAAGTATTTCGGGTCGGTGCGCCCCACCATCACATTGAAGCGGGCCAGCCGCAGCGCGCCGCACGTGACGAAAATAAAGCTGGCGATGCCGCCGATGCGCAGCAATTGCGCGTGATCCTGTCCCAACAGCACAAAGCCATAGCAATACAGCAGCACCGCGGGCGCGCAGCCGAAATTCATGACGTCTGCAATCGAATCGAGCTGCACGCCGAATTCCGAACTGGTGCCGGTGGCGCGGGCGACAAAGCCGTCCAGCGCGTCGAACACGCCGGCCAGCACCAGCAACGCGGCCGCCATCTGGTAATCGTGGGCGTCGCCGATATATGCATTGTCGACGGAAATAACGATGCTGCCGAAGCCACAGGCTATCGACAGCAAGGTGACGAAGCTGGGCAAGGCGAACTTGGCGCGTTGCAAACGCTGCTTGGGTAAGGTCATCAGTAACTTATGGCTAAGGTTGCTAAGGTGATTATTCCGCCTATTTTACCGTGCTGGACAATCCCATCTTGACTTGTAACAAATGTAAGCAGCGTCGTCCTGATAGAACTCTGGCATAAAATCAAAACAAGGAGACTCCCATGGACGCCCTACGCCGACGCCAACCATTGCTGCCGGCTGCCCTGCTGGCGGCCATTCTGACTGCCTGCGGTGGCGGCGGTGGCGGCGATAGCGCCAGCACGGCCACGCCGGCCATCCCGCTGGTGCCGCAACAGCCGGGCGCCCCCACGCAAACCGGCAATGCCGCCACCGATGGCTTTAACTGGTTCAATTACCGCCGCCAGCAAGCCGGCCTGTCCGTCCTGGCGCGCAGCGCGCTGATCGATACGGCCGCGCAAGGGCATTCGGATTACCAGCGGCTCAACAACACCATCACGCACGAGCAGAGCGCCGGCAAACCCGGTTATACCGGCGCCACCCTGCAACAGCGGCTGACCGCCGCCGGCTACCGGCTGTCGGGCGCGAATATCTCTGGCGAAGTGATTTCCGCCGCCGGCCAGGCTTCCGGTTTTTATCACGCGGAAGAATTGATCGCCGCGATTTACCACCGCTTCGTGATTTTCGAGCCCGTATTCCGCGACATGGGCACCGGCGCCGCCACCAGCAGTAATTACACCTATTTCACCGCCGATTTCGCCGCCAGCGGCGGTTTCGGCCCCGGTGTCGGGCGCGGCAATGTGGCGCACTACCCGGCCACCAGCCAGACCATGGTGGACCCCAGTTTTTTCAGCGACAGCGAAGCCCCGGACCCGGTGCCGGACCGCAATGAAGTCGGCTACCCGATCAGCGTCCAAGGCGACGTGTCCTCCACCGTCACGGTACAAACCTTCACCGTGCGCCCCCGTGGCGGCGCCGACCTGCCGGTGCGCCTGCTATCGAATGCCACGGACAGCCACACGCCCAAATCCGCCGCCGCCATCATCCCGCTGGCGGTATTGAAAGCCAACACGGTCCATGACGTCAGCTTCACCGGCACGGTGGACGGCATGACCGTCAGCCGCAATTGGTCTTTTACAACACGATAATGACCGTTGCGATGCACCAACGGGCGGCGGGAATGCTATGGTGTTGTCTCAGACATTTCTACGCGAGATGGTCATGACTTCCTACGCCGATCCCGGCGAACCGCCCGCCGTGCAGCATATCCTCGATATCGGAGAAGGCCTGGAACGCCTGATGGGCGACCAGCACCTGTACATGCAATTGCTGCGCCGCTTCCGGCAGGATTACCAGCACGTGGCCGGCCAAGTGCGGCAAACCCTGGCGCAAGGCGATACCGAAGGCGCACAGCGCCGCATCCACAACCTGAAAGGGGCGGCCGGCATGATCGGCGCGCAGGAATTACACCAGTTGGCCGTGATGGCGGAACACGGTTTCCTGTCAGCGGGACTGGAATTGCAAGCCGCGCTGGACCTGGTGGAGGCGGCACTGGCAGGTTTGCTGCGCGTGCTGGACGTCTACCTGCAAGACACGGTGGACGGCCCCGGTGCCGTCAGCCATGCGCGCGCACCGGCCACGCCGGAAACCCGCGCCTTGCTGGCGCGGCTGGCGATGATGCTGGACGAGGGAAATGGCAATGCCATCGAGGTGCTGGAACAATCCGCCACGGTGCTGGCGTCCTGCCTGGGCGTGGCGACATTCCAGGAAGTGGCGTCCGCCGCGCACCAGTACGACTTCGAAGGGGCGCTGGCGGCATTGCAGCCGGCGCTGGCCGGCTGACTTGCAGCCTACTTGGTAAATTCGTCTTCTTCGTCGAAAGCGTCGTGGCAATCCTTGCCGCAAAAACGTTTGACGCTGTCCACCGGCTTGTCGCAATACCAGCAAAAACCTTTCGGCGGCAGCGACTGCCGGGTGTCCACTCGATGCGCCATCGGCGGCATCGCACTTGCATCGTCGGGCGGATTATTCTGTAGCGGCTCCACGGATTTCCCCTTTTCCAGACACAGATTCTGCGTGGCAAATGCAGTCATTGCCTGAACCCATAATAGCAGGATTGCCGCGTGGCTACAGGCCGTCTTGTGTGTGCTGCCGCACACTTCCACGCAAATTTTGTGGTCTCCAGAGGGAGAAAAAATCTTTAAATTGAAATGAAAAAAATGATAGTACCGATAGTGAAATTGCATCCTTCAATATCGCATCAGGCAAGGTGGCGACGCGGATCTGATACGGTCGCATAATCCCTATCCTGAGTCTGCCCTCTGCGCAGCGCGTGCGTGAAAATCGCTGCATAGACCAAGGATCGGAGAATATATGTGGGGCTACACCGCGCTCGAACTGGCGCGTATCCAGTTCGGTTTCACGATTTCATTTCATATCATCTTCCCCGCCATCACGATCGGCCTAGCCAGTTACCTCGTGGTGCTGGAAGCGTACTGGCTGCGCACCGGCCGCACGCTATACCGCGACCTGTACCACTTCTGGTCGAAAATCTTTGCCGTGAATTTCGGCATGGGCGTGGTGTCTGGCCTCGTCATGGCGTACCAGTTCGGCACCAACTGGAGTTTCTTTGCCGATTTCGCCGGCTCCGTCACAGGGCCACTGCTGGCGTATGAAGTGCTGACGGCGTTTTTCCTGGAAGCGGGCTTCCTCGGCGTGATGCTGTTTGGCTGGCACCGCGTCGGCCCGGCCCTGCATTTCCTGTCCACCGCCATGGTGGCGCTGGG
>Ga0307408_100001879_pt1 | contig 15284 bp, 11 predicted proteins | sample 322Cmetagenome_FD_202116 | JGI IMG/M metagenome (GOLD analysis project Ga0307408, IMG submission 202116) | Maize rhizosphere microbial communities from greenhouse at UC Davis, California, United States - 322HYB-C-3 | ecosystem: Host-associated > Plants > Roots > Rhizosphere > Soil | place...
GAATGTCATTGATCCGGCACAAGAGTGGCAAGCCCATCTGACATGGTAAGCGGACTTATGGTAGATATGTTGTAATCACGATAGAAAGATTCGCAACTATACTCGTCGGCTATATAAAGTTTATATGTACCGCCTGCCAGGCTATTAATATTAGCCGAATTGCCAATAGTATTTCCCTCTAAATCCGCCCAGCGAAATGCGGTAGGAATACTACCTTTAAATATCACTTCAATAGAACCATTATTTAAGCCGCATGATGCATTTTTAAATCGGAATGCCGAAGAGTAAACCTGAGTACTCTTTGATTTTAGAATAGTAAAAATCTCACTGGTTTTACTGCACTGGTTGTTATTTGAAGCTTTTAGCTGATATTTACCCGGCAAAACATCTTGCAAATCTGCCTGAGTACCTACCAGATCGCCTTGTTCATTACGCCATTCGTAACTCGTTGCACCGCTTATGGTAAGGCCAGTAATACTTCCGTTTGCATTTTCGCACGTGGCATTTTTTATTACAGCAGTTTGATTGTCAATTATAACACCATTCACCTGGCCTACCTCATAAATTGCCACAGCGGCGGGGCAGCCACTATCGTCGCTTACCTCTAAGGTGTATTTACCGCCAGGTACATTCAAAAGATCCAAAGTACTACCAACAATTTGCTGCGCCTCATTTTTCCAGGTATAAATCACAGTTCCGCTTCCTGTAGCCAAAATTCCTTTGATTTTACCTGTAGCCTGGATACAGCTACTTTGTTCTATAATTATGTTTTGGGAATTAATTGAAGGAGCAGGCACGTTTTGCAACACAATTGGGCCGTAATTTTTTGTGCAATTAACGTTGTTGGTTACCATTAACTTGTACAGGCCCGGAGCCAGGCCACTTATGTCTAAGCCGGTACCCACTTCTGTGTTACTTTCATTTACCCATTTTATTTGCAGTTCGCCGCCAATGGAGTTTACTGCTGCTAATCCACTAATAGAGCCATTGTTCAAGCCGCAAGATGGCTGTTTCACTATCAGGTTTTGATCTGAAATTTGCGGAGAAGAATCGTAAAGAATAATATCCTCAGAGCGGGCAGCACATTTACCGTTAAACCCTTTTGCATAATATTTTCCTGGGCCTAGGCCATTAATTTCTAACCCTTCGCCCACTTTTTGGCCTTGTTCGTTATACCATTCAACCTTTAAAACGTGCAAAGTTTCAAGCACTTTAATACTCCCATTCAGTAAGCCGCAGGTTGGGTTTACGGTTTTAAAAGCTTGAGATGTAGAACCTAATTCAGGTTGTGTGAAGGTTGAAGAGGCGTCAAGCTGCCTGCTATTAGAGATAAATCGGTTATTGGTAAAATCACCCACAATTTTCCAGTTCCCGTTTGCATCTGCAGTAACCTTATTATAGAAAGCCACGGGGCTGCATTGCGTACAGTTTGTGTTATCATTGTAAATGTATACCTCAGAATTAGGACTGGCAGTTCCCGAATACTCTGTATCAGTATTTACAAGCACCTGAATTTGGGGCAAGCCAGAATCAGTATTTCTGTAAGCTTTGCGGGTACAGATGAAACTATTTTTCCCGATAATAATCTTCTCGCTGCCACTTGCCGTTATTGATAGCTTATCGAGCCTCAGCACATTCATATCAGATGGATCATCGGTACCGATAATTCCGTTTTTGCAATTGGTTAAAGAGATATTCCCGGCAGGAGAACTTGTATTTATTAAATCGCGGTTTCCGGTAATTTTAAAATTAATAGCGCCGATAAGCTCTAAAAATAAACTATTAGATGTATTGTCTTTAAACACCATTCCCGAAGATGGCGCATTATTTTGAACCCGTACATTATAAGATGCTGGGGTGTTGGAGGCATCCAGGCCAAATTTATTTTTACTTACTTTTATGTCTGTCCCCCCAAATAAAAGCGCAACTGAAAAGTAACCGCTCAAAACATTCCCAGAATCTTCTGTATCTCCTCCTACTACAGAATCTTCTGCGTTGATAAATATTCCGGTAGGCATAGACGTATTGTCTGCAAATGCGGTCCCATCGGTATTCAGCCCAACCCAATTGGATTGTATTTTAACATTTCTGCAATAAATGGTTGATAGGTATGCGCGATTAACAATGATACCGTTATCGTTTATAGTAAACAGATTTCCCTTTCCCGGCGCTCCAATTGTAATATTCTGAGATGACAGAACGTATATACCCGCCCCCTGGGCGTTATCTTCCCGAAAGCGAAGGCCATAAAAGCCAGTGACATAAAAGCCATAGACCTCCACATCTTTAACTTTCTGCATAAAAAATGGCGACGTGATCTCACGGGACGATATGTAGGTTTCCCGATCTGCGGTTATTTTGATTTTAGTGGTACTTTGCCCTATAAAAGCACCGGGCTGAGTAGTTGCATCTACCACCAGATTGGAGGTAAGTTCTGGCAGCTCAGTTAACACGGTTATTACCTTATTGCCATTAGCCGGAAGGTTGAAAGTAATATAGTCTTTTTCGGCGATGCCATTTGCAGCGGCACTGTTCAGTGCATCCCTAAGTGACCCAGGGCCAGAATCGGCCGCGCTTGTTACAGTAAAGGTGTCCGCAAACAATCCTCCTGAGTTAATTATTAACAATATAATAACAATGAACCTTTTATAAAATATCGTACTCCTCATATCCCAGGCAGCATTAAATTATACTTAATAATCGAACAGTTTTACACCAATAACTCAGGCATAGTGCTAAGAGCTGGCTGTCAAAACTATAAATCTAAACAGAAGCCTCTGATTGTAAGTTTGATATGAAGCTGCAGTTGTGAAGCTGTACTGTGAAGTTCTAAACGGAAGAAAGCAATGTAAAAAATATGCACAACCTTATAAATGAGGCATTATCGAGCCCCTAAAAATGATCGGATTTGTAGTTTTTCCCTAAATGTGTGCATTTCTCTCATTAGCGATTGTAAAGTGAAGTTTTTCAACAACAGGCACACTGGCCGGGAATAGCCCTGTTTGATTGCAGGCCAGTCAAGCAAAAAAGGCCGGTATAAAACCAGCCTTGACATTTTAGAGATTAGAAAAAATTAGGGGGTATGTGAAACCGAAGCCTGATCGCTGCAATTGCCAGTGCCCCAAACAAGATAGCGCTCATTTCCATTAGCACGCTGAAATTTCACCTTTCCGCTACGAGGCAAGTACTTTTCAGTACATGAATATTTTAACGTATATGCCGAATGACTGCTGGCATCTATCAAAGTAGCAGTACCTCCTTGTTTCAGTTCAACATCATAGCTGGCGTCCGAAGTTTCGAAAATATCGTCATTGATATCAGGGGTTCCACTACCTACCTTAAACTCATTTTTACGTTCCATGCTAAATGCTATGTATTCGCCATAAGCATTGGTTAGCTTGCCGTCAAGCACAACCAATTTTAAAAAACTTTTTTGTTGTTCAGTAAGTGGTTGGAAACTATAGTTACCAGATACTAATAAGCCGCCAACCGTGTAGTTGTTTGATGTAATAAATATGTTACCGCTAGCTGTTTGATAAGTGATTGACAGCTTGCCGGAACGGGTTGTATTATCAGAGCACGTATTAACTGCCGAAAACGCAATTTCAACCTTTTTACCTTCCGGAATATCTGTTTTAGTAATGCTTGCACAGTTTAAAAAACTGGTAGGTGGTTGCGCGACAGCCATTTGCCGTGCAATAAATTCCAGTTCATTAACAAAAGTTTCGACCCTTAAAATTGCAGATGCGGCATTTACATCTGCCCTTGCCTCCGTCTGTTCTGGAGTTTCTGTGAAATCTGCGTTTTTTTTACAAGACGCCCCTGCAATTAGCAGCATGATAGCTAAAGTGGTGTTTAATAATCTCATGATATGAATATGTTTTAAAGCTTACGAATCAAAAACAACAAACGCTACTTCCGGCCTAAAGAGCACTTCATTTTTTCAGTTCTGTAATTAAAATGCATTAAGTGTACAGTTTAACATACACTCAAACCTATCTGATCTTTAAATTATGCCTTTCAAATAGCTTTTCTGGCTTTGGCATATTCTTGGTATTACTTGGTCAATCAACTTTAAACACTATGGATCTTTTAAATACAGTCTCTTTGCTAGACAAACTAACTCAGATAGAATTATTATTTATCCTCAAGGCGGATTTGTTAAAACACAAAATGAGGAAAGAAGAAAACAATAACGAGGATTTGAAAGCTGCTTAACCACACATCTTAATTTAATATCACATAACACCCCTTAAAGAGTTCTACAGAACTCTTTTTGTATTTTAAGCCATAAAAATGGCGCCTATTGAAAGCGCCATGTCAAACTCTCAACTAAGTTTTTTTCATTATTTCCAGCCACCACCAAGCGAACGGTACAACTTAACCACCGCCTGATATTGTTGTAGTTTATCGTTCACCCTATTTAATTGCGCCGCCAGGTAGCTTTGTTGGGCACTAATAACCTCTACATAATTAGCCGAGCCATAACGCAAAAGTTCTTCAGTATATTCGATTGACTTTTGAAGCGCTACAATTTGATTTTGCCTGCTATTGCTTTTATCAACCGCATTCTGGTAAGCAGAAATAGCATCTGAAACCTCCTGGCCAGCTAACAACAACGAATTCTGGAAATTGATCAAAGCTTCCTGCTGCTGTGCTTTAGCCACTTCAAGTCGTGTTTTATTTATTCGTTTATTGAAAATTGGCTGAGATAAACCTCCTACGACACTTGCGAATACAGAACCTGGATTGAAAAAATCTTTCAATTCAAGGGCCGAAAAGCCGCCTGATGCAGTGATAGTTAATGAAGGATAAAAATAAGCCCGGGCTGAATTTGTATTTTCAAAATAGTACCTATAGGCAAATTCTGCCTGTTGCACATCCGGGCGATTGCTTAACAATTGCGCAGGAACACCCAATGGCAATGAAGTTTGAAGTTTTTCTTGTTCAAAATCGCCACGCTGGATGGTACCCGGCTCTCTGCCTAAAAGGACGCTTAAAGCATTCTCAGTTTCACGAATCCGCTGTTTTAAGTCGGGAATAGTTACTTCGGCCGCATACCTGTTAGCTTCACTTTGTACCACAGCAGCACCTGTAACACGGGCAGCTTCTTTAAGGGTTTTCATGGTTTCAACCGTTTTTACCCAGTTTTGAACCGTTTGTTGAGTTATGGCAAGTTGCTGGTCGAGCGCTATAAGCAAATAGTAATAATTTGCAATGTTAGCTACCAGGCTGGTTTGTACGGCTCTTTTGCCCGCCTCGCTTTGCCACAGGTTGGCTAAGTTAGCACGTTTTGTGCTGTTCAGTTTCCCCCAGATATCAGCCTCCCAGGTACTGTTCAAGCCTAATTGGTATAATGTTGCCGTGCTTATAAACCCGCGGCTTTGCGCGTCGGAAAGCTTATTGAATGTTGCATTTGCAGAACTGCCCAGGGATGGCAATAAAGCAGCTTGGCCCTGCTTAAAATAAGCCTCGGCTTGCTGAATACGCGTTGCGGCAATTTGCAAACCCAGATTGTTATTTAAGCCTTCATCTATAAGTTTTTGCAACTCTGGGCCTGTAAAAAGCTGTTTCCATTGTAAATTAGCTAAGCTGCTCGTATCGGTACTAGCCGCATCACGAAAAAGTCCATCCAGTTTTGCTTCGGGACGTTTATAAGAATTAACCTTGCACGACGTAATTGCCAGTACGGACAATGCAATGAGCCAATTCCTTGTATATCTGTTGTTCATTGTTCTCTATATTTAAGGTTTTGTTGCATAATATGCAGAAGGGGACAAGCCCTTTCTGCTTTGCCATTTGAGCGCTAATTAGCCACAATAGCACGTTCATCCTCTTCTACATCCTCACGTGGAGAATGCGGCGCTCCGCTAATCTTTTCATGGATTCCCTGAAAAATGACGAACAGAACCGGAATTACAAAAACACCGAAAATGGTACCGATAAGCATTCCGCCCACAGCGCCAGTGCCAATAGAACGGTTACCTGCAGCACCAGCGCCGGTAGTTAGCACTAAAGGCACTAATCCTAAAATAAATGCGAATGAAGTCATTAAGATTGGGCGTAAACGGGCCTGCGCACCTGCAATTGCCGCTTGGGCTAGTAGCATGCCCTGGCGGCGCCGCTCAACAGCAAATTCCACAATCAGGATAGCATTCTTAGCCAGCAAACCAACTAGCATAATCAGGGTTATCTGCACATAAATATTATTGGTGATACCGAAAATCTTTGCGAAAATAAAGGCACCGGCCAAGCCTACAGGCAATGACAGCAGCACAGCAAAAGGCAGAATATAACTCTCATACTGAGCACTTAACAGAAAGTATACAAACACAATTACTAACAAGAAGATAAATACGGTTTGGCCTCCTGCCGATAACTCCTCACGTGTAATACCCGAAAACTCATAGCCATAACCCGCCGGAAGCGTTTGAGCGGCAACTTCCTGAACAGCCCTGATAGCATCTCCAGAACTAAAACCAGGCTTTGGTGCCCCTGTTACCGCCATGGAGGTAAACAAGTTGAACCTTGAAATAGATTGAGGGCCAAATACACGTTCCAATATAATAAACTCGCTTACCGGAGCCATTACTCCTTTTGGTGTGCGTACGTAAATATTGTTCAGGCCTTCCGCATTCGCCCTGAAATTTGGTTCCGCCTGGAACATTACCCTGTATTGTTTTCCAAACTGGTTAAAGTTGGATGCATACACCCCTCCGTAATAGCCCTGCATGGTATTTAAAACATCGTTCACGGTTAATCCTGCTTCTTTAACCCGAGCTACGTTCACATCAATTTGATATTGAGGAAAATTTGGGTTAAACGGTGTAGATGCATACTGAATCTCCGGCCGCTGGTTTAATGCAGCAAGAAAATCCTGGCTTACTTTAAAGAACTTCGGAATATCGCCACCGCTTTTATCTTGTAACTGGAACTCAAAACCTCCCGAAGTACCAAAACCCTGGATAGTTGGGGGCGAGAAGAAGATAACTTTCGCATCGCGGATGCCAGCAGTTCTGGCAAACATCTGCCCTACAATTGCCTGTACATCCTGCCCCTTTCCAGCCCGCTCTGCCCAGGGCTTCAACCGCATAATAACCATCCCATAATTGCTGCCGTTACCACTTATAAGCCCCCGGCCGGTAATACGCAGTACATTCTGAACTTCTGGAATGGTGTTGGCAATAGCGGCAATCTTTTTTGTAACCTCGTCAGTACGCTCACGCGATGCTCCGGGCGCCAGGCTGATATCCGACATTACAACTCCCATGTCTTCGTTTGGCACAAAGGCTCCCGGGGTTGTTTTCATCAGGAAATAAAACAAACCAGCAAATACAGCGATTCCGGCCAAAGCCAAACTTTTACGCTTAATTAAAAAGGCTACCGATCTTTTATATTTTCGGGTAGTAACTTCAAATGCGGTGTTAAAACTGGTGTAGAAACGCTGCAAAAGGCCTTTCTTGTGGCCATCTTCCTTATGTGGCTTCAAAAACACCGCACACAGGGCCGGGCTCAACGTAAGCGCATTTACCGCCGAAAGAATAATGGCAATAGCCAGCGTTAAACCAAACTGCTTGTAGAATACTCCCGCAGAACCAGTAATAAAAGATACCGGAATAAATACCGCAGCCATTACCAGTGTGATAGAAATAATCGCACCCGAGATTTCGCCCATGGCATCAATGGTGGCATCCCTGGCAGAAGTATAGCCATGGCCTAGCTTAGCGTGAACCGCTTCCACCACCACAATAGCATCATCCACCACAATACCAATTGCCAGCACCAATGCAAACAAGGTTAAAAGGTTAATGGTAAATCCAAACAACTGCAGGAAGAAGAAGGTACCAATAATGGCCACCGGCACTGCAATAGCCGGAATCAAGGTCGACCGGAAATCCTGCAAGAAAATAAATACCACAATAAATACCAGGATGAAAGCCTCAATCAGGGTATGTATCACCTTTTCGATAGATGCATCCAAAAAGTCGTTTACGTTAACGATAGTTACATAATCAATCCCTTTGGGAAAGGATTTTTTAGAACTTTCCAAAACTTCCATCGTTCCGTCGATTACGTCCTTTGCGTTAGAGCCAGCCGTTTGTGCAATGGCAACGCCAATTCCCGGCTTGCCATCTACTTTAGTTGTACTGGCATAACTCATGGCACCGAGCTCAATCCGGGCAATGTCTTTAAGGCGCAAAATCTGTCCATCGCCAGCCGAGCGGATAATCATATCCCCAAACTCCCCTGCATTTTTTAAGCGCCCGCGATACTTAATCACGTATTGAAATGCCTGTTTAGCTTCTTCTCCAAACTGCCCTGGCGCGGCTTCAATATTCTGCTCAGCCAAGGCGGCACTTACATCCGATGGTACAAGGCCGTAAGCAGCCATCACATCCGGCTTAAGCCAAATCCTCATGGAATATTCCATCAAGCCAAAAACCGTAGCGTCACCTACCCCGGGGATACGTTTTATCTGCGGAATGAGGTTAATGCTTGCATAGTTTTGAAGGAACGTTTGGTCGTAAGCGGGGTTATCACTTTTCAGGGTGAATATTACCAGGTTACTGCTCTGGCGTTTGGTAGTAATTACCCCCGCCCTTGTAACTTCCTGAGGTAATAGGCTGGTTGCTCTTGCCACGCGGTTTTGCACGTTCACAGCAGCCAGATCCGGGTTGGTACCCAGTTTAAAGTTGACTGTAATGGTTGCTGTACCGTCGTTTCCGGCAGAAGAAGTCATGTAAGTCATGTTTTCCACGCCATTAATTTGTTCTTCCAGCGGCACAACCACGCTGTTCATAACCACATCGGCGTTGGCGCCCTGGTATGAAGCTGTTACCTGCACCGTTGGCGGCGCAATGTCTGGATATTGGGCAATTGGCAGGGTGGTTAACCCTAGTATACCCAATATTACTATGATGATAGATATTACCGTTGATAAAACCGGCCTCTCTATAAATTTTTTAAACATAAGATTAGAGTTGTAGAGTAATCACAGGGCTCATTCATTGCTGCTGAACCACAGATCAAGACAATATTTAGAACGTAATAGCTAGCTTATTTAAGCCTTCCAAGTCCTTGGAATTAGGGCTCGAGGCTTTTAAATACGCTATCTGCTTTTACCTCTACCGGTTTTATTTTTGCGCCTTCGCGAAGCCCGGCAATGCCTTCAATCACAATTTTATCACCGGCTTTAAGCCCGCCTTTAACAACAAAAGATTGTCCGGCAGCAGAAGGGTTAACCTCTATAGGGACGGACTTGACAGAGTCTGCCTCTACTACATACACGAAGCGCTTACCCTGAATTTCGTAAGTAGATTTCTGCGGAACCATCAACGCGCTGTTTATTGTTGTCGGGATGCGAACGATTCCTGTACTTCCGCTGCGCAACAAGCCTAGGGAGTTTGAAAATGTAGCTTTGAAATTAGATGATCCGGTTTGGGTATTAATTAAACCACTCGCAGTTTCTATCCTGCCCTTCTCGTTATATAGCGAGCCATCTGAAAGAACAAGTTCAACTTGTGGAAGCTTTTTCAGCTTTGCCTGCAAAGTTGCTCCTTCCGTATTGCGAGTAAAATCGAGTAATTGCTTTTCATTCATCGAGAAATAAGCATACATCTTGCTTACGTTTGCAACCGTAGTTAATGGTTGAGCAATATTGCTACTTACAAGCGCCCCTACTTTATAAGGAATACCGCCAATCACCCCGTTAGCCGGGCTGGTTACATAGGTGTAAGATAAGTTTGTCTTAGCATTGCTCAACTGTGCTTTTGCCTGCGCCAGTGCAGCCTGCATAGATTGCAGATTATATTGAGCGGTTTGCAATTCATACTTGCTAATGATGTCCTTTTCAACCAGGGGGCGAACTTTATTAACCTGCATTTCCGCAGAATTTACATTAGCCTGGGCAATTTTAACATTCGCAGCCGCAGAACGCACTTGCTGTTCAAATAAATCGCCGTTGATTTTAAATAAACGCTGGCCCCTGGCAACTACTGCACCCTCATCAACATAGATGTGTTCAATATATCCATCCACCCTGGGGCGTATTTCTACGGTTTGCTGCCCTTCAATTGTTGCCGGAAAATCCGAATGCATTTCTGCTATTTGCGGCTCTATGGTGATAACCTGGTAATCTTTCACCAGGTTTGGGTCGGCAGCCGGGGCTGATGCCTTATTATTGCCGCAAGAACTTAACAGTACAGAGATACTGGCAGCAATTCCCAATGTTGATGTGAACAATTTATTCATAGCGATTTTAAGTGTGAGTGGTGATTATTTAAGGGATGTTAAACGAGTTGCGTTCTCCTGAATTTTCTTTAAAACGCGTATCGTGGTTTGATATTCGTCATTGTCGATACCTTCGGTGAGGGAGCCCATAGTTTGAGCTTCGAGTTCAAGCAATGTTTTAAAAAGCTCCTCGCATTTTGGTGTAACACTCAAAGTATTTTTGCGCCTGTCGCCCGACAGCTGGGTACGTTGCACCAGCCCTTGCCTTTCCAAAACATCTATAGTCCGCAACACAGCCGATTTATCTTTACAAGTATTATTAGCCATATCTTGCTGCGTAACCTCCCCTTCCATACTCCGAAGGATGTGCAAAAAGATAAACTGTTCAATTGTTATTGGAATATTGTTTTGAATAAAGATGGCTCCCAGTTCCTTCAAAATTAATCTTCTGGTGGTGCCAATAACGTAGCCAATAGATGCGCCAGATTCGTTGCCCATTACAATAGTTGATTAAGTCAACAAATATAGAAAAGCCTATGTCGTTACAATGTCAGAAATCAAAACCCTTTTTTCCGAAATGCGTAAACCAGCCAGATTCGTTTTTTTGCCTCCGAAGTGTGCTCCAAAAGCCTTACATTTAGCGGCTTATTGATGATGAGAAAAACAGTATTGAAATAATTCACTAAATCAATACGTTTAGAAAGCTAGCACTGTGAAAACGCTTATTGCAATTTTAAGCATCCGTAAAAGATGCCCATACTAATTTCAAATTAATGGAAGTATTACAAGGGATTTTAGATTTTCTGCTTCATGTAGACCAACACCTCAATGACATTATTAAAGATTATAAAGTTTGGACCTACCTTATCCTTTTCATCATCATTTTTGCTGAAACCGGATTTGTAGTCACTCCTTTTTTACCCGGCGACCCATTACTATTTGCGGCAGGAGCTTTAATTGCAGCAGGGGGCACCGGACTAAACATTTACCTTTTAGCGCTTATTTTAAGCTTGGCGGCAATTAGTGGCAACTTCCTTAATTATGCAATTGGGAGCATGCTTGGGCCACGGGTATTTAAACCTGGTAATAAGTTTCTGAAACAGGAATATTATAACAGCACCAACGATTTTTTCACCAAACACGGTGGTAAAGCCGTAATCTTCAGCCGCTACTTTCCGGTTTTAAGAACTTTTGTGCCATTTGTGGCAGGAGTTGGAAAAATGCGCTTAAACTTATTTGCAACCTATAATATCAGTGGCGGAATTCTATGGATCGTTACTTTTTTGGCTCTTGGCTTTGTTTTTGGCAATATCCCTATCGTAAAAGAAAACTTCACAGTAGTTATCGTTGCTATAACGTTATTAGCCACCATCCCGCCAGTTTTTGCAGGTATAAAAGCAAAAATCCGTAAAAAGAAACGTTTGGTTGAAGTTGCGTAACAGACAACAAAATTTCCATAAACAAGCCCGGCATAGTCTCGGGCTTTGTTGTTAAATAAAATTAAACTTATCTAGCATCTACCCATCGTGCAATTGATGAAGGCGGGCCCGGAACCTCTCAGGTTCATATAATTTCTCCTTGAAACACAACAACAGGCTCATTCAACATTCCAAGGAAAAATCGCAATTCCTACTGACATAGGGTTGTCAATAGGCACCAGTACTTTTGAAAAAAATCGCGTATCCAGAAACAAGTCAAACAAAACGCGCTCTAAGTTTACTGAATATAGACTTCACCAATGAAAATATTAGTTTTTAGAACCAACGTACAAAAGCAAGAACAAGTTAACCGTGTTAAAGCCCTTCTTCAGCCAGTTCTATCTATTATTGACTGGAATTTCGACCTATCCGACCGTGATAGGATTTTGCGGGTTGTAACCCATGGCTTGCCTCCACGTTTTATTGAATCTTTGCTCGAAACTTCGGGACTTTATTGCCAGGAATTAGAGGACTAACTCCAAGTTTTTTTGATAAATTGCAGCATCTAAAGCCAATGCTCCCTCATTTCAGGCAAAAAACAATTTATTAAAAATGAAATCCGTGCTATCTGTATTGCTTTTGTTTATGTCCATACATACATTAAAAGCCCAGCATACACCAGCAAAAGAGATTCCCGACTTTACATTTTATACCTTGCAGGGAGAAGAATTCAAAAAAAGTCATCTCCCTACTAACAAAAACATTGTTTTTTTGCTAATCGACACTAGTTGTCCGCACTGCCAGAAAGAAACCGAATTAATTAGCCGGAACTATTCAAAATTCGCAGATCTTAATTTGTTTATTGTTTCCCTGGACACCAAGGAAGCCGTCGGTGAATTTATGGAAACTTATGCGCCAGAACTCAATAAACAACCAAACGTTCGGATATTGTTGGACACCAAGCCAGAGTTTATAGAAAAGTTCCGGCCAGAAAAATATCCCGCTTTATTCGTCTATTCACCTTCCCAAAAACTCATAAAGCATCTTGGAGGCCGAAAAAAACTTAAAGAGATACAAAAAGCCACTCATCTTCAATTGCCTTAAATAGTCAATTTATCTGTACTTTTGGCGCTCCTTATCATGAAACAATTAACGTATCTCTATTTGAGCCTTTTGGCGCTTTGTACATTGTCATCCTGCAGAAAAGACCGTCCTGATTTTTCCGGGTATGAGCGTAAAGAAATAGGAGATGAAACGTCTACAGATAACCCGAATACGCCTTCAACGGTTATACTTCCTACTCAAAACTCAGTCTATTACTCAAGCCAGTTAAAGAATTCGGGCAGTGTGCGTTTATTTACCAAAGATGGTGAAATTACCAACGCACAAATTATAAGCTCGTTTGTAAGCCGTCTGGGAACAGAGAATGAGTATTTAAAAATTGGTGGTACAACTGAAGCATATACTTTTCTGGATGCCCCCATACATGCAATGTTTCTTCCAGGAAATAAGTGCAACATAAACGGATCTCACCCCACATTTTTTTCGACAATAGACGGTAAAGTTGAAAAACTAACAGATGCCATAAAAATCACCGGCCCGGATACTTTAACGGAAAGTTTTAGCGAAGATGCCCTCTTACTTTATAAAGTTGTTAGCGGACTTAGAAAATATACGCCAAAGTACGAGCAGAAGACAACTATAAGCGCCGATGAGCTTGAACTGAAAACCCTCAGTGAATTATATTTGACCAATAACGGTGTAAAATTAGATATGCCTTTTATTTGCGGGCTGTATAAACGCGAGCAGGGCAGCAACGGGCCTTTTGAAGAATATTTTCAGATAAATAATAAATATAAAGGCAACGGGCATGTAAATCTAAGTATCGGCGACACGCTTGCCATACAAGAATACATTGTCACCTTATCAAAAAACTAATAGCCTCGCTTCCATTGCCGATCAAAAGCACATACCTTAATTCCGAGATTTACTTGTGAAAAGGTATCCTTATATTTTCCGGTAGTGAAGCCATCAAGTTCATCACCAAGTATAAAGTTGTGCTGATAAGCGAGGTCAACTTTAAAAAGGGTTTGTCCGTATGAGTTTTGCACTTTGGCCTCGTAGCCAAGCCTAACCGGAATAAAGGTATTCACACTATTATTAACACCGGGTGTTTCCGGAAAATCTTCCAGCAAGAATGACTGGCGATTTATACTCTTAATATCATTATCAATAAATCCAGCGCCTGCACCCACATACAGATTTTTTAATGCGTTTCCTTCACTACCGGTAAAGGCTCCCATTTGTAATTGCGCCCTCAGCCCTATCGTTTTAAAGCTATTTTGAAACTGCCTTCCCGATAAGTCCTTAAATGCGTTACCACCAGCAAGACTGCCAAATTGTAATTCTCCTATAATATTAATGTATGGGCTAAAATTGTAGTTTAAATTGAGGTTTACTGCCTTTGTGTACTTAGAAGCTTCGGCATCGCCGGCTACCGAATTCATGCTCATTCCAGCACCAATATCAAATGCCTTAAATGACCTGATAACCTGCGACTTAGCAAAAAAGCTAAAATTTATTAAAACTAAAAACAATAATAAGGGTTTCAAATGGAGCGTAATTAGAAATTAAGAATCAATTCTGTTTAAGAGCGAAAATAAGCGTTTTTTAATTTTGAAGCTGAAGTAATTTCAATCACTGCAATAGCCCTTATTCTTGCCCAATAAAAAAGGGCAGGGAAATATTCCCGGCCCTACATCTACCTATGAAAAACATGCCCTTTGGGAGGGCACTATAATATAGGCAAAGGCCATGCCATGCTTAATTATGGTGTAGATCATAAAAAAATCCTACTTTATTGCTACAAAAACGGGGAAAACATTGCCTATAGGGGTTATTTTTTACTCAAAATTTCTGAAGTAGTCCGAAGTAATAAGGAGAGGATCTGGTTCCAGATAATTGATTGGGGACCCGAGGCTAACTAGAATAAAAATTCAGCCAAATAAAAAAGGGCCGGAACTTATCCGACCCTACATCTACCTATGAAAAACATGCCCTTTGGGAGGGCACAACAATAAAGGCAAAGCCTATGCCATGCCCAAGTATTGCCATAATCACGCACAAACGTCACTTTCTTGTTACGCAGCCGGGGAAAATATTACATACAGGGTTATTTTTTACTCAAAATGTTGAGGTACACCTGAATCGGCTAACTCTTTTGATTTTTTCAGGAGTTGATATAAGGGATGAAAGTTCAATAGAAACAGCAAGGAGGTTATAACAAATAAAAAAGGGCGGGGAAGTGATCCCGGCCCTACATCTACCTATGAAAAACATGCCCTTGGGGAGGGCACAATAATATAGGCAAAGCTTATGCCATGCCCAGGTATTGCCATAATCATGCAAAAACGTCACTTTCTTGTTACAGAGCCGGGAAAAATATTACCTAAAGGGTTATTTTTTACTCAAACTGTTGAGGTACACCTGAATCGGCGAACTCTTTTGATTTTTTCCTGGAGGAGTATAGGGATGAAGTTCAAATAGGAACAGCAAGGAGGTTATAAAAATAAAAAAGGGCGGGGAAGTAATCCCGGCCCTACATCTACCTATGAAAAACATGCCCTTTGGGAGGGC